>Ga0209382_10000179_pt1 | contig 101196 bp, 85 predicted proteins | sample SoiMetdeltSBSDD5_FD_187599 | JGI IMG/M metagenome (GOLD analysis project Ga0209382, IMG submission 187599) | Bulk soil microbial communities from a Populus tree surrounding site in Tennessee, USA - Soil MetaG P. deltoides SBSDD5 (SPAdes) (version 2) | ecosystem: Environmental > Terrestrial >...
TCCTTGACCAGCTAGTCCTTGACCAGCTAGTCCTTGACCAGGCCCGCCCGCCGCAGCGCCTCGGCGACCGCGCCGGTCGGTTGACGCGGCCGCGGCGCCGCGTCCGGCTCGTCCAGCCGCAGGCTCAGCGAGATCCGTTTGCGCGGGACGTCGACGGAGAGCACCTTCACCCGTACCACGTCACCGGGTTTGACCTTGTCCCGCGGGTCCTTGACGAAGGTCTTCGACATCGCCGAGACGTGCACCAGACCGTCCTGGTGGACGCCGACGTCGACGAACGCGCCGAACGCGGCCACGTTCGTGACCACACCCTCGAGCACCATCCCGGGCACGAGGTCCGCGATCGTCTCCACGCCCTCGGCGAACGCGGCGGTCCGGAACGCCGGCCGCGGGTCGCGGCCCGGCTTCTCCAGCTCGCGCAGGATGTCCGTGACGGTCGGCAGGCCGAACGTGCCGTCGACGAACGCGGCCGGCTTCAGTCCACGCAGGACGGTGGTGTTGCCGATCAGCCCGGCGACGTCGGTTCCGGTCTCGCGCACGATCCGGCGCACCACCGGGTACGCCTCCGGGTGCACGCTGGAGGCGTCCAGCGGGTCGTCGCCGCCGCGGATGCGCAGGAACCCGGCGCACTGCTCGAACGCCTTCGGGCCCAGCCGCGGCACCTCGCTGAGCGCGCGGCGCGACCGGAACCGGCCGTTGGCGTCCCGGTGCGCCACGATGTTCTCGGCCAGCCCGGCGCCGATGCCGGAGACCCGGGTCAGCAGCGGCGCCGAGGCGGTGTTGACGTCCACCCCGACCGCGTTCACGCAGTCCTCCACGACCGCGTCCAGCGACCGGGACAGCTTCACCTCGGACAGGTCGTGCTGGTACTGGCCGACGCCGATGGACTTCGGGTCGATCTTCACCAGCTCGGCGAGCGGGTCCTGCAGCCGGCGGGCGATCGAGACCGCACCGCGCAGGGAGACGTCGAGCTCGGGAAGCTCGCGGGAGGCGTACGCCGACGCCGAGTAGACCGATGCGCCCGCCTCGGACACCATGACTCTGGTGAGGCCCGGGACCCGGCCGACCAGGTCGGCCGCGAGCCGGTCGGTCTCCCGCGAGGCGGTACCGTTGCCGATCGCGATCAGCTCGACCCGGTGCGCGCGGACCAACCTGGTCAGCGTGGCGAGCGACTCCTCCCAGCGCCGCTGCGGTTCGTGCGGGTAGACGGCCCCGGTCGCCACCACCTTGCCGGTCGGGTCGACCACCGCCACCTTGACCCCGGTACGGAACCCGGGATCCAGACCCATCGTGGTCCGGCTGCCCGCCGGCGCCGCCAGCAGCAGGTCCCGCAGGTTGGTCGCGAAGACCCGGACCGCCTCGTCCTCGGCCGCCTGCCACAACCGCAAACGCAGGTCCACGCCGAGGTGGCCGAGGATGCGGGTACGCCACGCGGCCCGCACCGTCTGGCCCAGCCAGGGGTGGCCGTCGCCGATGCCGAACCGCCCGGCGATCCGCCCCTCGTACCCGGCCTCGCCCGGGTCCAGCGTCAGGTCCAGGATCTCCTCCTTCTCGCCCCGGAAGAGCGCGAGGATCCGGTGCGACGGCAGCCTGGTCAGCGCCTCGGCGAAATCGAAGTAGTCGGCGAACTTCGCGCCCGCCTCCTGCCGGCCGTCCCGGACCCGGGACACCAGCCGGCCCCGGGACCACATCGTCTCCCGCAGCTCGCCGATGAGGTCGGCGTCCTCGGCGAAGCGCTCGATCAGGATCGCCCGGGCGCCGTCGAGCTCCTCGGCCCGGTACGACGCCGGATCGCAGGTCGGGTCGGTGAGCAGCCGGTCGGCGACCGGCTGCAGGCCGGCCTCCCGCGCGATCTGCGCCTTGGTCCGCCGCTTCGGCTTGTACGGCAGGTAGATGTCCTCCAGCCGGGCCTTGGAGTCGGCCGCCGTGATCTGCGCTTCGAGTTCGGGAGTCAGCCTGCCCTGCGAGCGGACCGACTCGAGCACCGCGGCCCGCCGCTCGTCCAGCTCGCGCAGGTACCGCAGCCGCTCCTCGAGCGCGCGCAGCTGGGTGTCGTCGAGGGCGCCGGTCGCCTCCTTGCGGTACCGGGCGATGAACGGCACGGTCGCCCCACCGTCGAGCAGCCCGACCGCGGCCGTCACCTGCCCGACCCGTACCCCCAGCTCGTCGGCGAGCCGTTGGTGCAACATCATGCGGGCATCCTCCGTTAGGCTGGCCCAGCCGTTAAGCTGACCCGGTGCGGGACCTGATCTTGGAACGCGCCGCCGCCTGGGCGGCGGTCGGGTTGGACAATATCCGCCGCGAGTACCCCAACGACATCCGGCACACGATGACCGGCCCGGACGACCGACCCCTCCCGCGTGACGTGCACCCCGCGTTCTACGGCTCGTTCGACTGGCACTCCTGTGTGGAGATGCACTGGATGCTGGTCCGGTTGCTGCGGGTCGCGCGGGACGTGGTGCCGGCGGCCGAGATCCGGTCCGCGCTCGACGCGCACCTCACCGCCGACGCGCTGGCCGCCGAGGCCGCGTACGTCGACGCGCGGCGTTCCTGGCAGCGCCCGTACGGCTGGGGCTGGGCGCTGGCCCTGGCGTACGAGCTGACCAGCTGGGACGACGACCCGGACGCGCGGCGCTGGGCCTCCGCCATCGGCCCGCTGGCCGGGGTGCTGGCGGCCCGGTTCGCCGAGTGGCTGCCGAGGGCGGCGTACCCGGTGCGGCACGGCGTGCACACGAACTCCGCGTTCGGTCTGTCCCGCTCGCTGCCGTACGCCCGGCTGGCCGCGCCGGACCTGCTCGCCGCGATCAGCGAGGCCGGCCACCGGTGGTTCGAGCAGGACGCCTACTACCCCGCCGGGTACGAGCCGTCCGGGTCGGACTTCCTCTCCCCCGCGCTGACCGAGGCCGAGCTGATGGCGCAGGTCCTCGGGCCCGAGGCGTTCCCGGACTGGCTGGACCGGTTCCTGCCCGGCATCGCCGACGGCGAGCCGGCCGCGCTGTTCACCCCGGTCGACGTCAGCGACCCGATCGACGGGCAGATCGCGCACCTGCACGGGCTCAACCTGAGCCGCGCCTGGGCCTGGCGGCGGCTGGCCGCGACACTGCCGGACGGCGATCCCCGGGTACCCGTCATGACCGCCGCGGTCCGCGACCACAGCGACGCGTCCCTGGACCAGGCCACCGGCAGCGACTACATGGTCGAGCACTGGCTGGCCGCGTACGCCGTCCTGCTGCTGACGTGACGCGTTCCGACGACCGGGTGCGCCGGCTGCGGATGCGGGCCCAGCTGCTCGCCGGGCGCCGGCCGCCGGACGTCACCACGGCCGTGTCGGCGGTGCTCGCGCTGCAGGCCCAGGACACCGCGGCGACCCGGCTGGCCGTGCGGGTCCGTACCCGTGGGCTGGTCGCCGCCGACGTCGACCGCGCCTGCCGGTCGGCGTCGGTCGTGCGTACCTGGCTGATGCGCGGCACCCTGCACATGGTCGCCGCGGCCGACGTGCGCTGGCTGGTCGGCCTGCTCGGGCCGGTCTTCGCGGCGGCGGGCCGGCCGCGCCGGTTGCAGCTCGGCCTCGACGACCGTACCTGCGAGCGGGCGCTGGAGCGGATCCGCGAGATCCTCTCCGGCGCGGAGCCGCTGACCCGGGCCGAGCTGATGGGACGGCTCGGTCTCGGCCTGACCGGTCAGGCGCCAGCTCACCTGCTCGGGTACGCCGCGCATCGCGGGCTGATCTGCCGCGGGCCGGACGGGCCCGCGGACGAGCCCACCTACGTGCTGCTGGACGAGTGGGTCCCCGAGTCGGGTGCCGTCTCCGGCGACGAGGCGCTGGCCGCGCTCGCGCGGCGGTACCTGGCCGCCTACGGCCCGGCCACGGCGGAGGACTTCCGCGCCTGGTCCGGCCTGACGATCACCGCGGCTCGGAGAGGCTTCACGATGGCCGGTTCGTCCGCTGTGCAGCGACCGGCCGGCACCGCGCGGGTCGCCCGGCTGCTCGGCGCGTTCGACGCGTACCTGCTGGGCTACCGTACCCGGGACCTGATGCTCGAGCCGCGCTTCGGTACCCGGATCCGGGCCGGCGGCGGGATGATCCGGCCGGCCGTGGTCGTGGACGGGCGGGTGGTCGGGGTGTGGCGGCAGGCCAGGACCCGCGACCGGCTGGCCGTCACGGTCGAGCCGTTCACCCGGCTGCCGCCGGGCAGCCGCGATCTGCTCGCCGCCGAGGCGGAGGACCTCGGCCGCTTCCTCGGCGTCGCCACGGTTTTCGCATCCGCCGCCGATGCGGCAGGCTGAACGGCGTGGAGCTGACCGACACCGACGGACTCGTCACGCTGCTGTGCGGCGCGGCCCTGGTCGTCGGCATCCTGGGCGTGATCGTGCCGGTACTGCCGGGTCTCATCCTGTGCTGGGCCGGCGTCCTGGCCTGGGCGCTGTTCGCCGACGGCGGCGCGGGCAAGTGGGCGGTCCTGGCGGTCGCCACCCTGATCGCGCTGGCCGGCACGGTGGTCAAGTACGCGTGGCCGGGGCGCAACCTCAAGCGCACCGGCGTGCCCAACTCCTCCCTCGTGGTCGGCGGGCTGCTCGCGCTCGTCGGCTTCTTCGTGATACCCGTTGTCGGCCTGATCGTCGGATTCGTGCTCGGTGTCTGGCTGGCCGAGCGGGTCCGGCTCAGCGACTCCCGGCTCGCCTGGCCGTCGACCAAGCAGGCGCTCAAGGCGGCCGGCCTGTCGATGCTGGTCGAACTGGCCGCCGCCCTGGCCGTCGCCTTCGTCTGGTTGGTCGGACTTGCGACTGTGTAGCTGATTCGTCGCGACCGGCGAGTGCGGCTTCCGGCTCCCCCGGGTATGTTTGGCGCGGATCTGTCGTCACGGCTACCGGGGGCCGCATGACCTCCACCGAGGGGTTCGTGCACCCGGCGCTGCTCTACCGCGGCGCCGGGGACTATCTTGCGGGTACCGTCCCGTTCATCCAGGCCGGGCTCGCGGCCGGCGAGCCGGTCATGGTCGCGGTACCGGGCCAGAACCTCGCGCAGATCCGGTCCGCTCTCGGCGCGGACTCCGGCCGGGTCCAGCTGCACGACATGAGCGTGGCGGGCCGCAACCCCGGCCGGATCCTGCCCGCGGTCCTGCTCGCCTTCGCCGCCGCCCACCCCCAGCAACGGGTACGGATCGTCGGCGAACCCATCTGGGCCGGCCGGACCGAGGTCGAGTACCCGGCCTGCGCCCAGCACGAGGCGCTGATCAACGCCGCGTTCGCCGACCGGGCCGCGACGATCCTCTGCCCGTACGACCTGACGAGCCTCGACCAGAACGCGGTCGACGACGCGTACCGGACCCACCCGGTGCTGCTCACCGCGACCGAGCGGTGGGACAGCCCGCACTACGACGACCCGTTCGCGGTCGCCGCGACGTTCAACCTGCCCCTCCCGCCGGCGCCGTCCGACGCCGCCACCATCGCGATCGAGCTCAAGACGCTCGGGGAGGTACGGCACCTGGTCAGCGCCCTGGCCACCGGGTACGGGATGACCGCCGACCGGATCGTCGACCTGGTCATCGCGGTCAACGAGGTGGCCAGCAACACCGTCGAGCACACCCTGAACACCGGCACCCTGGCGGTCTGGCGCGAGAACGGCACGATGGTCTGCCAGCTGAACGACTCCGGCCACATCGCCGATCCGCTGGCCGGCCGGCTTCCGGTACCGCCGGACATCCCCGAAGGTGGGCGCGGCCTGGTGATGGTGAACTACCTGTGCGACCTCGTCCGCATCCACACCGGGCCGGACGGCACGACGATCCGCCTGCACATGCACCTGGCGTGACCACCACACTGCTGCTCGACGTCGACGGCGTCCTGATCTTCACCCGCCCGGGTTTCGAGGCCGAGATCGAGCGCGCGTACCCGTGGGCCGAGGGGTACCCGGCCTTCGAGCGGGAGCTCATGAGCGACCCTGCCGAGGCCCGCTCGCTGGTCGGCGAGGGTGATCTGATCTCGCTGGTCGCCCGGATCCTGCCCCGCCACGTCCCCGGGGTGCCGGCGGAGGAGTTCGTCGACCGCTGGCTCGGCGCGGGGATCCTGCTCAACGACGAGCTGCTGGACCTGGTCCCGGAGATCGCCGTGGACGAGGTCTACCTCGCCACCAACCAGGAACCGGTCCGCGGCACCTACCTCGCGGCGCTCTACGCGGACCGGCCGTGGCTCACCGGGAGCCTGATGTCGTACGAGCTCCGGCAGCGCAAGCCGGACCCGGCGTACTTCTCGGCGGCGCTGCGCCGGATCGGCCGGCGGCCCGACGAGTGCCTGCTCGTCGACGACAAGGAGGCGTGCGTGGCGGGTGCGGCCGAGATGGGCATACCCGGCATCCGGTACCACGACAACGTCCAGCTCGCGGCGGAGCTGACCGCACGCGGACTTCTCGCCGGCACCTCACCCGGCGTGAGGTCGTACGGTCGGTCTCATGGCGACCGAGGAGCGGAGCGGAACCGCCCGCCGGGTGGGTGAGCGGGGCGGCGAGGTGTACGCGGCGAGCCCTCCGGATCGATACCGTCCACTGTGGACTACAGTATTCCGGGGCAGAGATTGTCCCGGTTGTGACGTACGATGAAAGGCGTGTTAGAACATCTGTCGGACGTCGCGACGGGGCCGGATCTGTCCGCCGCGCTGTCCGCGGTGGATAGGTCCACAGTGGACGGGCACGCTCTGGTACTGCTGCTGCGGGCCAGGGCCCGGCAGATCGCTCACGAGCAGGCACAGCTCTTGGCCGACCTGGTCGCGTTGACCGATACCTGGCGGGCCGAGGACACTCCGGCCGTCCTGGCCGAGCACGCGGCGGAGAGTTCGGCGTTGGAGGCCGCCACCGCGCTGCGCTGGACCCGCCGCGCCGCTGAGTCGTGGGTCGGACTGGCCGAGGACGTCGTCGGTCGACTCCCCGCCGTGCACACCGCGCTGATGGCCGGGGCCATCGACCTACCCCGAGTGCGGGTGTTCAGCACCGAGCTGTGCGCCGCCACCGACACCGCCGCCCGGGCGGTGGCCAACCGGCTGCTGCCCGACGCGCCTCGGCTGACCACCGGCCAGCTTGCCGTCCGGATCCGCAAGCTGCTCGCCGCAGCCGACCCGGCCGAGACGGCCAAGCGGTACCACCAGGCGGTGGCAGACCGCGGCATGCTGGCCAGCGCCAGCAGCGACGGCAGCATGCACCTCGCCGCCTGGGGCCTGCCGGCCGACCGGGCGGCCGCCGCGGTCGAACGTATCGATGCCATGGCCAAGGCCGCCAAGTGCGCCGGCGATGCCCGCAGCATGGACCAACTGCGCGCGGACACCCTCCTCGGTCTGCTGGTCGGCGACTACGACGGCCCGGCCCCGGTGCATCGCCGCGGCGTCGTCGAGCTGACCGTGCCATTGGCCACGCTGCTCGGCCTGACCGAGCAGCCCGGCGAACTGGCCGGCTTCGGGCCGGTGGTCGCCGACCTGGCCCGGCAGGTCACGGCCGCCCACCGGAACACGGCGACGTGGCGCTACAGCGTCCTGGACGCCGACGGTCGGCTGCTCTACCACGGCATCACACGCCGCCGCCCCACCGCCGGAGACGCCGCCCACGTCCGCACCCGGGACCGCCGCTGCACCTTCCCGGGGTGCCGGGTGCAGGCGTCCCGCTGCGACCTGGATCACCGTCGCCGCTACGCCGATGGCGGACCCACCAGCCCGGCCAACCTGCACGCGCTGTGCCGGTACCATCACCGCGCCAAGGACGAACTCGGTTGGCAGGTCCTCAATCTCGGCGACGATCACCACCTCTGGACCAGTCCCCGAGGCCACACCTACGACGTGCACACCGAAGCCCTCGTCCCGCCATAGACGTGATCAAATGCCTCTGCCAGCCCGGTGATCACTCGACGGGATGACTCTCTACCTGGGGAATCGGTTCTACCTGTTCTGGGACCCAGGCCTAAAAGGCTCGCGCGACCACCGGTCCGCCGTCGGCAGCACAGGCAACCCACCCTCGCGTGATATCGCGCTGTCAACCGGTTCTGTCGTGCTCGTACCACTCGACGCGAGCCACCTCGACGGCATGTGGGCGGCCATGGCCGAGTCGGCCGCGGCGTTGCGCAGCACCATGCCTTGGTGGCGCGACGAGCAGACCAAGAACGACATGGTCGCATGGACGTCGTTCACCGAATCGGCATGGCGCTCGGGGACTCTGTACGCGTTCAGCATCTTGGACGCCGCCGACGAGCGATAACTGGGGGCGTGCTCGCTCGAGGGCGTCGACGTCACCCGCTTGTCGACCAACCTCAGCTACTGGGTGCGGTCATCGTCGACCGGTCGCGGAATCGCCAGCGGCGCGGCGCGGCGGCTCGCGCTGTGGGCGGTGACCGAGCTGCATCTGGCCCGCGTCGAGATCACCATGGTGACCACCAATGCGGCGAGCATCGCAACGGCTCGGAAGTCGGGCGCGGCATTCGAGGGTTGCCTGCGGAACAAGGGACGATGGCTCGGGTCAGCTCAACCCGCGGAGTCTGTCGAGCGCCGCCTGCCACTGGTCGGTATGCGCCGCGACGGCCAGCGCCCACTCCTCCGCACGCCGTTGCTCGGCGGCGATCGCCTCGGAGAGCCGAGCCATCTCCGCGGCCAACTTCTCGTCGGCCTCGGCCGCCGCCCGGACCTCCCGGGTCCGCAACGCCTTGCGCAGCTCCCCGTTGCGCGCGGCGGCCGCCTCCGCACCGCGCCGGGCCGCCTCGCCGACCTTCGGCAGGGCCGTGTGCAGCCGCCCGAGGTCCGGCCCGGGTCGACCCGGGTCGCCCGCGTCGGGGGCCACGTCCGGATGGTCGGGCACGACGACGACCGCGCCGGGTGGGAGCCGGTCCAGGTCGAGGTGCGGGTTGGCCGCGCGGATGCTCTCCTCGACCGCCAGCCGGCGCGCGCCGCTGAGCCCGGGCCGCAGCACCCGCTTGCGCAGCTCGGCGAAATCCTTCTCGTCCTTGACGACGACGACGCGCATCGAACGCTCCTCCCCACTCACGGTAGGACCGGATTGAGCTGGGACCAAGGCTTACCGGTCTGCCGCACCGGGACACCGGAGACGGTGATGTCCCCGGACGTGATGTTGCCGATCACCGAGGCGGCGTCCTGGCTGACGTTCAGCCGCATCGACGGCCGGCCGCCCGCCGCGCGGTTGTTCGAGACGACGGCGACCGGCGCGGTCAGCTCGACCGCCGGGTGGTCCGCGTCGGGCGGCTGCGCCGCGTAGTTGCCGGACAGGATCGTGTCCCCGTCGCTCTGCAGCAGGACGGCGACCGCGTCGCCACCACCCTGCAGCGTGTTGCCGGTGAGGTTCAGCGCGGGGGTGATCTCGGCGGCAGCGCGGGCGTAGAGCCAGGCGCCGTCCAGCGCCACCACACCGGCGGTACCCGCGCGGACCACCCGGATGGGACCGGCCGAAGCGACGGCCCGGCCCGCATCGCCCGAGCCCGAGCCCGCCACGATCATCGCCTGCCAGCGCGGCCGGCGCACCGGCCCGGAAGGTCCACTGTGTACGGTGTTCTGCTCCAGCGAGGTGGCGGCGAGCGACGACCCCACGCCGATGCCGATGGCCAGGCCGGACTCACCCGCGGTCGGGGTACCGATGCGCCGCAGCGTGTTGCCGGTCATCCGGACATCGTCGTTCAGCGTCGCGACCAGCCCGATGCAGAAGCTGACCTCCGTGGTGTCCGCGCCGACGCCGTCGACCAGGTTGCCGGCGAGCTGGGCGACACCCGCGCCGGTGACCGCGATGCCGTAGAGCACGCTCGGCGCGAGCGCACTGAGCATGGTACCGGCGCGGAAGCCGACCGTCGGCTCGTCGCTGAGGTCCGGCGGCGTCAGCTCCAGCACGTGGTTGTTGTCGATGGAGACGTGTTCCTTCGGGCCTGGGCCGCGGACCACGATGCCGCCCGCCGCGCCCCGGATGACGTTCTGCTTGCACAGCAGGCTCGCCAGCGGCGCCTCGACCAGGATGCCGAAGCCGCCCGCGTTGTTGACCCGGTTGCCGATGATCTGGACGCTACCCGGCTGCACACCGGGCGGCTCGTTCGCGACGAAGATGGCGTGCCCGCCGACGCCGCGCCGGCCCGCGGCGATCTCGTTGTCGACGATGACCGCCTGCCCGCCCGTGTGGATGCCGAGGCCCTCGGTCCGGATGTCGTTGCCGGCCACGGTGAGCACGCCGTCGAGCAGGGTCTCGCCGGTCATCACGAGCCCGGTGGCGGCGATCGCCGCGTCGGACGTACCGAGGATCATGTTGCCCGCGATGCGTAGCTCTCCAGAGTGGACACACAGGCCGGTAAGGTCGACGCCGGTCGAGCTGCACTGCGCGATGGAGTCCTCGATCCGCAGGCCGAGCGTGTAGAGGGTCTTCAACTCCTGGCCGCCCGGCACCACGCCGATACCGATCGCGCCGAGCAGGACGCACCGCCGGACCAGCGTGAATATCTGCACGCCGGCCAGGCCGATCGCGACCCGCGGGCCGTCGACGGTGCCCAGGGTCTGGTTGACCGTCACCTCCTCCACCGTGCAGGCGGAACAGTCGGAGAGCAGGACGCCCGGCGCGCTGCCGGCGCTCAGCACGCCCAGCCGGGAGATCGCGACATCCACGCCGGTCTGGACGACGATCGCGGATCCGGCGGTCACCAGCGTGCTTGCCGGCCCGTGGCCGCGCAGGACCACCGACGTGGCGTTCTCCAGCCGGACCGGTTCGGTGAGCGGGTAGACGCCGGGGCAGAGGACGACGGTACCGCCACCGGCCGCGACCACGGCATCGACCGCGTCCTGGATGGTCCGCGTGCCCTTGGCGTGGCCCTCCGGGGTCACGCAGATCTCGCACCCGCAGCCACCCTCGGCCGGCGGCTCGGAGGGCCGGCAGTCGATCGCCGAGTCGGGGAACGTGATCAGCGCGAGCCGGGCGTAGTGGTGGTGGATCCCGAGCGGAGCGGCGTCGACCAGCTTCTCGATCGGCAGCCCGCTGCGGGCCGCGAAGATCCAGTGGTCGCCCGGCCGCCCCGGGTCGCCGCTGAACTCGACCGTGATGCCGTGTTCGAGTACCGCCGCGGTGCCGGCCGGCGGCACGTCGACGAGGCCGGAGTCCCACTTGACGACGCGCAGGTGCCGCAGCGCCGCGGTGTCCTCACCGCTGCCGCTGGGGATCAGGTCGGCCGAGAGTGCCGGGCTGACCGTGATGGTGTTGGTCGCGTCGTCGACGGAGACCTGCCGGATGTCGCCCGGCAGCTGCGCGAACTCGCGCCGGTCGTCCAGGATCTCGACCCAGTCGTCCTCCGCGATGCGCAGCACGTTGTCCCGGCCGAGGGTGGCCAGACGCAGTTCGGTGCCGGAGAGCACCTCGACCACCGCGCTGCCCACGCTCGCGTTGTCCCGGGACCACTTGAAGTGGGTCGCGTCGTGCAGCTCGACGCGGTACGCATGGTTCTCCAGGCCGCGGAAGCCGCCGGTCGGCGGCAGCTCGCACGCGTCGTCGGCGGGATCCACCGGTACGGTGTCCGTGGTCAACCGCGCGCCGGAGGGCGCCACGAGGTCGGCCCACCCCTCGACGGGCCCGTCGCAGGTGGCCGACTCGCCCACGTCGGGCAGGATCCGCACCTGCCACACCACCTGGGTACGGGTGGTGGTGTCGACGCCGACCGCCGGCTCGACGAGGTCGGGCGCGTTGAGCTGGGTCAGCTCGCGCTGCCAGACGTCGAGGAAGACCAGGTGCGGTCCGGCGGAGTCGGGAGATCCGCTGTCGGGCAGGCCCTCCGGCGTCGGACCGTACGGCTGCGCGTCGAACGCGACGCTGCCCTGCCGGGTCGGCTCGGCCAGTACCGGGTCGAAGTCGGGCTGCTCGGGATCGCCGTGGTTCTCGGCGAGCAGGCCGTCCACGTACATCCGGCCGCGGCCGATCGTCACCTCGCCGCCGGACAGGAAGATCTTGAAGGCGTCGGGGGTCAGTGCGGAGATGACCGGGGCACCGGCGTCGACCGCGAGCGCGCGCAGCCGCCGGTCGACGATCGCGACCTGTTCATTGAAGTCGCCGTCCAGCAACAACCGGCCCTGTTGCAGGCCTACTCCACTGTGGTCGCGCAGCGGGTCCATCCGCACCCGGCTCACGTCCGCGCCCATGTGGGTCTCCTTCAGCTCGCGTAGATCAGTCCGGCCGACAGGCCGAAGCGCAGGTACTCGTCCAGCCGGATACGCAGGTTCGTCTCGCGCTGGGGCTGATGCAGGTGGTGGGTGACGCCCATCTCGCCCTCGTCGTCGGCACCGCGCCGGATCGCGTCCGGGGTCGCGGGGCGCAGCTGCGCGTAGCCGGGATCGCCGTACCGCAGCGACGTGAAGAGGGGCCGGTTGGCTGGATCGTCGGGCTGGCAGCGGTAGCGCGCCGGGGTCCGCGAGTCCGGTGGCAGATAGCTGAACCGGACGCAGCCGATCTGCCGGCGGCGAACCAGCACCAGCCCCAGCAGCAGCGAGTTCGAGATGTCGACCCGGTCCGCGTGCACCTGTCCCACCACTGTGGACTCGTCGAGGGTGAGCGCTCCACCGGTGAACGCATCCGCATCCGGATCGCCGGCGTCGACCACGCTGTCCGTGATGGCCACGCGCACCCCCTCGGCCGTCTCCACCGGCCCGAGGACGCACCGCTCGATGGTCACCGATGCCACGGGATGCTCGACGACCAGGGAGGGCAGCGTGCAGTGCCGCAGTACCAGGTGCCGGGGCTCCACATCGGACTGTTCCAGCAGGACGACCGGACCGCCGGTGAGGAGCAGGCCGTCAAGCACGACGGTGGCGCCCTCGCCGGCGTCGACCGTCACCGGACCGCCGGTCACGAGCACCGGACGGGCCCGGTTCGACGCGCGCAGGGTCACCCGGGCGCCCGCGTCCACCGTGATGGCGGGCGTCTCCGCGTACCGCCGGCTGTCCTGGATCTCGACGATGCCCCCGCCGGCGACGGAGGTCAGCGCGGGCCCGAGGCCGGTGCCGCCGGTGACGGGTACGGGTACGTCGTCGGCGGCCGGGAAGTCCCCGCGGTCGTACCCGCCGCCGCCGATCTCCAGCGCGCTGCCGTAGTGGTACGTCCCCAGCGGGACCGCCGCGGCCGGCAGCGGGTCGGGGAAGCAGACCCGCCCGAGCACCGGGTCGATCGCGACCGCGTCCGACCCGGGTGCCGGCTCGTGCGCCCAGCCGGCGCCGGAGTCGCTCAGATCGCAGAAGCTCACGTCGGCGGGCACGGTGCCGCCCTCGACCGCCAACATCACCGACCGTCCCGCGCCGTAATGCTCCACTTCGGACGACCGCCGGGACAGCGGCAGCGGTACGTCGGCCGGCTCGGCGATGTGGGTGATCTCCGTCTCGGTCCGCGGCCGGCCGTAGATCGGCTGGTCGGCGCCGAGCGGGTCGAACCGGAACCGCCGCCCGGAACCGTCCACTGTGAACAGCTCGGCGCGGGCCATCGGGATCGCCGCGATCCGCCACAGGAAGATGCCGACGTTGGGGATGTTGTGGCGGCCCGGCCGGACGTCCGCGGTGTGGGCCAGGTCGTCGAACGCGGTGCCGACAAAGCTCATCGCGGTACCGTCGCGCAGGTCCGGGGTGCCGCCCTTCGACCGGCGGATGTGGTTCATGTACTGCGAGCCGACCAGCCGCTCGAAGAACTCCACGGCCCGGGCCGGCCATCCGGTCACGTCGCGGGCGAGCTGCTCGAGCATGGCCGCGGTGCCCTTGCGGCGGCGGTACCGGATGGTGTTGGCCACCTCGGCGCGCGGCGACGCCACCCGCGGGACCACGCCGTGCAACGGCCGGTACCCCACCAGGTCGCCGATGTAGGGTGCCACCCACTCCGCGCAGGTCTCGATGAACTGGTCGTCGAAGAACTGCTCCAGGCTCTCGTCCAGGACCGCGACCTGCTCGGCGATGACCTCGACCAGCTCGCGCAGCGGGCCGCCCTGCTCGGCGTCGCGGATCCGGTATACCGCCGGCAGCAGCGCGTACAGCTCATCGGCTCGCGCGCTCACGTCATCTCCTCGACGTAGTCGAAGGGGTCAGCGTCGATCGTCAGCAGCTCGGCCGGGAGCGCCATGGCGTCCATGTCCGGCCGCGGCAGGGCCGCGCGCAGCCGGTCGGAGAGCTGGTCGGGGTCGGGCGGCGGCCAGTCCGGCTCGGGCGGGATCGGCTCGGCGACGCGGTAGAGGCGGTCGACGTCCACGGCCACCACGCCGGGGGCCCGGTGCGCGGCGGCGACCACTTCGGAGAGGTGGACCGGCTGGCCGAAGTCCCGGACCGCGAAGCCGAACGCGCGGGTCACCTCGTCGCGTACCGCGGTCTGAACGGCGTCCCACAGGTGGTCCGGGTCACGCCTGACCCGCATGGCGACCCGGAAGGCGGCCGACCGGTGGGCCAGCACCTCGACCGCCACCAGCGGGTCGCCGTGGCTGCGCAGTGAGGTGAGCAGCCGGGCCCGGGCGTCCGCGGTGACCGCGACACCGTCGGCGGCCGCGACCGTCACCACGATCGTGCGCCCGCCGGCCAGGTTCAGCACCGCGGCGTGGGACTTGGCGACGCCCGCGAACGCCCGCGCGTAGTTGGCGTAGTCCAGCAACGACACCGCGCGGCCGAGGGTCCGCACGGCCAGCGGGATCGACTCCCTCGCCACCGCCGGCGTCTCCGGGTCGGCGCCGCCGGCAGCCGGTACCGGGTTCGTCACCTTGGTCAGCCCCAGCGGCGGGTCCATCACCTGGCTGATCGAGCCGGCCGGCAGGTTGCCCGCCAGACCGACCCCGCGGCGGTAGACCGCGCGCACGTTGTGCGACCCGGTGGGCAGGCGGGCTCCCTGGATTCCGTCGCCGAACCTGACGACCACGGTGCCGCGCTCGGTGTCCCGGGTGACGAACGAGCGGTCCTCGGGCCCGGCGGGGTAGAGCGTCGGTACCTCATGCCAGGCGACGTCGTTGACCCGTACCTCCAGTGTGGACGCCGCCCCGCCCGGCTCGTCGGACGGAACGTACGTCAGCGGCTGGTGTTTGAGCTCGAACGCCTGGTGCGGGCGTGACGCGTCGCCGCCGCCGAGGACCTGGTGCACCGTCTCGCCGTGCGTCGCGGCCACCACGTTGCCGTAGACGACGACGGTGTCCCGCCGGTACGTGCCGGTCAGCTCCTTGTCGAGCTGGAACGCGGTGAAGCCGGGCGCGTGGAACGACCCGACCGGCGTCACCAGCTCGGTGAGCGCCTCGCCGGTCGCCGCGTCCCGGCCGGCCACCAGCAGGGTGCGCCCGTCCGGCACCTCGACGTCGCCGTCGACCACGAGGAACAGTCCGTCCACATCGGAGTCGTCCGGCTCGTGGGCCAGCGTGAGCGGCTCGTTCACCGCGTACACCACGGTCTGCCGGACCTGGTCGTCGACGTCGTCGAGGTCCTCGCTGACGAAGACCCTCGTGATCGGGCCCGCGATCGCGTAGTCCGCGCGGGACAGCTCGACGACCGAGTCCGCCGTCACGACCAGGGACGAGGTACCGGCGACCAGGACGAGCGTGGAGCCGGGCAGGATGTCCGGGTGCGAGCCGTCGATGTCGACGGCACCGTCCGCGCCGGAGAGCGTCCAGGCCCAGTCGGACATGGACTCCGGCGGCTCGGGGAAGACCGAGAACGGCGGCGCGTTGTAGCCGAAGACCCGCAACCGCTTGCGCAGCACGGAGATCTGGCTCGCCGCACCGGACAGTGCCGGCTTCCAGGTGACCCTCGTCCGCGCGTCGTCCGGCTGGAGGAGCACTCCGGAGACCGCGGCCAGGCGCGGCGTGCCGCCGGTGAACAGCAGCATGTCGCCGACCTTCAGGTTGGCCCCGGTGCCGGCGAGGTAGGCGACCGCGTCACCGGAGCCGAGAATGGTCAGCTTGGTCGTCGAGCCGCGCAGCGCGTTCCACTCCGGCCGCGCGACGATCGCCTCGGTCGTCTCGAACGTCTGCGGTTGCTCGCCGGGACCTGGCACGCTGCGTACCGGTAGGCCGACCGGCAACTCCAGCCCGCCGGTGAGGTACGGCGCCGGCGCGAAGCCGGGACCGGACCCGGACGGCGGCGGCGCCGGCGGTGGCTCGATGAACAGCGCCAGGTGGGTGGTGGCCGCGACACCGGGGCGCAGCCGGTACGCGACGAGCCGGCCCAGCTCCTGCAGCGACGTCCGGTCCACCGCGGTACGTAGCCACGACTCCTGGGCGAGCCGCTCGGTGTAGAAGGTCAGCACGTCGCACACGGTTGCGACGCCGTCCAGCAGGGCCATGGTGAAGTCGCGCGGGTCGCGGGTGCGCAACCGGGCCAGCGCCGGCCGGTCCGCAGCCGACAGCGCGGCGGTCAGGCTGGCGAGGAACTCCGCGTGCGTACCGACCCGGTACGGCACCACCGGCAGACCGTGCCGGTTCTCGACCGGCCGGGGCGTCGCCGCGGAGACTCCGGCGCAACAGCCGCAGGCACAGGCGGGAGTCACTTTCCACCTCCCACGGTCAGCACGAGCGCACCGCGCTCGGGGAAGTTCGGGTCGTTGTCCAGCCGGGCGATCTCCAGCCGGTCCATCGGCAGCACGCCGTCGGCCAGCGCGGTGCCGCCGTCGTCCACCCCGCGCCGGGTGAACGTGTGCACGCTCACCGACGACACCCCCGGTACCGCCTGCGCGGCGGCGTAGATCGGGCTCAGGTGGACCGGCTGCCCGAACGTGAGGTTGTCCGGGTGGAACAGGGCCACCAACGTCCGGAGCACCTCCCGGCCCACCTGCGCGCGGAAGTGGTCGGGCGCCACGCAGACGTGCACGCCGACGTCGAGCGGGACGAACGCCGGCCCGTCCACCTCCAGGTCGTAACCGGCCATCCGGTACCGCTCCAGGTGCGCGCGCAGCTCGTCCTCGAAGACCGGGGTGATCGGCCCGCCGCCGAGCCGGTCCACGGTGACGAACACCGTGTGCCAACTGCCGGTCCAGCGGAACGTGGCGGCCGCTCGCTGCACCTGCGGGTGGCGCTGGGCCATCTCGGCGTAGTCGGCCTCGGTGACCGCCCGTTCCTGCACGCTGAACGCCTCGGGCGCGTCCCGGCGGACCTGCGCGGCGCTCTCCGGGTCCACCCCGCCGGCCGCGGGGATCGGGTTGCGGACCCAGAGGATCTGCCCGTCCACGGTGGCCACGTGGGCGATCGACTCGGCACCGATGTTGCCGGCCGCGCCGTTGCCCACCCGGTACCGCGCGGTGTAGACCGTTCCGGCCGCCGGGCGCCGCCCGTGTACCCCGTCGCCGAAGCGGGCCGTGGCCGTACCGTCGTGCTCGACCTCCAGCACGAACTCCGGCGTGTCCCCGCCGCTGGCGAGCAGGTCGGCCTGCGGCAGCCACTCGGTGGTGACCGTGTTGTGCACTCCACTGAGGACGGCCGCGGGCCGGGCCGTGCGCGGCAGGCCGGCGGTGACGGCCGAGGCCGCGGCCGGGCGGCCGGTGACCACGATGTCGGGACCGTCCAGGGTGAACCGCAGGACGGTCTCGCCGTCCGCCACCGACCAGACGCCGTCACCGCCGCCGACCGTGACCGGCTCCGCGTGCAACACGATGCCGTGCGCCACCAGCAGGTCCCGCAGCTGGGGCCCGTAGACCAGGTCGTCCAGCTCGTCGAGGAGCGCGGTGACCGCCTCGGCCGAGAACAGCCCGACCGCCCGGACGTCCACGACGTGGCTGACCGGCCGCTTGGCGAGCGCCGGCCGGAACCGGGGTGGCGCGACCGACCCCAGCTCCTCGCCGTCGACGGTCTGGCCGTGGTCGGCGACGACGACGTTCCCCCAGGCGACGCCGACGTCGAGCGGGCCGTCGGTGTCCGGCAGCGTGGCGGTGAGGCAGAGCGGGAACGGCAGTGCGTCCGCCGCGTCCCAGCAGATCTCGGTGACCGGTACCGGATCGCCGGTCGCCGGGTCGTCGAAGAGCCCGCCCGACGGGTCCTCAGCGCCGAGCACGTGGGTGAGCCGTACCGGCCACCGGTGCCCGGTCTCCGCGTCACCCGCCAGCCCGGTCGTCGGGCTCACGATCTCCGCGAGCACCAGCACGTCGCCGGCCTTCAACCGGGGGTACGAGCCGCGCAGCGTGGCCCGGGTGGCCCCACGCGGCAGGCAGCAGTCGAGGTCGCCCCAGGTGTAGAAGTGCAGGACGTCGTGGTCCGGATAGAGCACGGTGTCCTCGACGGTCTCGAAGACCACCGCGCCGCTGTCCAGCGCCGCGCGGTGCTTCGGCCCGCCGGGCTCCAGCCGGTCCTCCAGGCCGGGGGTACGGGTCAGCAGCGGCGTCCCGGCGGGCAGCGTCACGCCGGCGGTGGTCACGCCGACGCGCACGAACACCCGGGCCGAGCAGCCCTCGTGCACCAGGTAGTCGACGAGGCGCGCGTGCCGGCGCAGCGCCACCCGGCGTCGGGCGGTACCGAGGAACGCCTCGGTCGCGACCGCGTCCTGCTGGTACGAGAGCCGGTCGCCGACGTACGCGACCAGCTCGACGAGGGCCACCCCGAGGTCGGCCGGGCTGCGCTCGCGCCAGTCCGGGGCGAGCAGGGTCATCCGGTCGAGGATCAGCCGGCGCAGGCTCGAGTAGTCCTTGGCGAGGTAGTCGATGGCCGGCGCGGGCGCGGCGGGCGGCGTGCAGACCAGGACGTCCCGGCAGTCGAAGTCGGTACCGCACTCGACCTTGAACGAGAACGTGACCTGGGCCAGCAGCGGGTCGAAGCCGGCCGGCGGCTGGTCCGTGCCGGGCCCGGCCACCAGCCGCAGCGTGTACCGGGAGAAGTCGCCGCGTTCGACGGTCCGCACCACGAGCACGTGGTCCGGCTGGTCGACGTCGACCACCTCGCCGGGCGGCAGCGCGTCCGCGGCAGCGGCCCACTGCACCGCCACGGTGGGGATCCGTTCGCCGCCGTCGATCCGCACGTTCGCCGCGCTCAGTCCGGCGGCCGGGAGCAGCAGCCGCAGGAGCAGGGTCCGCTGGCCCTCGGCTACCTCGACGTACTCGATGCCGTTGCGCACACCGGCCCGCTTGACCGCGGTCAGCCGGCGCTCCTCGCGGCAGACGTACCGGTAACCGATCATGGCGTCCCCGCCGGGGCGGTGAAGGTGTCCAGCCGGCGCTGCTGGCTGCGCAGCGCGACGTAGCGGACCGAGACGTGCAGCTCGCCGTCGTCGCCGCCGACCTCGACGGCCTCGACGGCGATCAGGTGGCCGAGCCAGTGCTGCAGCGCGCCCTGGACCAGGGCCTGGGTGGTGGCGGCGAGGGCCACGCTGTTGGGCTCGAACGTCAGCGCGAGCAGGCCGCTGCCGAAGTCCGGGCGCATGACCCGCTCGCCGGGCGCGGTGAACAGGACCTGCGCGATCAGGTCACGCAGGTGGTCGTCGCCGTCAGCGCCCGCGGTACGTCCACTGTGGTCGAAGCCGAACGGGAAGTCGACGTTCATGTCGCCATCACCCTCGGCTGGACGGTGACCGGCAGCATCGGCGTACCGGTCGGCGCGCAGACCGACTGTCCACTCTGGATGACGACGGGCTGGCCGAGGACCAGCACCCGGACCGCGCCGACGATCCACTGACCGGTGACGCAGGGCGGGTTCGGGGTGCCGGTCAGCGCACAGCCGGCGACGACGTACGGCGAAGCGACCGTGACCACCGGCTGGCCGGAGACCAGGACCCGCGGCGCCGGCGCGGTCGGTTGCGCCTGCCCGGCGTGCGAACACGTCACCACCGCTCCCATGTGGACGATCGGTCCGGGCATCTCACACCACCGTCAGGGCGCCGAGGTTGATGTCCACGGTCGGGCCGGTCATCGTGATGATCGCGCCCTTGCCGTTCGAGATGACGATCCCCACGTCGGTCACCGAGATCATCGCGCCGGTCGTCGACTGGAGCTGGATCCCGCCGGTGGGGCCGGGCACGTCGCTGATGACGATGCCGTTCTTGAGGGTCGTCTGCAGCGTGATGCCGGGCACCCCGGGCGGCACCATGGCGGCCAGCTTCGGCGTCTCCGCGGCCGAGCCCCAATAGCCGCCGACCCAGATCGGGTGCTCCGGATCGCCCTGCTCGAACTCGATCCACACGCCCGCACCCATCACCGGCACCGTGAAGATGCCGGTGTTGATGCCGCTCATCGGCAGGCACGGCATCGCCCACGTACCGGGGATGAAGCCCGCCACGTCCGGCACGATCGCCTGGATCCGGCCGATCTGCATCGGGTCGACGTTGTTGACGACCGTGCCGCGGTACTTGCCGTAGAACTGTTTGGTCATACCGGCACCTTCGGGATCGTCGAGAGCAGGCCGTTGCGGGCCAGCGAGAACGACTGCTTGTACTCGCCGCGCTTGATGGTGTGCGTGACCTTCGTGACGTAGTAGAGGCCGTCGAAGGCCTCGCCGGCTCCGCGCACGCCGACGAGCTGGCGGGACTTGAGGATCCGGCCGTACCGGGCCACGTCGAGCGTGCCGGAGCCGAACACCGCGTCGCCGTGCTGCGAGGCGTACGCGAAGCCGTGCATCAGCGCCACCCAGGGCTTGAACTTCGCCGTGTACGGCAGGTACTTGAGCTTGGGCGGCAGCGGCGGGATCAGGCCCAGCGGCGGGCTGAGCGGGTTGATGTCCGGGATCGGGATCCCGATCGGCGCCTTGGAGAACTGCTCCTGGATCGCGACGATCGGCATCTCCTTGTTCTCCTTGTCGAACTGGAACGTCAGCCCCTCGACGTTGCGGTGCGGCAGGTCCAGGTCGAGGTTGAGCGCCGGCTGCGGCGGGCCGACCCGGATCTCCGGGCCGAAGTAGGCCCGGCTGGTGCCCACGACCGGGCCGGGGTCCACATAGAACACGTAGCCGGAGCTGGCGGCCAGCGTCTTGATGTACTGGTAGTCGGTGCCCTGCTGGACCGGGATCCGCTCGATCGGGATCGGGACGTCCTCGATGATCGTCGGGATCACCATCGGGATCACGCCGAACCCGACGTACTTGAGCAGGGCCAGGTTCACCCGCGCGAACGCCGGCATCGCCGGGTACGGCAGGCCGTCCAGCTCGATGATGTCCATCAGCGCGGAGAGGTCCTTGCCTTTCACCGCTAGCATGGTGGACGGGCCGTCGTCGCGTATCTCGTGGTGGGTCATCACCCCGTCCATCAGCACCTCGGCGGTGCCGCCGAGGGTGGCCACGATGACCACCCGCACGACCGGGATCGACGCGCCGCCGGTGAGCAGGAACAGGGTGTGCAGCGGTGAGCGCCGGGACAACCGGAAGACCAGCTCGAACCCGCTCTGGGTGTCCCCGGAGGCGACCTCGACCTGCACCGAGTCCAGGGCGTCCAGGATCTCGTGGTTCACCGGCACCGGGACCAACGGTCCGATGTAGAGCGACAGACGTACGCCGTTAGTCAGCATCTACGGCCCCCGGCATGCCCTCCGGTGCGGTGATGCGTAGCCGTCGGCCGACCCGGGTGGTCAGCTCGTCGGGGTCCGCCGCGGGGTTCGCGTCCGCGATCCGCCACCACAGCTCCGGATCGCCGGAGTACCGCGCCGCGATGAGGTCGAGCCGGTCACCCGCCACCACCTCGTGCTCGCCGAGCGTGGCCAGCCGCTCGGGCGGTGGCACGAACCGCCGGGCCAGATGCGGGATCGGCGGGCGGCCGTCGCCGGGATCCCAGGCGACGACCGGCGTCCCGGCGTACCGGCTGGTGGGCGGGTAGCTGGTGGCCGGCAGCGCGCCGGCCTCGATGAGGGCCTGCACCGGGTCTTTCATCCGATCCCCTCCAACCCGAGGACGGACAGGACCGGGATGCTGGCCCGGGCCGCCAGGCTCTCCTTGGTCTGCAGGTAGCTCATGAACATTCCGCCGCCGCGGTGCGCGAAGCCGAGATCGTCGACGGAGAGCACCCGCAGGCCCAGCGACACCTTGGCGCGGATCGGGTTCAGCGCCGGGTCGAACGCCTCCTCGGTGACGGACAGCTCGGTGAGCCGTACCGGGACGATGCGGCTGCGGCTCCACACGAACAGGGTCAGCGGCGCCTCGATCGGCAGCACCTCCAGCGTGCCGCTGGCCGCGAGCCGGTCGTTGGCGAGCAGGTCCGAGCTGCGCGGGTAGGCCAGCCGCTCCAGCACCGCGAGCTGCGGATGCAGGCCCTGGTCGCCGCCGGGGTTCTGGTCGACCGCGTCGAGGACGGCCTCCAGCTTGATGCTCTCCACCGGCGCACCCGCCAGGCGCAGCGCCTGGGACCGGTCGCCGCTCTCGCCGCCGGTGGCCTGGATCTGGAACGACCGGGTGAGGGTCTCCGGGTTGTACTGCAACGAGATCACCCCGAGCAGCCCACCGCTGGCCGGGTCGACCAGCACCAGGCCGCCCTTGACCAGTTGCGGCGACTCCACCAGCCCGGTCATGGCTTCACCTGCTGCCAGGTCGCGTCCGCGACCTGTTCGCCCAGACCGTGCGGGGCGGGCGGCACCGAACCCGACGCGAGGTGGGTCAACCGCTGTTCGACCGCGGCCCGGAACGCGGGTACGTCGGCCTCGCCGAGGGTTGCGTCGCGCACCACGATCTCGTCGATGGATATCTCGATCATCCCCAACCCCTTGTCTCGGCGTCGGTGAGCGGCTTCTCCAACTTCGCGTACTCCCGCCGGGCCGCCCGCACCAGGTGGTCCATCCTCAGTGGACCGCCGTCCTCGGCGGCCAGGAAGGCGGCCGCCATCGCTATGCCGTGGATGTTGCCGCCGGGGATCTGCAGCCGGGCCAGGCTGGCGAGGTCAACACCCGACGTGGGCAGCGACGGCGGGAACATCCGCCGCCAGATCTCCGCGCGCTGCGCCTCGGCCGGGAACGGGAAGGACACCACGAACCGGATCCGCCGCAGGAACGCCCGGTCCAGCGCGGTCTTCAGGTTCGTGGTGAGGATCGCCAGCCCGCGGTACGCCTCCATGCGCTGCAGCAGGTAGGCCACCTCGACGTTGGCGTACCGGTCGTGGCTGTCCTTCACCTCGCTGCGCTTGCCGAACAGCGCGTCGGCCTCGTCGAAGAGCAGCACCGCGCCGCTGGCCTCGGCGGCGTCGAAGACCCGGCGCAGGTTCTTCTCTGTCTCGCCGATGTACTTGCTCACCACCGCGGCCAGGTCGATCCGGTACAGGTCGAGGTCGATCGCGCCGGCGAGCACCTCGGCGGCGAGCGTCTTGCCGGTACCGCTCTCGCCGGTGAACAGCGCGGTGAGCCCGAGCCCGCGCCCCGAGCGCGCGGCCATGCCCCAGTCCTCGTAGACCCGCGTGCGGTAGCGGGCCTGCCGGGCGATGTCCCGCAGCGCCGCCATCGGCGTCGCCGGCAGCACCAGGTCGTCCCAGCCGGCGTGCGGCGGGATGTGCTCGGCCAGGTCGCCGAGCCCGGCACCGCCCTGGGTCCGGCATGCCCGGCGCAGCTCGCCGGCCGGGTGGCCGGCGGCCGCCTGCTCCGCGCAGATCCCCTCGACCGCGCCGACGTCCAGCCGGAAGTGGTCGACCACCTCGGCCAGCAGGTCGCCGTAGCCGTCGGCGGCCGGCTCGCCCAGCGCGCCGCGCCACAGCGCCATCCGGTCGGCCGAATCGAGCGGCGGCAGCACCCGCCGCACCGGCGCCGGCCGGGTGGACAACCGAGCCGGCCCGCCGACCAGCACGGGGCAGCCGAGCCGGCCGAGGAACGGGTCCAGTGTGGAGACCTCGTCGCCGTCCCGGCAGTCCACGTAGAGCAGCCCGCCGAGCAGGGCCACCTCCCGCTCGACGAGGCGGGCCAGCGCCATCCCGTCCGGTCCGGCCGGCACCTGGGTACCCCGCAGGACCAGCGGTACGCGGCCGACCTCGACCGAGACGAGCGCGGCCACCCGGCGTCGGGTCTGCGGGTCGGCGCCGTCGAGCAGCGCGGTGGCCGGCGCGGGCAATCGGTCGAGCAGAGTGACCAGCTCCGCGGCGACCGCCCGGTGCGCCGGGGCGAGCCGGCCGGGTGCGGCGGCCGGTTCGAGGATGCCGGCGAGCCGAGGGTCCAGGCAGGTCACCCCGGCGAGGAAGTGCAGCACCGGCTCGTCGATGGCCAGCGCGCGGTCCACGATGCCGCTGCCCGCACCCAGCTCGACCAGCCGCCAGGCCCGCAGCGGCCGGTCCGGGGATAGCGCATCCCAGTGTGCACCGTCCAACAAGGACAGAGCGAGCGCGAACGTGGGCTGGGTCCGGCGCGGGTCACCGTGCGCGGCCGCGAACGCGGCCGGGAACCGGGCGTCCAGCTCGACGCCGGCGCACCAGAGCAGGAGGTCACGCTCGAACGGAGAGAGCCCGAACAGCTCGACCACCCGGGCGAGCCGGCTCTCCGGCGGTACCCCGGCCGCCGCGGCCGCGGGCTGCCCGGACAGTACCGCGTGGACGCGGGCCAGCTCCGCCACGAGCAACCGCTGGTTGCGCTCGGCGAACGTCTCGGTGCTGACGGCGGTGCTGAGCTGGCTGCTGACCTCGCTGCGCTCGGTCATGACGGTACGACCACGGTTCGGCCGGGCAGGAATGTCGGCGGGACGGTGTCGTGGTTGATCAGCAGGCTCTGCGCACCGTCGACCCGGAGCCGGACGAGCGCCTCGCCGGCGGGCAGCGGGTCGAAGACGAAGGTCAGCTCGTCCACTGTGGACGAGCGGGCCGGGGCGGTCGCCTCGGCCGCGCCGAGCGCCAGGGTCGCGGGCTGCTCCGGGAGGACGTCCGGGGAGACACCCATCGTCACGGTGACCGCGCCGGTGGTGGCGTCCCGGTTCAGTACCGCGCCGGCGACGTCGGGTACCGGGTCCAGCAGCAGCGCGACCGTGTTGGTCAGCCGCGGGTCGGTCTCGGTGGGCCGTACCACCGAGGCGGTGACGCTCCACACCCCGGCCGGCCCGTCGGTGGGCATTGTGACGGCGATGGCGCTGGGATCGGTCACGGTGCCCACCACTACCTCGTGCGGGGTGTCGACGAGCCGGTGGGCGAAGCGCACGCGGACGTCCGTACCGTCGAGATGGTGGCCGCGTAGGGTGACCGTCGCCCCCGGCTCGGCGTCCGGCGGGTCGACGGACTCCAGCGTCGGGAAAGGCACCACGGTGGAGGGTGTGACCGCGACCCGGCGTTCCAGCACGGGCAGCGGGGAGCCGGCCGGCCGGGTGGCCTCGATGAGCACGACGGATACCTGGTACGCCGCGCTGGGCCGGTAGTGCGCCTGCATCGCCGACCAGAGCCGGGACAGCTCCTCGGTGTCCAGCGGCTCCCATGTGACCTTCACGGTGTCGACCTGGTCGGCGAGGCCGGCCGAGGGCGGCTCGCGGAACGCGTCCGGCAGCACGGTCGGGTCCAGCGGGGTGAGGCTCAGCGCCTTGCGGATCGCCGCCCGGTCGAGGAACGGGCGCTCGTGCATCAGGTGCATGCCGTACCCGAGCAGGATCTCGGCCTGCAGATCGGCCTGTCCGTACGCGGTGAGCAGGTAGTGCAGGTCGACCGCGAGCGGCGGGTTGGTCAGCCGGGCAGCGCCCTCGCGCGAGGGCAGGCCGGCGTTGCGCCAGCCCTGGTTCGGCGTGACCCGGTAGAGGAACAGGTTCAGCTGTGGCGGCGCGGTCGGGTCGTCCAGCTTGATGGAGTCCGGCGCGACCGCGGTCACCTTGACCGGCGCGCCGATCGCCGGGGCGGCGTCGACGAGGCCGTTGTCGAGGACGTTGCGCAGCACGGCACTGACCGCGCCGAAGGCCAGCGCGGTGCTCATGGCCGACCCCGATCGCCGCTGAGGTACGCCGACAGCGACAGCCGCTCGGGCGGCTTCGGGGCGGCCACGGCCGGGCGGGCCGGCGGCGCGGCCGGTGCGGGTGGCGCGGCCGGCGCGGGTGCGGCCCGCACCTCGATGCGGCCGATGGTGATGCGCACCACGGGAGGGCCGTCGCCCTCGCGCCGGGACGGGCTGGCCACCGGGTACGGCCACGGCTCCTGAACCGGCACGACCACGCTCTCCGGCGCTTCCGTCCCGGTGACCATGGAGTGAGCCGCGCCGGCATGTCGGGCCGCCAGTTCCATGATCACGCGGGGCACGGGCGCGGCGGTCACGGGCGGGGCGGAGGCGGCGGGCGGGGTGGAGACGGCGGGCGGGGTGGAGACGGCGGGCGCAGCGGTGACGGCGGGCACGGCGGAGGCGGCGGGCGGAGCGGGCGCGGGTGGATTAGGGGAGGGCGGGACCGGCGGGGCGGGGGCGCCTGCGGGACGGGCGGACGACGCGTGCCGCGGGGGCGCGGTGTACCGGGTCCGCCGGACCGCGGGAGTGGGCGCCGGGGACGGGAGTTCGGGGCGGTCCGGCAGGCGGTCGGGGTCGACCCGCTCCGGGTCGCCCGCCTCGAACCGGGACACCGGGCGGGGCGCCACGGCCTCGCCCGCGCCGAGGGCCCGGGCGGCCAGCCGGGTGAGGTAGTCAGCCATCGCTCACCAGCCGCAGGTACGCCCCGCGCCGCGCCTCGGACAGCGCGAGGATCTCCGGCTCCGACCAGCCGTACGCCCGGGCGAGCAGGTCCACCTCGCGCAGTACCCGCTGTGCCCGGCCGGCCAGCCGGGTCCAGACGAACGCGCCGACGTCGAGCTGGCAGTCCCACCGCTGCGTGCACTGTGGACACATCAGCGACAGGGTCACCTCGGCGAGCGGGTCGGCCGCCGCCATCGCCTCGCCGAGCACCGCGCGGACCTCGTCGGGCAGGTCGGCGGCGGCCACCGGCGCGCCGGCCCGGGTCGCCGCGGTGACGCAGCGGTCGAGCAGCACGGCGGCACCGTCGGCCGGGTCCACGGCGCCCGCGGCCGCGGCGAGGTCCCGGCTGTCCGGCAACCGCCAGTGCACCTCGTAGCCGGCCACCTCCACCGGTACCGGCGGCTCCGCCTCATCGGCCGAGGCCAGCAGCGTGCCGCACGGGACGGTCACGTCCACAGTGGTGGGACACGCGGGGCACTGGGCGACCCCGTCGAGCCGGTCGCCGAAAGTCACCTCGTAGAGCCGGAGCAGCTGCGCGTCCCGGGCACCGAGCGGAAGCTCGTCGGCGTCCGCGGTGCCGAGGATCGCGGCCGGACGGCGCGGTGCGGGTGCTGGTGCGGCCCGTTCCCAGACCGAGAGGATGTCGGTACCGGTCAGCGCCCGCATCGCGGCTACGCACCCGGTTCGACGAACACGGGCTCGCCCGGCTCCGGCAGCTCGTAGTCGCGCTGCCAGCCCTCGTTCTCCAGCTTGATGCTCTGGATCGCGACCGCGTTGGCGTTGGCGTCGAGGTCGGGCAGCGCCTGGTACTCCGACACCCAGCAGCGGAAGACGTGGTACCGCAGCGCGAGTTGACCGGCTTCGTCGTACACCTCGATGGTGACATCCTTGCGGAAGTCCCCGTTCACCCGGCCGAGGTGGAACACCTGGCTCGCCCAGCGCTCGAAGTCCGGGTCGTGGGTGACCCCACGCTCGAGCGTGAGCGCCTCGAACTTCGTTCGGCCGGGCGACTTTCTGGACGTCGAGTCGTCCCCACCCTCGCGGTGCTCGACGACCTCGGTGCTGCGCTTGAGCGCACCGACCTTGCTCACACCGGCCACGTAGCGGCCGTCCCACATGACCCGGAACTTGAAGTTCTTGTACGGGTCGAACCGCTGCGGGTTAACGCTGAACTGCGCCATGTCGGGGCTCCTACGTGGTGATCTGGCCGGCCATCTGCTGCAGCTTGAGGACGACGAACTCGGCGGGCTTGAGCGGCGCGAACCCCACCACGATGTTCACCACGCCGAGGTTCACGTCGGTCTGCGTGGTGGTCTCCTTGTCGCACTTGACGAAGTAGGCATCGCGCGGGGTCGCGCCGGCGAACGCGCCCTGCCGGAACATCCGGTTCATGAACGCGCCTATGTTCAGCCGGATCTGCGCCCAGAGCGGCTCGTCGTTGGGCTCGAAGACGACCCACTGGGTACCCCGGTAGAGGCTCTCCTCGATGAACAGCGCGGTCCGGCGTACCGGCAGGTACTTCCACTCGGAGGCCAGCCGGTCCGAACCCTCCAGCGTCCGCGCGCCCCAGACCACCCGCCCGGCCGCCGGCATCGTCCGCAGGCAGTTGACGCCGAGCGGGTTGAGCTCGCCGTTCTCCGCGTCGGTGAGCGGGACGGAGAGCGCGGGTGCCCCGACGATCGTGGCGGCGAGCCCGGCCGGCGCCTTCCACACGCCGCGCTGGGCGTCGGTGCGGGCGATCACGCCGGCCACCGCGCCGCACGGCGCGAAGTCTTCGATCTGGTTGTCTCGCAACGGGTTCGGCGCGCGCAGCCGGGGGAAGTAGAGGGCCGCGTGGTTGCTGGAGGTACCGATGCCGGCCACCCCGTCGACCGCGTCGCTCTTGTCGGTCCATGACCGTGGCGGGTCGACGATCAGCACGGCCCGGCGCCGCTGGCAGTACCCGGCGACCGTGTCGATCAACGTCGGCTCGACGTCGTTCTCGCCGTGCGGCGGGAGGCACAGCAGGTTGAACAGGTCGGCCTTCTCCAGCGCATACAGCCCTCGCTTGTCCGCCTCGGTGTTGAGGGTGTAGTCGTCCTCGGTGAGCTCGTCACCGTCGACCGCCTCGGCCGACGCCGGCACCTTCGTATTGGTGGTGTTGTCGCCCCAGAGCGGATCGGTCGCGGAGGGATCGTCGTGCTCCGCGGGCCGGGCGGCCGCCGGGCCCGGCGCGTGCACCAGGGCCGACTCGTTGTTGAGCACCTTGTCGACCTGCCGCGGGTGCCCGGTGGTGATGGAGAGGTTGCGGAACACCTCGATCGTGCCGGTGGCGTCGTCGCGGATCGTCAGGTTGAACCGGGTGTCGTCGGTCGGGTCGGCGGTGTCGTAGTCGACCCGGGCGCGCAGCTTGTTGCCCCACGACCCGGGCGAGGCCGCTTCGAGCATGAACGGGCTACCGGCCGGGTCGGACTCGAGGACCAGCTCAGCCGTGTCGGTGCCGCCGCCGTCGTTGAACACCCGGACGATCACCGCCTGAGCGCCGCCGTTGCGGTAGAAGTCCCGAACGGCGTACGTCATCGGGCTGTCCACCCACAAGCCGCCGAACTGCCGCTCGAAGTCGGCGAAGCTGTTGATCACCACCGGGGTGTCCGCCGGGCCGCGCAGCGTGCGACCGAGGAAGGCGGTGATCGAGGTGGCCACGCCCGTGATCGTGCGGACGCCGCTCGGAATCTCTTCGATGTAAACGCCTGGGTACGTCAGCGGGACGGGCATCGCGATACCTCCGAGCGCGCCGAGGACGGCGTGGATCCGCACAGCGTAGGGGCGCCGGGCGGCCGGGCTTGACGCTCTCCCGACACGGTTGGTGCACATACGCTGACTGCGCGTTCGGCTGCCGTGGATCTATACGAGGCCCGCCCGGGTGACGGTCAGCAGAACCGGTACACGTGGTCGGCCATGTTCCGGTACGGGGACACGTCCGGCCGGGTAGGCAGGCTGGTGCTCACGTCGAAGAGGTGGGTGTCGTTGGCGTGCGAGGTACCGGGAGCGTGGTTGAGGAACGAGACGCTGCCGGTGGAGAGGTTGTAGTGGACCGACTCGGTCCGGTCATGCCACGACCACCAGGCGAGGTCCTGCCACCCGCAACTGCTGAGCTTGCCCCGCGGGTACCCGTAGTTGATGTCCTCGTAGAAGCAGAACCAGCCCGACGGGCAGTCCGGGCTGGCCTGGACGCCGGTCCCCCTGGTCACGGTGACGACGAAGATCCCGCCGCCGTAGCTGATCTCGGTGGCGTTGATCCGGACCCCGCCGGGGTACTTGGCCAGGTACTCCTCGACCGGGTCGGCGCCGGCGGCGGCGGCCTGCGGGACGGCGGCGCTGGCGAGCAGCGCCAGCAGAGCGGCGACGATCGTGGCGATACGGTGCGACTTGTGTGTTCTCATGATGATCCCCAGGGCCCGAGCAATGTTACGTTCAGCAATACGGCAACTCCAATGAGTTGCTTGCTCGGGACGATATGTGCTCACCCTGGGTGATCGCCAGGAGACCATTTAACGATGGCCGAAAATTGACATGCTTGCATGCCCGAATGGGGGCGTTCCTCGCGCTTGGAGCGACGTAGCTGACGAAAAGGCGGCGCCCCACGCATGGAAGGACGCCGCCTCGACGTGGCCGGCGCCCGCGGCAAGGGCAACCGGTCGATACGCGATCATCCGGGCCAACGGCACAGCTCCCCCACCGCAGCGCTGAACCACTGGTTGTTCGATGCGCGGCCAATGGGGGATCGCGTCTCCCCACTATCCAGCGCGGCGCGCGGGCGGGGAAGGCCCGGACCACGCCCTGATGTTCGACCACCATGTCCCACTCACCCGGCATCCCGGGGATGACCTGCCTCTTGTCCGGACGGACCAGGCCATAGGGATCCCCCCTGCCGGAGTACCGCACAAGGACAGCGCGAGTACGGCCGGAAGGCTGCCGGAATGCTCGCGGAAGGTCATTCGACGGAGACTGTCCGAATAGGATGTTGCCCTGTGCAACATGCGTGTTCACGCATGTGTGATCGAGGAATCGGTCACAACATCACCATCGGGCCGAACAACAAACGTGTCCAGAGGCTTGCGCGGCACGCCGCGGCGCCACAAGTCTTACCTCGGTCCCTTCCCGCTGTGGGGCCCGGCGGCGGCACGCCGGTCCGACCACATGGGACCACCTGATGGGCCAACGACCAGTTCCTCCACTCAGTGTCAGCATCCACCGACGGAGGGTTGTCTGATGCGGGCTAGGAAGCCCACGATGACCGGTCCGCCCGAGGTGCTCCGGTTCGCCCGGGAACTGTCGCAACTGCGGGAAAACGCCGGCAATCCGAAGTACGCGGCGATGGGCAAGCGGGCGGCGGACGCGGGCCTGAACGTCGCGATCTCGTCGCTGTCGATCGCGGACAAGGGCAACCACCTGCCGGGATGGCGGGTCGTGCAGGCGTACGTGATCGGCTGCAAAGGCGACCCGGAGCAGTGGGCCGACCGCTGGACCGAGGCGAACGCGGCCGTACAGGGCAAGGAGAAGCCGCCGTCCGGCACCCGGCCGACCCAGGTCGTGCCGGACGAGTCCCGGCCGGCCCCGCCGGACCCGACCACCGCGGTCACCCCGCAACAGCTGCGGTCCCGCTTGCAGATGCTCTACGAGCGGGCGGGCCGCCCGTCGCTGCGAGACATGGAGGCCAGCGCGACCGCGATCGGCCTGCGGCTGCCCCGCTCGACGAGCCAGAACCTGCTCCGGTCGATGGACGCTGGCGCGCTGCCGCGCCGCGACCACCTGCGCGCGTTCCTCGCCGTGTGCGGGCTGCCGGACGACGAGCACCACGAGTGGGTGGCGGTGCGCGACGCGATCGACGAGCGCCGCCGGCGGCGCGTGCAGGCCCGCCGGGCCGCGACCGCCGCGCGAACCCCCGCGGCGGCCCCGGAGGCGGTGCCCGTTCCGGCGCCGCGGACGGAGCCGGACGCCACGCCGGCGGCGAACGCCACGCCCGAGCCGGCCGCCGCCGGCCTCGCCATCGACCGTGACGCCGTGCCGGCGGTGAACGGCCCGGAGACGCCGCCGCCGGCACCGACGCCGGGCTCCCGGCGGCGGCCGCAGTGGTTGCCGCAACGCTGGTTGCCGCGTCGCTGGTTGCGGCTGCGCGCCGGCTGGGTCGCCGTCGCGGCCGTCCTGCTGTTCCTGCTCGCCAGCAGCACGGTCGCGGACCGCCTCGGAAACCGGCCGGCGGCCGCCCCGCCGTCGACGCCGCGGCCGACGCCCACCCCGCTCGTGCTGGCCCGCGCCGCGCCCGCGGCCCGCCCCACGCTGCTCGCTCTGATCGAGACGGCCCGCGCCCAACCGGCACAGCCGACATCCACCACGGGTCGGTACACGTACATCCAGACGAGGATCTGGTCGCTCGACACGACCGACCCGTCGGCCGTCAGCGACCCCGTCAACCAGCACCTGTGGTGGGCCGCGGACGGATCAGCCCGGCGCGTCGGCATCCGTGTCGACACGTTCGGGCCTGGCGAGTTCAAGCTCCTCGACCCGCCGAGCACCGACCCCGCGATCCTGGCCGGACAGTTCGACGAGCATCAACCCCTCCGCAACGGTCCACAATCCACGATCAGGGCGGTCGCCGACATGTACAAGCAGCACCCCTTCAACCCGGACCAGATAGCTGCGGCGCTGCGCGTACTCGCCGACACCGACGGGCTGGTGGACCGCGGGCCGATCATCGACCGGGCGAACCGGCCCGGCATCGCGATCAGCGTGGACAGCGACGCCGGCGCCACCCGGGACATCGCCGTCTTCGATCCGCACAGTGGAGCCCTGCTCAGCTACGAGCGGGTCGCGCTGATCAGCCCGCCCCGGACGCCGGTGCGGGCGCCGGCCGTCATCGCGTACGTGCTCTACCTCAAGCACGGCCGGACCGACCAGCCGGCATGAGGCCGCCCGGGACGACAATGGTGGCGTGACCGAGCGACGACATGTCGAACAACGGCTGTGGCGCGCCTTCGAAGCCATCCACGCAGTGGTCTACTTCGCACCGGAGGCCAAGCCCGCCTACACCGCGCTGGGACTGCGCGGGTACTGGATGGGTTACTTCGCGTCCCGGTCGGCCGCCCTGGGTGCGGCGTCCCCGCAGCTGGTGACCGCGCTGTTCTACAACTTCGCCCCCCGGGTGGTCTTCCGGGCGCTGCCGGACGCGTGGGCGTTCGCGACCCCGGAGGCGGTGCTGGCCTGCCGGACCGACCTCGCGCGCACGGTGCTCGACCGGCTGCTGGACGGCACCGAGGTGAACCGGGTGGCGGAGGCGTCGGCCGTACTCGTGGCCGGGCTGGACCTCGCCGGGCGCCCGCTGGCCGCGGCGCACGCGGCGCTGCCGGCGCCGGAGGATCCGGTAGGACGCCTGTGGTGGGCCGCGACCGTGCTGCGGGAGTACCGCGGAGACGGGCACGTCGCGCTGCTCACCGCGGCGCGCGTGGACGGCGTGGAGGCGCACGCGTGGCACACCACGCTGCCGGAGAACCAGCGGGAGATGCGCGGCTGGATGCCCGAGGAGTGGGCGGCCGCGGCGGACCGGCTACGCGCCCGCGGCTGGCTCGACGCCGGGGGTCGGCACACCGCCGGCGGCGCCACCGCCCGGGCCGATCTGGAGCACGCGACGGACGACTGTGCCGCACCGGCCCTGGCGCCGCTCGACGACGCCGCGGCCGGTGCGCTCCTCGCCGAGCTGCGCCCGCTGGCGGCACGGATCGCCGCGGCCGGCGGCGTCACCTACCCCAACCCGACCGGGGTCGGTCCGGTGGACGGCTGATGTCCCGGGACCACCTCGCCGAGGGCTACCCGCGGCACGCCCGGCCGTCGCTGATCCGTCAGGCGCCGAGCGCGGCCAGGCCGGCGGGCGCGACGTTGCCGCCGGAGAGGACGAACACGGTCGTCCCACCCGTCCGGCCGTCGAGCAGGCCCAGCCGCAGCGCGGCCAGGCCGACCGCGGCGGACGGCTCGACCAGCAGCTTGGTCGCGTCGAGCAACGCCCACCAGGCCGACCTGATCGAATCCTCGGGCACCTCTACGACGCGCTCGACGTAGGCCCGCACATGCGCGAGCGTGTGCTCGCCGGCGAACGGCGCGGTCAGCCCGTCGGCCATCGACACCGGCCGGGCGGGCAGCGGTGCCGGCGTACCGAGGCGCAGCGCGTGGTTCATCGCGTTCGCGGTCACCGGCTCGGCGCCGATCACCCGGGCGCCCGGCCGCCCGGCCACCACCGCGGCGGCGACACCGCTGATCAGTCCCCCGCCGCCGACCGGCACCACCACCAGGTCGGGCTCCGCCTCGGCCAGCTCCGCGCCGACCGTACCCTGACCGGCGATGACGTCGAGGTCGTCGAAGGGGTGCAGCAGCGAATACCCCCGTTCGGCCGCCACCGAGTGGCACGTGCCGAGCAGGTCCTCGGTGAAGATGACCTCCCCGCCGTACCGGCGGACCAGCTCCACTTTGGTCACCACGGCCGCCGGTGGCATGCAGACCACGACCGGCAGCCCGAGGGCCTGGCCGGCGAAGCTGGTCGCGGCGGCGTGGTTGCCCGCGGAGAACGTCGCGACACCGGCCGGCTGCTCGCCGCGCTCGCGCCGGGCGAGCAGCGCGTTGAGCACACCGCGGACCTTGAAGCTGCCGGTGTGCTGGAGGTTCTCGGCCTTCACCAGAACCGGGAAGCCCAGCTCGTCGGTGAGGCGCGGGCAGGCAAGCAACGGGGTCCGCACGACCCGGCCGTCGAGCCGGCCGGCCGCGGCGGCGATCTCGACGCCGGTCACCAGAGGCATCTGCAGACCGTACCGCTGCCCGACTCCGCGGCGCGCGGACCGCCGTGCGGTCGCACCGGGGGCGACGCTAGAACGCCCGGGTCACGGTGATCGTCGTGTTCGGGCACCCGTTGGCGAGGCTGGTCAACGCGCTCTTCTCGGTGCTGTCGACGGTCAGCCGCCAGCGCAACTTCACCGCGACCCACTCGGTGACGTACCGGCACCGGGCACTGCTGCTCGGCGGGAGCCAGCTGGCCGGGTCCTTGTCCCCCTTGGCCTGGTTGACGTCGTCGGTGACCGCGACGAGGCTACGGCCGTCGCCGAGGTCGTTGGCGAACGCCCGGCGGCGCGTGGTCGTCCAGCTGCGGGCGCCCGAGTCCCATGCCTCGGCCAGCGCGACCATGTGGTCGATGTCCAGGTCGGACGGGTTCGTCCAGCTCGCACCGTCGTAGTAGGAGAACCAGCGCCCACCCGAGAGCGAGCAACCGGAGCCGACCGACGGTCTCGTCGTCGCCTCGGCGATGAGCACCTCGGCCCGGGTGTTGCACCCGTCGCCGTCGGCGTCGATCCAGTGCGGGAACAGGTCGCGGTCGTAGCCGGTACGGACCTCGGTGGCGACCGGCAACCCGGCCACCGCGGTCCGCAGCGGCGCGGAGTAGGCCCAGGCCGGCGTCGCGTACAGGGTGGTCGCGGCGGTGGCCATGGCCAGGACGAGTGCGGTCCGGCGGAGGATGTGCGGCATCTTCGGGCTCCCGTCCACATCGGAGCTATAGCGGTACCTCGATATAGACATACGTCACCGTAATGCACAACCAACAGCGGATGTTTTCGACAAGACGAGTCGGGGAACGGACGCCTCGTGCTCCCCACCCTCGTGCTGACCTCGACCGCCATCCTGATCGTCGCGACCATCCTGCTGGTGGCCGTCGGGCGGCGGGTGCGCTTCGCGTCCCGGATCGCGGGTGTCCTGTTCGCCGCGCTGGTCTGCTACGCCGTCGCCGAACTGCTGACCCGGGTCTTCGGCCTGGTGCCGTCGTACGTACTGACCGGCGCCGCGACCGCACTCGTGATCAGCACCCTGGTGGTGTTCGGGCTGCCGCACTGGAACCCGGTCGGGCAGCTGTTCCTGGGCGCCTACCTGACCGGCGCCGGCACGTACCTGCTGCTGGCCGGGTACCTCACGGTAGCGCCCGGGCTCTCCCCGCTGGGCCGGGCGGCGTCGGCGATCCTGTTCCTCCTGGAACTGCTGGCCTTGCTGATCTCCGGCTACTTCGCGTTCGAGGGCTGTGACGTCCTGTGCCGGGCGCGGGCGACCAGGGTCGTCCCGGCACCCGACCCGACCTACCTGCCCAAGGCGTCGCTGCAGGTACCGGCGTTCAACGAGCCGGCGGACATGTTGATCGAGACGATCCGGTCACTGGAGGCCATCGACTATCCCAACCTCGAGATCCTGGTGGTCGACAACAACACCCCGGATCCGCAGACGTACCGGCCGGTGGCGGAGTACTGCGCCGGCCGGCCGCGGGTCCGCTTCCTGCACATCGAGGCCGACGGCTTCAAGGCCGGCGCGCTGAACGTCGTGATGGCCGAGCACCTCGACCCGGACGTCGAGCTGATCGGCATCGTGGACGCGGACTACCTGGTCGACCCCGGTTGGCTGCGGGCGACCGTGGGCTACTTCGCGCACCCGTCGGTCGCGTTCGTGCAGACGCCGCAGGACTACCGCGAGTATCGCGGGGACACCTACCTGACCGCGTGCTACGACGCGTACAACTACTTCTTCAAGGCTTCGATGCCCTCGCGCAACCAGCGCAACTCCATCATCTTCGCCGGCACCATGGGGCTGATCCGCCGCCGGGTGCTGCAGGAGCTGGGCGGCTGGCCGGAATGGTGCATCACCGAGGACTCGGAGGCCTCGCTGCGCATGCTGAAGGCCGGTTACGAGGGGGTGTACGTCGAGCAGACGTTCGGCCGCGGCATCATGCCGTTGACCTTCGCCACCCTGAAGAGCCAGCGGTTCCGATGGTGCTTCGGCGGGATCCAGATCCTGCGCCGGCACCTCCGCGACATGCTGCCGCTGCCCCGCCGGCGGGACAACCGGTTGAGCCTCGGGCAGCGGCTGGACTACCTGTTCGGTACCGGCCTCGTGTGGTTCAACGACCTGCTGTACCTGGGCTTCACCGCGGTGCTGGCGGTGACCGCGTACCTGGTGCTGGCCGGGGAGGGTACGCCGTTCCGGCCCCTGCTCGGCGCGCTGGTGCTGCTGCCGGCCGCGCTCATCGCCGCCGGCCTGATCCGCGCGCTGTGGTCGCTGCGACTGGTCACCGGCATCGGCCCGCGGCGGGCGTTCTTCGCGTTGCTGAACTGGCTGTCGCTGTCCTGGACCGTGGCGGTGGCCTCGCTGCAGGGGTTGGTCCGGCGCAAGGCGGTGTTCATGCGGACGCCGAAGGAGCGCGACCGGCAGACACTGTGGACGGCCGTGCGCGACGCGAAGGCGGAGACCGCGCTGGCGCTGGCGATGTGGGCCGCCGGGATCGCGGTCGCGGTGACCGGTCAGGGCACTCCGCTGCTGATCGCCCTGTTCGCCTGGCAGGGCCTGGTCTACGGGTCTTCGACCCTGATGTCCTGGCTGAACGTCCGGACCGTGCTGACGCCGGAGCTGGAACGGCGCCGGCGCACCGAGTTGCGCCGGGAGCGGGCCGCCGCGCTGATCCCGTACTACGCGGCCGGCGGGGCGGCGCTGGCCGCGGTCGCGGTGGTCGCCGCGATCCTCGCGCTCGGCGGCGCGAACCCGGGCAACCCGCCGGGCGGGCTGCAGATCCCGCGCTCGCCCGACCGGCCCGGCATCGTCGACCCCGGCGGTCCGCCCGCACCCGGTCCGGCAAGCCCGGGCCCGACCACCGGCCCGACCGCTGGCGGTACACCGACCACAGGACCGGCACCGACGCCGGAACCGACACCCCTGCCCACCGCAACCCCGAGCCCGGACACCGCTCCGACGTCATAGCAGTGGAGGCCCCATGGACGAGGTGGTCATCGAGCCGCTCCCGGTCGACCGGTTCGCGCGCGTGCTCTCACCCGAGGCGTACGCCGAGTTCGACGGTGCGCTCGCCCGCGGCGCGCAGACCCTGCGGGACCGGACGATGTGGCACCTCAACGCCACCCCCAAGGGCGGCGGCGTGGCCGAGATGCTCACCTCGATGCTGCCGTACCTGCGCGGCGCCGGTATCGACTGCCGGTGGGTGGTGATCGACGGCGACGACGACTTCCTGACCATCACCAAGCGCCTGCACAACCGGCTGCACGGCTTCCCCGGCGACGGCGGCGACCTGGGTCCGGACGAGGCCGCGCACTACGCCGCGACCCAGGCGCGGAACGTGGCGGCATTCCTGCCCGGGGTCCGGGCGGGCGATGTCGTCTTCGTGCACGACCCGCAGCCGGCCGGGATGATCCCGGCCCTCGTCGAGCGCGGCGCGCTGGTGGTCTGGCACTGCCACATCGGCACCGAGGAGCCGAACGAACTGGCGCGGCAGGCCTGGGAGTTCCTGATCTCGGGGGTGTCCGCGGCCGACCGGTACGTCCTCTCCCGGCCGGACTACCTGTGGGACGGCCTGGATCCGGCGCGGCTGCGGGTCATCCGGCCGTCGATCGACGCGTTCTCCCCGAAGAACCAGCAGCTCGACGACGCCACCACGGATGCGATGCTCAAGGCGACCGGGGTGCTGGCCGGCGAGGCCACCGTACCGCCGGTCTTCACCCGGCGGGACGGCAGCACCGGCACCGTCCGACGTGGACTGACCATGGTGGATGGTAGTGGACCGGTGCCGGACGGCGTCCCGGTCGCGCTCCAGGCGGCCCGCTGGGACCGGCTCAAGGATCCGACCGGAGTCATCGACTTCTTCGCCGACCACCTTGCCGCCGCGCACCCGACCGTCCACCTTGTCCTGTCCGGCCCGTCGGTCGACGGCGTGGCCGACGACCCGGAGGGCCGGGAGGTGCTGGCCCGGTGCGTACGGCAGCGGGACGCGCTGGACGACGGCGTCCGCCAGCGCGTCCACCTGCTGTGCTCGCCGCTGGACGACGAGGAGGAGGCCGAGGCGGTGGTGAACGCGCTGCAGCGCCGGGCCGAGGTGGTGATCCAGAAGAGCCTCGCGGAAGGCTTCGGGATGGTCGTCGCCGAGGCGATGTGGAAGCGCCGGCCGGTGGTCTCCACCCGGGTCGGCGGCATCCAGGACCAGATCGAGCACGGGCGTACCGGCATCCTGATCGACGACCCGGAGGACAACGCCGCGTTCGCGGCCGCGGTCGCCGGCCTCCTGCGCGATCCACGGCGCGCCGCCGAGCTGGGCGAGCGCGCCCACGCCCGGGTGTTGGACCGGTTCCTGACACCTCGGCAGCTCACCGAGACCCTGGATCTCGTAGTGGCGGCTGGCTAGCTGTATCGATGCCGACGACCGGCGCGTACCCCCGGACGCGGCCCGCGCGGGTGGCGGTCGGCGACCGGGTGGCCGCGGTCGACGACGGCGTCGGCCGGGACACCTTCGACGCCAGCCTGGACTGCCTGCGCCGGCGCGGCACGCTGGCGCTCTACGGTGCCGCGAGCGGGCCGGTGCCACCGGTCGACCCGATGCGCCTGCAGCACGCGGGCTCGGTCTTCCTCACCCGGCCGACGCGAGCCGGAAAACCACCGGGAAGCTCGTGCTCGTCCCGTGACGCACTACGGTCGAGGGGTGACCGAGACCAAGGTGTACGAATCTACCGAAGGGCCCTCCGGGGTGGACGTGACCACGCTGCTGGCCGATTCCGGGCAGATCGCCTTCGATCCGGGGTTCGCGCAGACCGCGAGCTGCGGTTCGGCGATCACGTATATCGACGGCGACGCGGGCATCCTGCGCTACCGCGGCTACCCGATCGAGCAGCTCGCCGAGCACGCCTCGTTCCTCGAGGTCAGCTACCTGCTGATCTACGGCGAGCTGCCCACCGCGGAGCAACTGGCTGACTTCACCGAGCGGATCCGGGTGCACACGCTGCTGCACGAGGAGATGCGGCAGTTCTTCGACGGGTTCCCCCGGGAAGCGCATCCGATGGCCGTGCTCTCCTCGGCGGTCAGCGCGCTGTCGACGTTCTACCAGGACAGCCTCGACCCGTTCGACCCGGAGCACGTGGAGATCTCGACGGTCCGGCTGCTCGCGAAGCTGCCGACGATCGCGTCGTACGCGTACAAGAAGTCGATCGGGCAGCCGTTCCTGTACCCGGACAACTCGCTCGGGTACGTGGAGAACTTCCTGCGCATGACGTTCGGCGTACCGTCCGAGCCGTACCAGCCGGACCCGGTGACCGCGCAGACGCTGGACACGCTGTTCGTGTTGCACGCCGACCACGAGCAGAACTGCTCGACGTCGACCGTCCGGCTGGTGGGGTCCAGCCAGGCGAACCTCTTCGCGTCGGTGTCGGCCGGGGTCAACGCGCTGTTCGGCCCGCTGCACGGCGGGGCGAACCAGGCCGTGCTGACGATGCTGGAGCAGATCCACGCGGCCGGCGACGACGCGCAGAGCTTCGTGACGAAGGTGAAGAACAAGGACCGCGGCGTCCGGCTGATGGGTTTCGGTCACCGGGTCTACCGCAACTACGACCCGCGGGCGACGATCGTCAAGCAGGCGGCCCGGGAGGTGATCGCCCGCACCGCGACGCCGGACCCGCTGCTGGACACCGCGCTGCGGCTGGAGGAGATCGCCCTCTCCGACGAGTACTTCATCGAGCGCAAGCTGTACCCGAACGTGGACTTCTACACCGGGCTCATCTACAAGGCGATGGGGTTCCCGACCCGGATGTTCACGGCGCTGTTCGCGCTGGGCCGGCTGCCGGGCTGGATCGCCCAGTGGCGCGAGATGATCGCGGACCCGATGACCAAAATCGGTCGACCGCGCCAGGTGTACACCGGGCCGACGAAGCGCGCGTACGTGCCTGTCAACCAGCGTTGACAGGCACGCACGGCGTGTTTCTCAGGGACAGGCGGGGTAGAGCCGGCGGGTCCCGACTCCTGCCGCAAACGCCGCCGGGTCGCTGAACCGGCAGCCGTAGTCGGGCGCCGCCACGACCGCCGGGTCGGAGACGCTGTCACCGGCCGGGCGGGCCCCGGTACGCACCCAGCGGACCAGGTCGTCCCAGGCCGTGGTGACCTCGGCCGGGGTGAACTCGCAGTGCTGGGTCGCGCGGATGGCCCGCTGCACGAGCAGCCGGCTGCGGCCGTGCCGGGCCACGTCGGCCCGGTAGATCTGCTCCATCGAGAACGGTACGAACAGATCGCCGAGGTCGTGCAGCGACAGCACCGGGACGCGCGGCGTACCGGCGATCCGCGGCACCTGGGTGAGCGACGGGGACAGGCGCTCCCGCAGGTTCTCCGGCGGCACCCGCTGGACCGTCGCGTTGACGTTGACCGGGCTGTTCGGCGTGTACCAGGTGAACAGGTTGGTGGCGAGCTGACCCGGGCGTTGCGCGGGGGCGTCGCCGGTGGCGCCGACCCCGAGCGAGAAGAGGAAGTCCTTCCAGACCGCGAACGCCGGGTCGGTACCCGGTCGCGGTCCGCCGGACCGGTTCACCACGATCGCGCGGAACTGCTTGCCGAGGTCGTTCGTGGTGTCCGGGCCGACCGGGGACAGGCCGGTCAGACCGAGCGCGGCCTGGATCCGTGGCGCCGCGTTGGTCAGGTAGTCCGCGGGGAGCGGGTATGCCGGGATTCCCGCGATCGCCTGGGACACCAGGTGGAAGTCGAGGAAGAAGTCGAACAGGCGCTGGTCGCCCAGGACGCCGCAGAGCGGTAGCGCGCCGGCGTAGAGGCGCGGGAACTCCTCCAGCGACCGGCCGATGATGTGGCCGCCCATCGAGACACCGGCGATGTACGTCCGGTGCGGGTGGTGGCCGGCCAGCCGGCCGGCCAGGGACGCGAGGTCCCGCGTGCTCAGCACGCCGGCCCGTACGTCGTAGCCGTTGGCGTAGTAGGACGAGGAGGCCCAGGCGTACCCCTGGTCGAGAAGCTTCTGCCGGAGGTTGTAGCCGGGGGTCTCGGGGAACAGCACGAAGCCCTGGCCGCGGAAGCCGTGCGCCCACATCACCAGGTCGCCGTTCCACTGTGGAGGGACCTCGACGATGTACGCGGCGTGGTTGTGCGCGCCCTGGTGCACCGTGGTCGGCACGCCCCCCACGAGAGCGGGGGCGAGCGGCGGGTTGTTGAAGGTGTACCCCGGCAACGGCTGGTCGCCGGGGATGTCGGTGGCGCTCGCGGGCACCGCGCCGGCCAGGCCGGCGGCGACGCTCAGGACCACCGCGACAGACAGGCCGCGGAGCAGGAGGCGCTGCGACCGCATGGGTGACCTCCTTACTGGTCGGTAGCTTACGACGCTAGGGCCGCCCGGCGAACACTGTCAATATCGGCGACTGCGCGGTTGCCAGCCTTGGGGCAGACTGCGCAGTCATGAGGAAATTTACCGTCATGATTGCGGTGTGCCTGGTCGCGGCCGGCGGCGCGGGCGCGCCGGCCAGCGCCGGCACCGAACGGATCCACCTGCCGGGCGCGCAGGTGTTGCGGGGCTGGAACGGCCTCGCCCTCGACGCGGTGCGGCTGAGCCGGGCCACCGACGCGGATGCCGCCCGGCTGTACGCGATGGTCAACGTCGCCGGGTACGACGCGGTCAACGGGATCACCCGCGACCGGTCACCGGCCCTCGTCCACGGCCCGGGCCCCCGGCACGCCGACCTCGAGGCCGCCACCGCAACCGCTGCGCACGCCGTGCTCACCGCGCTGGACCCGGCCCGCGCCACGGAGTACGACGCGCGGCTCGCCACCGACCTCGCCGGGCTACGGCCCGGCCACCGCCGGGACGCCGGTGCCGCGTGGGGCCGCCAGGTCGGCGAGCGGGTGGTGGCCGCCCGGGCCACGGACGGCTCCCGGCCGGTGCAGAGCCAGCCGGCCGGCTCCGGGCCCGGCGCGTTCCGCACCGAGTGGACAGGCACCCAGTACCGGGACGTCACGCCGTTCGCGGTCGCGGACCCGGCGGCCTTCGTACCCGGCCCGCCGCCGGCACTGGACAGCCTGGACTACGCGGCCGCCTTCGCGGAGGCGGCTCTGCTCGGCAACGCCGCCATCCCGGCGCCGGACAAGCTCGCCACGTTCCAGTTCTGGTCGCTGCCGGCCGGATCCGTGCAGCCGGCCGGCGAGTGGCTCCGCATCGCCCTGACCGTCTCCGGCACGCGGCCGCTGACCGAGGTGACCCGGCTGCTGGCCCTGCTCACGATGGCGCTCGCGGACGCGACCGTCGCGACGGTACAGACGAAGTTCATCTACCGGCACTGGCGCCCGACCACGGCGATCCGCGAGGCGGACACCGACGGCAACCCGCTGACCCCGGCCGACCCGACCTGGGCCGCGCGGGCCGGCAGCGTCGGCGGCACCCCCGAGTACGTGTCCGGTCACAGTTCGTACAGCGGGGCGGGGGCCGCCGCGCTGGCCGGGTTCTTCTGCGACGACCGGATCCCGTTCCGGCACGCGACGGACAGTGCCCCGGGCGGTGTGGCCCGCGACTATCCGGGGTTCGCCGCGGCGGCCGCGGAGGCCGGCCGCTCCCGGATCTTCGGCGGCCAGCACTTCGAGTTCAGCAACCAGTCCGGCCTGGCCATCGGCCGGAACATCGCCACTGAGGTGCTCGCGAACCGGCTGCTGCGCCGGACCGGACCGACACACCACGGGGCCTGCCCGCTATAAACAAGGTATGACCGAGCGGAGAGACGACCGTTCTCGGTCGCGGCGCGGCGTCGGACCCGGTCATGGCGGCTCCCCGCGGAGCGAGGAGCCGCCATGACCCTGCGGGTCAACGGGGAGGACCGCGAGGTACCGGCCGGACCGGACACCCCGCTGATCTACGCGCTGCGCAACGACCTCGGCCTCAAGGGCACGAAGTTCGGCTGCGGGCTCGGCGTCTGCGGCGCATGCACCGTGCTCGTCGACGGCCGGCCCGTGCCGGCCTGCGAGACTCCGATGTGGTCGGTCGCGGGCCGGTCGGTGACGACCGTGGAAGGGCTCGACGCCGGGAAGCTGCGCGAGGCGTTCCTCGCCGAGCAGGCCGGGCAGTGCGGCTACTGCCTGTCCGGGATCCTGGTCCGCGCCGCCGCGCTGCTCGCGGCGAACCCCTCACCCACCGCGGACGAGGTCCGGGCGGCGCTCGACGGCAACCTGTGCCGGTGCGGGGCGCACAACCGGATCGTCCGGGCGGTCCTGCGCGCCGCGGCGGCCACGCCATGACGGTCCGGCCGGTGCACGTCGACGCCGACGGGACGGTCACCGTACGGCCCGGCAAGGTCGAGCTGGGCCAGGGCATTCTGACCGCGCTGGCGCAGCTCGTGGCCGAGGAGCTCGACGTCCGGATGGAGCAGGTCCGGGTGGTGCCCGCGCGCACGGACGAGAGCCCGGACGAGGGGTACACCTCGGGCAGCATGTCGATCCAGCGGTCCGGGGCGGCGCTGCGCCAGACCTGCGCCGGGATCCGCGCGGTCTACCTGGCGGCCGCGGCCGAGGCGCTCGGGGTCGACCCGGGCGTGCTCGACGTCTCCGCCGGGGAGTTCGTCGCACCGGACGGCCGCCGGACCAGCTATGCGAAGCTGGCCGCCGACACGGCGCTGCTCGACCGCGAGCCGCCCGACGGCGTGGCGCCGAAACCGGCGCCGGAGCACCGGGTCGTCGGCACCAGCGTGGCCCGCACCGACCTGCCGGACAAGGTGGCCGGCCGGCCCCGGTTCGTACACGACCTGGCCCGGCCCGACCAGCTGTACGGGCGGGTGGTCCGGCCGCCGTCACGGGGCGCCGAGCTGATCGGCCTCGACTCGCGGGCGGCGGTACGGGCCGGTGCGGTGGCGATCGTCCGGGACGGCTCGTTCCTCGGGGTCGTGGCCGAGCGCGAGGAGGTCGCGGTCCGCGCGGCAGAGCTGTTGCGCGCCGGGGCGGGCTGGCGCGAGCGGCCGTCGTTGCCGGACGAGGCGCGGCTGGCGGAGTTCCTCACCAGCGCGGCCGCCGAGACGACCGTGCTGACCTCGTTGCCCCGGACCGAGGGCACCGTCGCGCGGACCGTCTCGGCCACGTACCAACGGCCCTACCTGGCGCACGCCTCGCTGGCGCCGTCCTGCGCCGTGGCCATTGTGGACGGTGATGCGCTCTCCGTGTGGAGCCACAGCCAGGGGGTCTTCCCCCTGCGCCGCGAGCTGGCCAAGGCCCTCGGCCGGCCGGTCGAGCAGATCACCGTCCGGCACGCCGAGGGCGCGGGGTGCTACGGCCACAACGGAGCCGACGACGTGGCGCTCGACGCCGCGCTGCTCGCCGCCGCGGTACCGGGCCGTCCGGTGCAGGTGGTCTGGTCCCGGCAGGACGAGCTGAGCTGGGCGCCGTTCGGCCCGTCCGCGGTGGTCCGGGTCAGCGCCGACCTCGACGCCGCCGGGGAGATCCTGCACTGGCGGCACGAGATCTGGGGCGGCGGCCACGGCGGGCGGCCCGGCGCCACCGAGGGGGTCGCCCTGCTCGCCGCCACCCACACGGCCGCGGGCGCGCCGATGCCGGTCTCGGTCGACATGGCGCTCGCCGGGGGCGGCGGGGCCGGCCGCAACGCGGTACCCCCGTACCACGTCGGTGGTCTCGAGGTGGTCAACCACCGGCTGCTCGACATGCCGCTGAAGACCTCCTCGCTGCGGTCGCTCGGCGCCTTCCTCAACGTCTTCGCCGCGGAGTCCTTTGTGGACGAACTGGCCGGGGAGGCCGGCGCCGATCCGGTCGAGTACCGGCTGCGGCGGCTCGCGGACCCGCGCGGCCGGGCAATCGTCGAGGCGGCCGCGCGGCGCGCCGGCTGGTCCGCCGCCGCCGGGCAGGGGTTCGGCTACGCCCGCTACAAGAACAGCTCCGCGTTCTGTGCGGTGGTGGCCGAGGTGGAGGTGGGCACGGAGGTACGGGTGCGCCGGCTCACGCTCGCGGTGGACGCGGGGCTGGTGGTGAACCCGGACGGAGTGGTCAACCAGATCGAGGGCGGCGCGATCCAGGCGACCAGCTGGACGCTGAAGGAGCAGGTTCGCTTCGACCGGCTGCGGGTGACGAGCGACACGTTCGCCAGCTATCCGATCCTGCGGTTCACGGAGGTGCCGGAGGTGGACGTCGAGGTGCTCAACCGGCCGGACGAGCCGCCGCTGGGGGTCGGTGAGGCGGCACACGGCCCGACCGCGGCCGCGATCGTGAACGCCGTGCACTCCGCGACCGGCCTGCGGATCCGTCGGCTGCCGGTGAACTCGCCGGTGAACCGAGCCAGCCTGCCCGCGTGAACACGTGACCCTAATGCGCTCGGTGCCCGATTCGGCCCCGGATCTGAGATCTTTCTAGTAGCGCCGAGTCACCGGCGGGTGCCAAGCTGTGATCTAGACCGAAACCTCCGGGAGAAGATCATGCCCCTGACCGACCCGCGCCCGGATCTCGTCGAACCGGTCGAGGAGATCGTCGCGCAGCTCAATGACGCCCCGCAGCCGAACGACGCCGAGCAGCTCGATGACGCCGAGCAGGCGAAGGACGTCGAGCAGGGGAAGGACAAGGTGCGCGTCGGTGCCGGTACCAGCGAACTGGACCGGGCCGGGGCGGCCGGGCGGGAAGCCGCCGCGGCCGCCGTCGCCGCGCTCGGTGGCGAGCAGCCCGCGCTGATCCTGGTGTACGCCTCGGTCCGCTACGACCTGTCGGCCCTGCTCGCCGGAGTACGGTCGATCACCGGCGAGGTGCCCCTGGCCGGCGCGACGACCAGCGGGCACTTCTCCAACGGCGCGGTCACCCCACCCGGGCGCGGGGTGGCCGTGCTGGCGATGACCGCGGGGCCGTACCGCTTCGGGGTCGGGTCGGTGGCCGGCGTGCCGGCGGAGTCGTTCAGCGCCGGCCGGGCCATGGCCCGCGCCGCGCGCCAGGCGGCCGGGCCGGAGCGCATGCCGCACGCGGCGCTCATCGTGCTGGTGGACGGGCTCGCCGGCAACCAGCAGGCGCTGCTCAACGGGATCCACAAGGTGACCGGTGCGGCGGTACCGGTGATCGGCGGGGCCGCGGGCGACGACCGGAGGCTCAGCCAGACCTCGGTCTTCGCCGGCGACCAGGTCCTCGACGGCGGGGCGGTCGCGGTCTGGGTGAACTCGCCGTGGCCGCTGACCGTCGTCGCCGGGCACGGGTGGCAGCCGGTCGGCCTGCCGCTGCTGGTGACCAAGGTGGACGGTCCGGTCGTGCGCGAGATCGCCGGCCGCCCGGCGGTCGACGTGTTCCGCGAACACTTCCGCCACGACGAGCTGGACCAGGAGCTGGGCTGGGTCCGCCACCCGGGGTACCACTCGGCGCACGCCTTCGGGCTGATCGAGCCGGACGGGAGCCAGCTGATCCGCGGCGCGTACCTGGACGACGAGGGCGCCCTGCGCACGTTCTGCCCGCTGCCGACGTACTCGCCGGTGCAGATCGTCTCCTGCCAGCCGGACGACCTGCTCGCCGTCACCGACGGCATCGTCGCGCGGACGCTGGCCGGTCGGGACGCCTCGGTGATCCTCGCGTTCAGCTGCGTGGCCCGGCTGGACATCCTCCGCGACCGGGGGGCCGAGGAGGCCGTGCTGCTGCAGGCCGCCGCGGGCGGCGTGGCGACGTTCGGCTTCTACACGTACGGGGAGTTCGCGCGAACGTCCAGTGTGGCCGGTTACCACAACGCGACGCTCGCCACGATCGCGTTGTAGATCCGATGGTGGTGAAACCGGTGGATGCCGAGGACGGCCGTGACTCGGTACAGCGCCAGCTCGCCGCGGCCACCGCGGCCGCCCGGCACGCGTACCGGGACACCACCCGGCTGATCCGGTTGCTGTCGGTGCTCGGGCAGCCGGCCTCCCCCGAGGAGCTGGTCGACCAGACCCTGACCGTGCTCTCCGAGGTGTTCTACGCCGACGTGACCTGCGTCGCGCACGTGATGGGCGCGCGGCTGGTGGTGACCGCGTCGTGCGGGCTGCCCGAGGACGACCCGGCGTTCACCGACGGCTGGCCGATGGGCGAGGCGACGGTCGAGGCGCTCGGCAGCGCGCGGGTGGTCTCGCGGGCCGGTGGCGTGGACCCGGCGGACGTGCCCGGCACGGTGGCGGAGCTGGAGATCCAGTCGGCGGCCTGGATCCCGCTCTCGCTGGAGGCGCACGCGAGCAACCTGCTGATCCTGTTCCGCCGCAGCGGCGAGCCGTTCACGCTGTCGGACCTGCAGGTGCTCAGCTCGGTGGCGTCCCGGCTGCGGCTGGCCGTGGAGGACCGCGAACGCAGCCAGGTCATCGAGCGGCTGGCCCGGTACGGCCACCTGCTCGCCCGGCACCTCGATATCGAGCCGCTGCTCGACGAGGGCGTCGAGCTGCTGGCCCAGCTGACCGACGCGGACCAGGCGTGGGTGGTCACCCTCGACCCGGACGAGGCACGGCTGCGCGCGCACCGCGGCCTGCCCGCCGAGGCGGTGGCCGAGTGGCCGCTGCCCACCGCGGCGATCGCCGAGCGGCACGCGGCGGTCCGGCAGGTGCCGTACGACCGGGGCGGTTCGCTCACCGAGGGCCTGCCCGGGACGACCGTGCTGCGGGTACCGGTGGTCCGCGACGGCGAGACCGCTGCGCTGCTGTTCGCCGCGCGCGAGCGGCCCCGTCCGTTCGCGAAGGACGCGCTGGAGATCACCACGATCTTCGCGAACTACCTCGGCGTCGCGATGGCGAACGCGGACCTCTACCGGACGCTGCGGCTGCGGGCCACGCACGACCCGCTGACCGGCCTGGCCAACCGGGTGCTGGCCGCCCAGCACCTCGACGAGGTGCTGAGCCGGCCCGGATCCAGCCGGGTCGGGCTGCTCTTCTGCGACCTGGACAAGTTCAAGGCGGTCAACGACCGGCTCGGCCACGAGGCCGGCGACGAACTGCTGCAGCAGGTGGCCCTGCGGCTGCGCGACTGCGTACGCCCGGCCGACCTGCTCGCCCGCTTCGGCGGCGACGAGTTCGTCGTCGTGGTCGACGGGGTGCGGGAGCTCACCGAGGTCGAGGACGTCGGGCTGCAGGTCTCCCGGGGTCTGGACAAGCTCTTCGCGGTACGCGGTGAGCAGGTGCGCGTCTCCGCCAGCATCGGCGGCGTGCTGGGCATCCGCGGCCAGACCACGGCGAGCGCGATGCTGCGGGACGCGGACGCGGCCATGTACGTCGCCAAGGAGAAGGGGCTCGGCCAGGTCGAGGTCTTCGACGAGGCCGCCTCGAACCGCTCGCTGGACCGGCTCGACCTGCGCTCCGAGCTGCTGCACGCGCTCGACCGGGACCAGCTCCGGGTGCACTACCAACCGATCTTCTCCCTGGAGACGGGCCGGATCCTGGCCTTCGAGGCGCTGCTGCGATGGACCCATCCCCGGCACGGGACGGTTCCGCCGGACGTCTTCATCCCGCTCGCCGAAGACACCGGCGCGATCGTGACGATCGGGCACTGGGTGCTCGAACAGGCCTGCCTTCAGCTCGCGGAGTGGCAGCGGCACGAGTACGGCCGGGGCATCACGATCAGCGTGAACGTCTCCGCGGCACAGCTGCGCCAGCCGCACGTGGCGGCCGAGACGCTGGCGGTCATCCGGGACGCCGGGCTCGACCCGGCCGACGTGTGGCTGGAGCTGACCGAGCACAGCTACCTGCGGCACGACGTCACCGAGTACGCCACCACGCTGCGTTCGGCCGGCGTGCACTTCGCGCTCGACGACTTCGGTACGGCGTACTCGAACCTCAGCTACCTGCAGCGGTTCCCGATCGAGATCCTGAAGATCGACCGCTCGTTCGTCGGCGGGACGAGCGGGCACGAGCTGGACCTGAGCATCGTGCGGGCGATCCTCGCCATCGCCGAGTCGCTGGGCCTCGCGGCCATCGCCGAGGGCATCGAGACCGAGCAGCAGCGGGCCGCGCTGCGCGCGCTCGGCTGCCAGCTCGGTCAGGGCAACCTGCTGTCCCGGCCGCTGGCCCCGGAGTCCGCCACCGACCTGCTGCGCGGCGCCCCCGTGCTCAGCGGCGGCTGAGGTACTCCGCGGCCAGCCGCTTGGGTGCGCGGGCCAGCCACCCCTCGACCAGCAGTTCCTCCAGCTCGTCGACGGCGATCCGGTCGAGCCGGACCAGTATCGCCGGGTACCCGTTGAAGTGCGGCGTGGTGACGTACACCCCGGCGTCGTCGGCGATCAGCGCGTCCTTGACCCCGACGTCCGGAACCCGCACGGCGAGGATCGGCCCGTCCGGCGCGGCCTCACCGAGGGCTTCGAGGTCGGCGCGGCGCAGCGGGCGCTCCCAGGCGTAGGACTTGTCCTTCACCCGCCAGTCGAGGTTGCCCTCGCCCGAGGACCGCTCGACCGTCTCGGGCAGGTCCGCGGTGATCCGGCGGACGTCGTCCCAGGTGGCCATGTGGACCACCATAGCCGTGGCGGTACGCCGGCCGCTGGGCGACGATGTGCCGCATGCGTCCGTTCCGTTTCCTCGCCATCGCCGCGGCCGGCGTGGTGAGCGCCGGCGAGCTGGCCGGGACCGCCCGGCGGGCCGAGTCGCTCGGCTACAGCGCGCTCGTCCTGCCCGACCACCTGATCGAGCAGCACGCGCCGATCCCGGTGCTGGCCACCGTCGCCGCGCACACCGAGCGGCTGCGGATCGGCACGTTCGTCCTCAACGCGGAGCTGCGCCACCCGGCCGTGCTCGCGCAGGACCTGGCGAGCCTGGACGTGCTCTCCGGCGGCCGCCTGGAAATCGGCATCGGCGCGGGGTGGAACCGGCCCGAGTTCGACGCGATCGGGCTGCCCTACGACCCGGTCCGGACCCGGGTGGCCCGGCTGCGCGAGGCGGTCGCGGTGCTCAAGGGGTGCTTCGGCGACGAGCCGTTCTCGTTCGCCGGCGAACACTACACCATCACCGACCACAATGGACTCCCCAAGCCGGTGCAGCGCCCCCGTCCCCCGCTGTTCATCGGCGGCGGCGGCCGGCGCCTGCTCCGCCTGGCCGCGCGCGAGGCGGACATCGTCGGGCTGGCGCCGCGGCTCGGGTTCGACGAGGCCGGCCAGCCTCGGGTGGAACCGTGCAGCCTGACCGCGGCCGCGACCGAGGAGAAGGTCCGGTGGGTCCGCGAGGCCGCCGGTGACCGGTTCGACCGGCTCGAGCTCAACGTGTACCCGAGCGGCGGGCCCGTGGTGGTCACCGACGACGCCCGCGCGGAGGCTCGCGACCGGGTGGACCGGATCCGCCGGCAGACCGGGATCGAGCTGTCCGTCGAGGAGGTCCTGGAGTCGCCGCACATCTTCATCGGCTCTGTCGACGGGCTGACCCGGAAGTTCGTGGAGCTGCGGGAACGGTACGGGATCAGCTCGATCATGGTGGGTGAGGTCGACGAGCTGGCGCCGGTGGTGGAGCGGCTGGCCGGACGGTGATGCGGGACGGCCGGCGGCCCGGTCTTTGTCGGAGGTGGCGGGTATCGTCCTCGCGGTGAGGGCTTTGGAGAGGTTGCGGGCCCGGCAGGAGTGGCAGTTCTTCGCGGTCCTGCCGCGCGCGGACCGGTGGCTGGCGACCGCGTGGTGGGCAGTGCTCGTCGCCCGCGGGGTACTCCCCGCGGTCTTCGCCATCGCGACCGGACTCCTCGTCGGCGCCGTGCAGGGCGGCCGTGACCTGACCGGCCCGCTCGCGCTGGCCGGCGTGGTGTTCGTGGCGATGGCGGTGCTCGGGCCGGTCCACACCGCGATCGGGACGAACCTCGGCGACCGGACCGCCGCGTGGTTGTACGACCGGCTGGTCACCACGTGCGTCGAGCCGCCCGGGCTCGGGCACCTGGAGGACCAGCGGCTCACCGGCGACCTGACCGTGGCGCGCGACTTCGACCTGGGCATCCAGGGCCCGCCGCTGAGCATCTCCATGGACTTCATCGCGGTCGGGCTGATCGAGCTGATCGGCGGGCTGTCGTCCGCGGTGGTGCTGTTCGGCTTCCAGTGGTGGGCGCCGCTCGTCCTGGCCGGAGCCTGGCTGGCCACGCACTGGCTGTTGCGCGAGAGCGGGGTGTGGAAGGACCGCAACACGGACGAGGTGCGCTCGGCCCAGCGCGACTCGGACTACGCGTACCGGCTCGCCGTCGACCCGCCGGCAGCGAAGGAGCTGCGGCTCTTCGGGCTGGTGGGCTGGACCATCGAGCGGTTCACGGCGCGGCGCAAACACCTGCACGAGCTGCAGTACCGGGCGACCCGGCTGCGCGAGAGGTCGGTGCTCGGCGCCCTGGTCCTGGTGGTCGCGGGTAACGTGGTGGTGTTCTGGGCGCTGGCCTCGGCCGCCGCGGGCGATCTCGGCATCGGGCCGGTCGTGGTCTTCGCGCAGGCGGCGGTCGGCACCAGCATGATCGCCTTCGGCGGGCTCAACTGGGCGCTCGACGGCGCATCCGCGCCGGTGGCGGCCGTCCTGCGGCTCGAGTCCGCGATGGCCAGGGCCGGCGCGCTGCCGGCGGCGCCTGATCCGGAACCGGTGGCCGACCGACCGACGGTCGAGATCCGGTTCCGGGACGTGACGTTCGGGTACCCGTCCTCGGACCGGCCCGTCCTCGAGCACTTCGACCTGACCATCCCGGCCGGCTCGTCGCTGGCGATCGTGGGTCGCAACGGGTCCGGCAAGACCACACTCGCCAAGCTGCTGTGCCGGCTCTACGACCCGCAGGCCGGTGGCATCGAGGTGGACGGGGTGGACCTGCGCCGGTTCGACCTGGCCGAGTGGCGGCGCCGGGTGACCGCGGTGTTCCAGGACTTCACCCGCTTCGAGCTGTCGTTGCGGGACAACGTCGCGCCGGCCGGGGCGCCGGACGACACGGTCACCGCCGCGCTGACCGCGGCCGGCGCGGCCGACCTGGCCGGCCTCGACACCGTGCTGAACCGGGGGTACCCGGGCGGCACCGACCTCTCCGGCGGGCAGTGGCAACGGATCGCGCTGGCCCGGGCGCTCAACGCGGTCCGGCTCGGCGCCGGGGTGGTGCTGCTCGACGAGCCGACCGCCCAACTGGACGTGCGCGGCGAGGCGGAGATCTTCGACCGGATCCTGACCGCGACCCGGGACCTGACCACGATCCTCATCTCGCACCGGTTCTCGACCGTCCGGCACGCCGACCGCATCTGCGTGGTGGAGCACGGTGCGGTGGTGGAGCTTGGCTCGCACGACCAGCTGATGGCGCTCGGCGGGCGGTACCGGGAGATGTTCGACCTGCAGGCCAGACCGTTCGCGGTGATCGAGGGTGAGGAGGAGATGGAGCACGATGTCCTCGCCTGACGAGCTGCCTCCCGCACTGTCGTCGATGTGGCGCCTGTGCAAGCTGGGTTACCGGCACGAGCCCGGCCTGCTGCTCGCCGCGTTCCTGCTCTCGCTGCTCGCCGCGCTGCCGGACGCGCTGATCGCGGTGTGGTTGAGCCTGCTCGGCAAGGGCGTCATCGAGTCCGACTCCCGGCTGCTGTACGGCGCCGCGCTCGGGCTCGCCGTCTCCGCGGCGGCGACCTGGTTCCTCCGCACGATCAGCACCCGGGTGCAGCGCCGGTTCCGGGACAAGGTGACGATCGCGCTGGAGGGGCACGTCGCGCGGCTGCAGGCGTCGGTGGCGACGATCGCCCACCAGGAGCGCCCCGAACTGCTGGACCGCCTCTCCGTGCTACGCGACCAGGTGTTCGTGCTGGACCACATGTACATGTCGGTCTTCTCCACCGCCGGTTGGATCCTCCGGCTCGGGGTGACGCTGGCGCTGCTGATGTCGGTCCACCCGGCGCTGGCCCTGCTGGCGCTGTTCGCGCTGCCCACGGTCGCCACGTCGAGCTGGCGCCCGGCCGTGGAGCGCCAGGCCGAGGAGCGGGCCGCGGTGCCCCGGCGGCTCGCCGCGCACCTGTACCAGACCGCCACCACCGCGGCACCCGGCAAGGAGGTCCGGCTCACCGGGATCGGCCCGATGCTGATGCGGCGCCGCCGCACCGAGTGGGAACGCTGGTACGCGGTGGTGTCCCGGGCCCGGTGGGGCAGCGCGGTCTGGCACACGCTGGCGTGGGCGGTCTTCGGCATCGGCTACGTGGGCGCGATCGTCTTCGTCTCGTCCGGGCTGGGCGCGCCGGCACAGTCGGTGCTGCTCGTGCTGGCCGCCGGCGCGCGGCTGTCGGCGTACGTGGCCGCCACGGTCGGCGAGATCGGTTTCCTGCGCGGCATCTGGATGGACGGCTCCCGCCGGCTGGCCTGGCTGGAGGACTACGCCGCCGCGCTGGTCGCACCCGCGGACCTGCCCGTGCCGGACCGGCTGACCGGCGGGATCCGGCTCGACCACGTCTCGTTCGCCTACCCCGGCACCGACCGGCTGGTGCTCAACGACGTCTCCGTCGACCTGCCCGCCGGCGCGGTCGTGGCGATCGTCGGCGAGAACGGCGCCGGCAAGTCCACCCTCGTCAAGCTGCTGTGCAAGCTGTACGCGCCGACGTCCGGCCGGATCCTCATCGACGGCGTGGACCTGGCCCGGCTGCCGGCCGACGAGTGGCGCGGCCGGCTGGCCGGCGCGTTCCAGGACTTCTTCCGGTTCGAGCTGGTGGCCCGCCAGTCGGTCGGCGTCGGTGACGTACCGCGGCTGGACGACGTCGCGGCGGTGCGGACCGCGGTCGACCGGGCCGGCGCGGTGGACGTGGTCGACCGGCTCGCCTCCGGGCTGGACACCCAGCTCGGCCCGACCTGGCCGGGCGGCGTGGAGGTCTCCTTCGGCCAGTGGCAGAAGCTCGCCCTGGCCCGCGGGTTCATGCGGGAGCAGCCGCTGCTGCTGGTCCTGGACGAGCCGACCGCGGCGCTGGACGCGGAGACCGAGCACGCGCTGTTCGAGCGGTACGCGGCGGCGCTGCGGGACGCACCGGAGAACGGCTCGGCGCACGGGCGCATCAGCATCCTGGTGTCGCACCGGTTCTCCACCGTGCGGATGGCCGACTACATCGTCGTCCTCGACGGCTCCCGGGTGGTCGAGGCGGGCAGCCACGACGAGCTGGTGGCCGCCGGCGGGACGTACGCCGAGCTCTACGAGATCCAGGCGGCGGCCTACCGCTGAGCGCTCGGCCGACGGAACCCTCGAAGATCGCTGTCGGGTACCTGCCAACCCCGAGGCCCGAGCGGACGGGGCGAGCGCCTGCTTAGGGTAGGAGGCATGCGGGCCGAAGCGGCCGCCCTGCTGGCGCGGCTGGACGAGCGGGCGCGGGCGCTGGCGCACCGGCCGCTGACCGACGAGCGGCTGCGCTGGCTGGAGTACCGGCCGCGGCCCCGCCCCGGCGTGAGCCTCGCCGATCTCGGCACCGGCGCCCGCAAGGCCGCGCACCGGCTGCTCGCGACCGGCCTGAGCCGGCACGCGTACGCGCAGGCGATGGCGATCGTCGCGCTGGAGGAGGTCCTCGACCGGCAGGAGGGCTGGGCCCGCGGCCGGCACAGCAACGACTACTGGGTGGTCGTCTACGGCGACCCGGGCGACGACGTGTGGGCCTGGCGGTTCGAGGGCCACCATCTCTCGGTGACGATGGCGGTCATCGACGGCACGGTGCACCCGACCCCGGTCTTCCTGGGCGCGAACCCGGCCGCGGTCCGGTACGGCGGCCGGGACGTGCTGCGCCCGTTGCCGGCCGAGGAGGACCTCGCGTTCGCGCTGCTGGCGGCGATGGGGCCGGCGCGGCGCGCGGAGGCGGTGGTCGCGTCCACCGCGCCGGACGACATCCGCAGCGGGCCGAGCGGGAGGGCGCCGGAGCACGTACCGCCGGACGGCGTCGGCGCCGGCCGGCTCGGCCGTGCCGCCCGTGACCTGCTCGCCGAGCTGGTCACGGTCTACCTGGCCCGGCTGCCCGAGGAGCTGGCCGCCCGCGAGCGGGACCGGCTCGACCCGGGTTCACTGCACTTCGCCTGGGAGGGCGTGGCCCGGCCGGGGTTCGGGCACTACTACCGGATCCAGGGTCCGGACCTGCTGATCGAGTACGACAACACCGCCAACGGGGCGAACCACGCGCACACCGTCCTGCGCCGGCCACGGGCCGACTTCGGCGGCGACGCGCTGGCCGCACACCTGGCAGAGGCGCACAGTTGACCGGAGGTGACCACGGTGCCGATAGCGACCATCAACCCGGCCACGGGTGAGGTGCTCAAGACGTTCGAACCCATGCCGGACGACCAGATCGATGCCGGCCTGACCCGGGCGATGGAAGGGTACGCGGGACTGCGCGGCACCACGTACGGCCAGCGCGCCGAGTGGATGCGGGCCGCGGCCGGCATCCTGGACGCCGAGATCGACGGCGTGGCCCGCACGATGACGACGGAGATGGGCAAGACCCTCGCCTCGGCCAAGGCGGAGGTGGCCAAGTGCGCGACCGCGTGCCGGTTCTTCGCCGAGCACGCGGAGGGCTACCTCGCCGACGAGCCCGCCGACGCGAGCCTGGTCGGCGCGACCCGCGCGTACGTGCGCTACGAGCCGATCGGGCCGGTGCTCGCGGTGATGCCCTGGAACTTCCCGCTCTGGCAGGCGATGCGGTTCGCCGCGCCGGCGCTCATGGCCGGCAACGTGGGGCTGCTCAAGCACGCGTCGAACGTGCCGCAGACCGCGCTGTTCATGGAGGAGCTGTTCCACCGGGCCGGCTTCCCGGCCGGCGCGTTCCAGACCCTGCTCGTCGGGTCGGAGAAGGTCGAGCGGATCCTGACCGATCCACGGGTACGCGCGGCGACGCTCACCGGCAGCGAGGCCGCCGGCCGCTCGGTGGCCCAGATCGCCGGGCGCGAGCTGAAGAAGACCGTGCTGGAGCTGGGGGGCAGCGACCCGTTCGTGGTCATGCCCTCGGCCGACCTGGACCGGGCGGCGGAGGTGGCGACGACCGCCCGCTGCCAGAACAACGGCCAGTCCTGCATCGCGGCCAAGCGGTTCCTGGTGCACACCGACGTGTACGACGCGTTCGCCGAGACGTTCGTCGCGCGCATGTCCGCGCTGACGGTCGGCGACCCGATGGCCGACGGTACCGATGTCGGTCCGCTGGCCACCGAGTCCGGCCGTGAGGAGGTCGACGAGCAGGTCCGCGACGCGGTGGCGAAGGGCGCGCAGGTGCTCTGCGGCGGGCAGCAGCCGGGCCGGGACGGCTGGTGGTACCCGCCGACCGTGGTCGCCGGTATCACGCCCGAGATGCGGATGTGGTCCGAGGAGGTTTTCGGGCCGGTCGCCGGGCTCTACCGGGTCTCGTCGTCCGAGGAGGCGCTGGAGATCGCCAACGGCACCACGTTCGGGCTGGGCTCCAACGCGTGGACGAACGACCCGGCCGAGCAGGAGCGGTTCATCGCCGACCTGGACTCGGGCGCGGTCTTCGTCAACGGCATGGTGACCTCGTACCCGTCGCTGCCGTTCGGCGGCGTGCGCAACTCCGGGTACGGCCGGGAGCTGTCCGCGCACGGGATCCGCGAGTTCTGCAACATCAAGACCGTGTGGATCCGCGGGTGAGCGGCTTCGAGGTGCGTCCGGTCGGCCGGGTCTCCTCGCCGCTGGTGGACCTGGACCAGGCGCCGAAACAGGGCGACGAGGGCGCACCGGAGGCCTGGCTGGTCTTCGAGGAGGCGGTCCGCCCGGCGGTCCGCGACCTGCAGGCCGGTACCGACGTCCTCGTCCTGACCTGGTTGGACCGGTCGAGCCGGGACGTGCTCACCGTCCACCCGCGCGGTGACCCGAGCCGGCCGGAGACCGGGGTGTTCAGCACCCGGTCGCCGGACCGGCCGAACCCGATCGGGCTGCACCGGGTGGGCATCATCTCCATCGACGACCTGCGGGTCCGGGTCCGCGACCTGGAGGCGCTGGACGGTACGCCCATCCTCGACGTGAAACCGGTCCTCGATCCCGGAACCGAACGCTGAATCGTGTTTGACGCTCTTGGCCGCGCGGTACCGGTAGGTAACTCCAGTCGGCGCCCTGGAGTGGCTGGATCCAGTCGCCCTGATCCGAACGCTCCGGCGGCCGGGTGCGGGCACCCGTGGCGCCCCCGATGCCGCGCGTGCCTCAACCGCACCGAACGCCGAGGAACGGGCTCGCCGGGGGCGCCACACCGATCGCCGGTGCGTCAATCCCGGCCCTGCCAGGTCGTGATGCACGCCTCGTTGCCCTCCGCGTCGGCGAGCACCCAGAAGGCCGGCGCCTCCCGGTCGTTGACGAGCCGGCCGCCGGCGTCGAGCGCGGCCGTGATCCGGTGTGCGGCCTCGTCGTGCGGGACCGAGATGTCGAGGTGGATCCGGTTGCGCTGCGGGCGGGGGCGGTCCATCTGCTGGAACCAGACCGCCGGCCCCTGCCACAACGGGTCGACCAGCGGATCCTTCGGACCGGTACGCCCGGCCTCGTCGGTGTAGCCCAGGACGGCCTTCCAGAACGGCCGGATCGCGGGGATGTCGAGCGCGTCGATCCCGATCTCCAGGATCTGTACCGACCGCACCGGTCCGGCGCCGACGTCGGGCTCGGTGCCGAGTCCGCGATCACCGAGCGCGGCGGAGATCTGGTGCGCCAGCTCGATCTCGCGGGGCGTCACCGCCCCGGCGGCGAGCGACTGCAGGGTGAGCACCAGCCGGTCCCGCCGGAGGTCCAGCCAGACCCGGTCGCCGGCGTCGGGGCCGGCCACCTCGACCACGGCCGTGGCGGCGCTCGACGCCTGCGCCAGCGAGGCCACCGGGACCGACGCGCGCAGCGCGCCCAGCACGTACCGCCAGCCCAGGTCGTTCACTGCCGCGGAGATCTCGGATCGGGTCAGGCTCACGGGCGACATCATCGCAGCGACCACCGACACGACGGCGCTACCGTGGACCGATGCCCGTCGAGCTGAACCACACGATCGTCGCGGCCCGGGACAAGAAGGCCGCCGCCGAGTTCCTCGCCCGGATCCTCGGCCTCGAGGTGGGCCCGCAGTACGGCCCGTTCCTGCCGGTGGACACCAGTAACGGGGTCACCCTCGACTTCATGGACAGCGACGCCGACCCGATCCCGTCGCAGCACTACGCGTTCCTGGTCACCGAGGACGAGTTCGAGGCGATCTTCGCCCGGATCCGGGCGGCCGGGATCACCCACTACGCCGATCCCGCGCACCGCCAGGCGGGCCAGATCAACCACCGGGACGGCGGGCGCGGCACGTACTTCGCCGACCCCAACGGTCACAACCTGGAGATCATCACCCGCCCGTACGGCAGCGGCGGCTGACGTCACTGCGGGTAGCCGTACCCCGCGTGCAGCGGCTTCATCATCAGGTCGACCAGCGGACGGCTGATCTGGGCCCACCGGACCCCGTCGGTCAAGCCCCGCGCGGTGCACGAGGTGAACCGGACCCAGATCCGGGTCCGGCCGGCCACCAGCACAAGGTCCGGCACCTCGGGAGACGTGCGCGCGCACTTGTCACCGGGCAGGTCGGGGTTGCCGCCCGGCCGGGCCGCAGAGATCGCCGCGGCCAGCTCGGCTGCGCTGTCCCCGGCGAGCCTGGTCGACGACCACAGCCGGACCTCGTCACCCAGGTAGTAGCAGATCGAGATCTCGGCCGGCCGGTCCGGCAGCAGAGTTCCGGCTCGGCCGCCGGGCGGAGCGGACGGGATCGGCGGCTGGCGGCTCGGACACCCGGCGTAGTCCACGTCCACCAGGCGGATGCTGTCGAGGATGTGCTCGGCAGTGGCCCGGTCCAGCGTGCGTACCACCACCGAGACCCGCCTCGACGGGAGCCAGACCCAGCCGGCTTCGCGACCGTCCGGCCACCGTCCCCCGGCCCGCGTCCCGGGTACGCCGTCGACCGTGACCTGGCGTTCCGCGAGCCGTACCTCGGCGGGCGGCGCGTGGTCGTCGAAGATCGCGACCTGCTTGCGCGACGGCTCCTCAGTCCGGCAGAGCCGTGCGGCACCCTGGCCGCGGACGACCGATGCGGCCGCGCTCATCTGGCAGCCGTAGTCGTTGACGGCCCAGTGCGCCGGCACCTCGATCTGCACACCCAGCGAGCTCTCCAGCCGCCACGCGCCGGCCGGCCGGGACGGCGCCGCGGCGGCCGGCGGACCCGGATCGGGGCGGTCCCGGCCGCCGCGGTCGGCCGCACCGCCCGGCACCAGCAGGCCCGCGCCGAACAGCACGACCGCCGTCAGGCCGCCAACGGCCAGCCAGGTCGCCCGGCGACGACCGCTCGCGACCCGGCGGCGTACCGCGGGCGCCAGCTCGGGCCGGCCGGCGACCGGGCCGGCCACCGGCACCTCGCCCGATGACCGGCGGCGCCACCAGCGCAGGTGCTCGCTGACGAGGACCGCCTTCAGGTACGCCTCCGGCCGCTCCATCGCCGCCACCCGCGACCACCGGACGTACGCCTTGGCCAGCACCGACTGCACGAGATCCTCGGCCCGGTGCAGGTCGCCGCAGAGCATCAGCGCGAAGCGCAGCAGCGCCTCCCCCCGTGCCGCGACGAACTGCTCGAACGCCGGCACCGACACACACCTCCGACACCCAAAGCCGCCGGGTCGTTCCATCCGCTGCATCCCCAGGCGTACGGTCACCTCGCCGGCGGGCGGTAGGCCAGCACGGCCTGCCTACCGCTGGTCTGGTCCCAGCCGAGGACGATGACCGCGGAGCCGGCCGCGACCAGCTCGAACCACCAGCCGGCGTACCCGTCGCGGGTCACCTCCTGCCATCGGCCGGCGTCGCCGTCGTAGAGCACCATCCGGCCGCAGTGATCGCCGAAGACGTACCCGCCGAGCGGTACGCTCCGCGGCACGCACTCGGATTCCGGCAGCGGAACGGCCGGCAACCGGCGCCAGCCCGCGCCGGCATCGTAGGCGGCCGCCACGGTCAGATAGTCCCAGGCCACCACGTCACGGCCGTCCCAGGCGGCGGTCGAGGCCTGCGGCGAGAGCGTCGAGTCGGGCAGCCGGCGCCAGGTGTCGGTGGCGGGGTCGTACGCGGCGCCGATCGCGGTCGGCGTGGCCGGGTTGTTGTTGCCGCCGAGGGCGGCGCCGAACACCACCATCTCGCGGCCGGTCCAGACGGCCGTCGCGTCGGTCAGCTCGATCGGCGCAGCCGCGATCGGCCGCCACGAGTCGGTGGCCGGCCGGTAGGCGGCGCCGTCGCGCGGGATCGGGCCGGGCCGGCGGGCCGCGGTCCCCCAGACGATCAGCTCGTCGCCGGTCCACACGGACAGCGGCGCCCGCGCATCGATCGGTGCCGCGGGCAGGCGCCGCCAGCTGCGCCGGAGCGGGTCGTACGCGCCGCCGTCGGCGAGCGGCCGGGTGGCCGAGAAGCCACCCCAGACCAGCAACTCCCGCCCGGTCCAGACGGCGGCCGGGTTCATCCGGGGGGTCAGCGGGGACGGCGGCATCGCGGTCCAGCGGTTGGCCCGGGCGTCGAACGCGTACCCGTCGGACCGTGGCTCGCTGGTCCCGGCCGGGGTGGATCCGCTCCACATCAGCACCGTGTCGCCGGTCCACACGACGGCGGCCTCGTACCGCACCTCCGGCGGTGACGGCAACGCGGTCCAGCCGGCCGGGAAGCCGGCGAACGGCGCCGGTTCGGGCTCGTCCGGCGGCCCGGTCCGGAGCACCGCGACCACCGCAACGATGGCGGCACAGGCCAGGACGAGCCCGGCCGCGCCGGTCGCGCCGAGCCGGCGGCGGCGCCGACGGCTGCGCGCCAGGATCGCGTCGAGGTCGAGCGGCTGCCGCGGTACGGCGGCCGCCTCGTGCAGCACCTGCCGCAGGTCAGATCGCATCGCTTCGCTCCTCGACATCGGTGAGGTTCTTGGCGCGCAGGGCCGCGAGCGCTTTCGCGGTCAACGTCTTGACCGTCCCCTCCGGGTAGCCGAGCAGCTCGCTCACCTCGCGGACCGAGAGGTCGGCGAAGAACCGCAGCACCACCACGGCGCGCAAGCGCTTGGGCAGCTCCGCGATCGCCGCCCGCACGGCCAGTGCCGTCGGCGTGTCCGGCTCGTCCGCGACGGTCCGCTGCCGGTACGACAGCCGCCGGGTCGCCCGCCGCTCGGCGAGCCGCCGCCGAAGGTGGGAGTTGGCCAGGTTGATCGCGACGCGGTAGGCCCAGCCGGTCGGCGAGTCGAGCCGGCGGACCGTACCCCAGTGGCTGACCACCTTCACGATCGCCTCCTGCGCCAGCTCCTCGGCGAGGTCCCGGTCGCCGCAGTAGAGGCTCAGCGCACCGACCAGCCGCCGGTGCTGCGCCCGGCAGAACTCGGCCAGCTCCTGCTCCACACCGGATAGACGCACGAACCCGGGCTTTCGGTTTGACCGGTCAGCGGGTCAGGCCGGACTGGACCGCGAAGACGACGAGCTGGGCCCGGTCCCGGGCGCCCAGCTTGACCATCGCGCGGCTCACGTGGGTACGCACGGTGGCCGGGCTGACCACCAGCTCCGCCGCGATCTCGTCGTTGGACCGGCCGGTCGCGACCCACGCGACGATCTCGCGTTCCCGTTCAGTCAGCCGGTCCAGGTCCGGGCGGGGCACCAGTGGACCGGCGGTCCGGCCACCGCCGGCCGGGTCCGCGAACCGCTCGATGACCCGCCGGGTCACCGAGGGCGACAGCAGCGAGCCGCCGTCCGCGACCACCCGGACCGCCCGGACCAGCTCGTCCGGCTCGGCGTCCTTGAGCACGAACCCGCTGGCCCCGCCGCGCAGCGCCTCGAAGACGTACTCGTCGAGCTCGAACGTGGTCAGCATGACCACCCGTACCGGCGCCAGCGCCGGATCGTCGGCGATCTCGCGCAGCGCGACCAGCCCGTCCATGGCCGGCATCCGGATGTCCATGAGCACCACGTCGGGGACGGTACGCCGGACGACGGCCAGTCCCTCCCGGCCGTCCGCCGCCTCGCCCACCAGCTCCAGGTCGGCCTCGGTCTCGAACAGCGTGCGCAGCCCCATCCGGACCAGCGCCTGGTCGTCGACGACGACGATCCGGATCACGCCGTACCCCCGCCCGCCGTGACCAGCATCCGGGCCCGGACCCCGAACCCGCCGTCCGGCCGCGGCCCGGCCTCCAGCGAGCCGCCCAGCGCCTCGGCCCGTGCGCGCATGCCCTCGATCCCGTGCCCGCCGGCCGGAGCCACCCCGGTCCCCCGGCCCGTGTCCAGCACCTCGACCAGCAGGATGCCGCCGTCCCGGGCGACCCGGACGGTGGCCGTCGCCGCCGGGCCGCCGTGCCGCAGCACGTTCGTCAGCGCCTCCTGCACGATCCGGTACGCGGCCCGGTCGACCTCGGCCGGCAGCCCGGCCGCCGGACCGTCGGCGTCGAGGGTGACCGCCAGCCCGCTGGCCCGGATCCGGTCGACCAGCCGGGGCAGGTCGGCGAGGCCGGTGCCCGGCCGCCGCGGGACGTCCGGCTCCTGCGCCCCCCGGCGCAGCGCCTCGACCTCGGCCCGGAGGCTCTCCAGCGCCTCGCCGCTGGTGGCCCGGATCGCCTCCAGCGCCTCGCGCGCCCGGGCCGGATCCCGCTCCAGCACGCGCAGCGCCACCCCGGACTGCATCGCGATCACCGCGAGCCCGTGCCCGACCACGTCGTGGACCTCCTGCGCCAGCAGCAGCCGCTCCTCCGAGACGGCCCGGCGCGCCAACGCGGCCCGGACGTCGGCCGCCGCGTCCCGGCGTACCTTGATGGCCGCCCCGACCGCGGCCGGGACGATGAGCCACGCGGAGACGGTCAGGAACTCCGTCCAGTCCCGCTCGCCGGCCAGGACGTCGATGCCGATCGCCACGAATGCGGCCGCCAGCAGGGCCGCCATCGCGGCGAGCACCCGACGGACCGGCGAGCGCACGGCCAGCCCGACGATGGCCAGCACCAGCGCGAACAGGATCGGCCCGTACGGGTACCCGAGTCCGAGGTAGACCATGGTCGCGGCGCCGGTCAGCGTGAACGTCCACATCGGACGCCAGCGCCACGCGACGACCGGTAGGCAGGCGGCGACCACGAGGACGTACGCGAGCGGCGAAGCCGACTGGCCCTGGTTCGCGGCGGCTCCCCCGGTGCCCATCAGCCCCACCGCCACCAGGAGCGAGGTGAGTCCCAGGTCGAGCCAGGTGACCCGCCGCTGCGCCATGGCTCCGACGATAGGCCGCGGCGGATCGCCCGTCGTCATCGCGGTGGCGTACGCGCCGTACCCAGATCCCGGTACCCGAGCTGCCGCTTCCCGGCGGACGACAGCGAGCCCCGCGCCGACCACGGTGGAGGTCATGAGTGACGACATCGTGGTGACACACCACCTGACCAAGCGGTACGGTGACCGGCTCGCCGTCGACGGCGTCAGCCTGACCGTCCGCCGGGGCGAGGTGTACGGCTTCCTCGGCCCCAACGGCGCCGGCAAGACGACCACCCTGCGCCTGCTGCTGGGTCTGGTCCGGCCGACCAGCGGCGGGGCCACGGTGCTCGGCCATCCGCCGGGCTCGCCGGCCGCGCTGTCCCGGGTCGGCGCGCTGGTCGAGGGGCCGGGCTTCTACCCGTACCTCTCCGGCCGGGAGAACCTGCGGGTCCTCGCCCGCTACGCCGGCCTGGACCGGGTGGCTGTCGAGGCCGCCCTGGAACAGGTCGACCTGACCGACCGTGCCGCGGACCGCTTCAAGTCGTACTCGCTCGGCATGAAGCAGCGGCTCGGCGTGGCCGCGGCCCTGCTCGGCGAGTCCGACCTGCTGGTCCTGGACGAGCCGACGAACGGGCTCGACCCGGCCGGCATGGCGGACATGCGCGACCTGATCCGGGCGGTGGCCGACAGCGGCCAGACCGTGCTGCTCTCCAGCCACCTGCTCGGCGAGGTACAGCAGATCTGTGACCGGGTCGGGGTCATCTCCGCCGGCCGGCTGCTCACCGAGAACACCGTCGCGGACCTGCGCGGCCAGGAGAGCCTGCTGGTCCGGGCCGATCCGTTGCCGGCGGCCGAGGCCGTCGCCGGCCGGGTCCTCGGCACCGACCGGGTATCCAGAGTGGACGGTGCGTTGCGGTTGTCGGCCGGGGCCGAGCGCGCCGCCGAGCTCACCCGCGCGCTGGTACTGGCCGACGTCGCGGTCCGTGAGATCCGCCCGCAGGCGCGCACGTTGGAAGAGGTCTTCTTCGAGATGACGGAGGTGTCGTGATGATGGCGAGCGTACGCGCGGAGCTGGCCCGGCTCGCCCGCTGGCCGACCGCCTGGGTGCTGTGCGGCACCTGGCTGCTGCTGAACCTGCTGTTCGGGTACCTGTTCAACTACCTGAGCTACCGCAGCAACGACGGTGGCGGTTTCGCCGAGCCCGGTGCCTCGCCGGCGATCCTGCTGGCCCAGATGATGCCGGAGAACGCCCCGGTCACGATGGTCCAGGGCATGCCGATGTTCGGCGGCGCGCTGGTGCTGATCCTCGGCGCGGTGGCGATCGGCAGCGGGTACGGCTGGGGCACCTGGAAGACCGTGTTCACCACCGGTCCCCGGCGCCTGGTCGCGATCGGCGGGACGCTGGGCGCGCTCGGCATCGTGCTGGCCGGCCTGGTGGTGGTCACGTTCGGGCTGGACCTGCTGGCGTCGTACGGGATCGCCGTGGCCGAGTCGCAACCGGTGACCTGGCCGGGCCTGCCGGAGGTGGCTCAGGGCCTCGGCGCCGCGCTGCTGATCTGCGGCATGTGGCTGGCCGCCGGTGTCCTGCTCGGCACGCTGGCCCGCGGTCCGGCGCTCGCGGTCGGGCTCGGCCTGGTCTGGTCGCTGGTGGTGGAGAACCTGCTGCGCGGCGTCGCCGGGCTGCTCGGTCCGCTGGAGCGGCTGACCGACGTGCTGCCGGGCACCGCGGCCGGCTCGCTGGTGGGTGCGCTCGGCGCGCTGCCGCAGAGCGACCCGAACGGTACGCCGGGCGTCACCACGACGATCGGCGGTACCGCGGCCGTGGTGCTGCTCGGCGCGTACCTGCTGGCGTTCGTCGTGGGCACGATGGTGCTCACCGCGCGGCGGGACGTGACGAGCTGAGGTGGGACGGTGGGACGGCGCGGCCGCCGCCCCACCGTCCGGTCAGGACTGCCAGCCCAGCGACTCGCCGGTCTCCAGCAGCGACTTGAGGTCGCTGAGCACGAAGTTCCAGCCACCGCCGGCGCCCTCGTCGGCCATCTCGCCGGCCATCAGCCGGGCGAGCCGCGGCGCGCCGGTGAGGTCGTGGGTGAGGGTCAGCGAGCTGACCCCGCCGGCGCCCTCCTTGATCTCGTACGTCAGCCGGGTGAAGCCCTCCGCGATGAGCCCCGGGTCCATCAGCATGCGCCAGGTCAGGACCAGCTTGTGCGGCGGGTCGGCCTCGATGACCTCGCCGTCGATGGCCAGCTCCGGCGCGCCCGTCTCGACCATCTCCTTGCTGGCGAAGCCCTGGTATGCCCCGCCGGCGCGCAGGTCGTAGACGGAGCGCCCGCCGTACCCGTACTTCTCGGTCCACTCGGGCCTGGTTATCGCGTCCCAGATCGCCTGGGGGGTTGCCTTGATGTACACCCGGTAGACCTGGACGGTCCGGGTGTTCTGCGTGGCACTCGTCATGATTCGTTCTCCAGCTCGGCCTTGAGGTCCACGAGCGCCGAGACGTGGCGCTCGGTGTACTTGTCGATCCACCGGTCGTGGATCAGCCGGATCGGCACCGGGTTGAGGAAGTGCAGCTTCTCCCGGCCCGACCGGCGGGTGACCACGAGGCCCGCCTCCTCGAGCACCTTGAGGTGCTTCATCACGCCGAAGCGGGTCATCTCCAGCTCGGACTCCAGCTCGGTGAGCGTGCGGCCGTCACGCGCGAAGAGCAGGTCGAGCAGGAACCGCCGGGTCGGATCGGCCAGCGCCTTGAACACCCGGTCGTCGTCGGTCACGCCTCGAACATAGGTGACCTGATGGTCACATGTCAACCGATGCCGGCGGTCTTGTCGAGGTGCTGGAGCAGGTCGTGCGCGGCCAGCTCGATCTGCTTGTGCCGCCACTCGGAAGCACGGTAGACGCAGGCGATCAGGCCGCTGCGGTGGACGCGCCGGAGGTCGCCGTAGACGAAGGCGTACCGGGCCTTGGTCTCGTCCGACGCGCCATCGGTCAGGCCGAGGTGCCACTCGGCGTACTCGTCCCAGGAGTGCGAGCGCAGGTACGCGTTCTGCACCTCCGCGTTGGGCTGCACCTCGCCCCAGTCGCTGTTCAGGACGTACTGCCGGCCGTCGATCAGCTGCCGGGCCTTAGCCACCGCCGCCTTGTTCACCGTGTACGAGGCCACGCCCTGATTCAACCGGAACGGTCCCGGTCCCGCCCGGTAACAGCCCGTCCTCGGCGCGCCGCCGGTTTACCGACCGGCGGTCAGCGCGGGCGCCGCCGTGGCGCGTCGCGCTCCCGGCGTACCGTCGCCTTCCGGCCCTTGATGGTGCTGCGGCGCAGCGCCGCGATCACCTCGTCCGCGGCGGACTCCGGCACCTCCACCAACGAGAACCGGTCCGTGATCTCGATGGCCCCGATGTCCCGGCCGGTGAGCCGCGACTCGCCGGCGATCGCGCCGACCAGGTCCTGCGGCCGGATGCCGGCGTCGCGACCGACCGCGAAATAGAGCCGCGCGACATCCCGCCCGCGGGCCGGCCGGCCGGGACCGGGCCGCCGTGCGGGCGGGCGGTCCGCAGCGCCGGTCGCGACCGGGATCTCCTCGTCGTCCAGCTCGCCGCCGGTGGTGGACTCGTGGGCCAGCTTCACCGCGGCGAGCGCGACGTCCATGACGTCGAACTCGTCGGTGAGCGACTCGACCACCACCCGGAAGTGCTCGACATCGTCGGTGAGCAGGCTCTCCCGCAGCGCCGCCCGGGTCAGCTCCAGCCGCCGCGCGCGCAGGTCCGCCACGGTGGGCAGGGTCTCCACGGTGATCTTCTGCTTGGTCTCCCGCTCGATCGCCTTGAGCATCCGGTGCTCGCGCGGCTCGGCCAGGGTGATCGCCACACCGTCGCGCCCGGCCCGGCCGACCCGGCCGATCCGGTGCACGTACGCATCGGGCGCCGACGGGACGTTGTAGTTGACCACGTGGGTGAGCTGCTCGACGTCCAGCCCGCGGGCGGCCACGTCGGTCGCGATCAGCAGGTCCGCGGTACCGGCACGCAGCCGGCCCATGACCCGGTCGCGCTGCTCCTGGCTCATCCCGCCGTGCAGCGGCTCGGCCCGGTAGCCGCGACCGTTCATCGTCTCGGCGAGCTGGTCGACCTCTTCCCGGGTACGGCAGAACACGATCGCCGAGCCCGGCGCCTCGACGTCGAGCACCCGGCCCAGGGCGGCGGGCTTGTACGGGCGGGCGACGACGTACGCGCTCTGCCGGACCAGCGGCTGATCGCCCGCGGCCGGCGCCGGGCGGCCCATCCTGATCCGGACCGGGTCACGCAGGTGCCGGCGCGCGATCCCGTCGATGCGCGCCGGCAGCGTGGCGGAGAAGAGGACGGTCTGCCGCTCCTCGGGCGTCTCGACGAGGAGCGCCTCGATGTCCTCGGCGAACCCCATGTCCAGCATCTCGTCGGCCTCGTCCAGCACCACGGTCCGCACGCTGCCCAGGCGGAGGGTCCCGCGACCGATGTGGTCCAGCGCCCGGCCCGGCGTCGCGACCACCACGTCCACGCCGCGCTGCAGCGCCGCCAGCTGCCGGCCGATCGGCTGGCCGCCGTAGATCGGCAGGACGCGCACGCCGAGGTCGCGGCCGTACCGGTGGAACGCCTGGGAGACCTGCATGGCCAGCTCCCGGGTCGGTACCAGCACCAGGGCCACCGGGTCGTCGCCGCGTGCCGGCGGCAGGCCCTGCAGGATCGGCAGCGCGAACGCGGCGGTCTTCCCGGTGCCGGTCGCCGCCTGTCCGAGCAGGTCGCGGCCGGCCAGCAGCGGCGGGATCGCCTCCTGTTGGATCGGCGTGGGCTCCTCGTAGCCGAGGCTGGACAGCGCGTCGAGCAGCTCGGGCCGCAGGGCCAGGTCCGCGAAGCCAGGGCCCGCCTCGTTACCGGTCATCATCGCCACCCTCGGGAACGGTCATTCCGGATCTACGGTAGACAGTGCTGGGACCGCGGCCACGGTCGGGAGGAGGCAGCGCGTGTCGTCCGGCCGGTTCGTCCTGCACGAGCACCACAAGCCCCGGCACCACTTCGACCTGCGGCTGGAAGAGGACGGGGTGCTGCGCTCCTGGGCCGTGCCACGCGGCCTTCCCGACGACCCGGCCGAGAACCGGCTCGCGGTCGCGGTGCCGGATCACGACCTGGACCACCTGGCGTACGAGGACGCCGACAAGTCCGTCGCGGACACCGGTACCTGGGAGGAGCACGACCGCACCGACCGGCGGCTGGTGTTCACCCTGCACGGCCGGGGCGGCTCCCGGCGGTACGCGCTGATCCGTACCGGCAGCGACTGGCTGCTCCACCTGCTGAAGGACCAACCATGACCGTCGCGTGGTTCAAGGACATCTGCCTCGACGCGGCGGACCCGGCGCGGGTGGGGCCGTTCTGGGCCGAGGTGCTCGGCCTCGACTGGCTCCTGCGCGACGACGGGGTCGGCCGGCTGACCGGCCCGACGCCGCAGCACACGGTCTGGGTCAACCCCGTGCCGGAAGGCAAGACGGTCAAGAACCGGGTGCACCTCGACGTGTACGCGGTCCGCGTCGCCGACCTCGAAGCACTCGGCGCCCGGGTCGTGCTGCCCGAGGCCGGCGACCGGCGCTGGACGGTGCTGGCCGATCCGGAGGGTACCGAGTTCTGCGCGTTCCTCCGCGACGACCTGCCGGCGCAACGGCTGCACCGGCTGGTGGTCGACGGTGCCGACCGGGTGGCACTGGCCCGCTGGTGGGCGGAGGTGTTCGGCGGCGCCACGGTGGACAGCCGCCGGTGGTCCACTGTGGAGTACCCGTCCGGGGCACCGTTCACGATGGACTTCGTCGCGGTACCCGAGCCGAAGACGGTCAAGAACCGGGTGCACTGGGACGTCACCGCGGCCGACCCGGCGCCCCTGCTCGACCGCGGCGCGACCCTACTGCGGGAGCCGGGCGGGGACGTCTCGTGGCACGTGCTCGCCGACCCGGAGGGCAACGAGTTCTGCGTGTTCGCTGCGCAGTAGACGGTCAGACCCGCCACCGGGCGGCCAGCTCCGCCGGCTCCGGCGGCGGCCCCGGTAACGGCGTCGCGCGCGGCGGGTGGCGGATCGCGTCGAGCACGAGCGCAAGGTACCGGTGCCGCAGCTGGCTCGTGCGGCGGTCGTCCCCGATCCGGACGGCGGCGATCTGTTCGAGGATCAGGCCGATGTCGGCGACCTCGAGGTCGGCGCGGATCACCCCGGCCTCGCGGAGCTTCCCGACCAGCCGGTGGTTCAGCTCGTCGGCCCGCGTCGCGGCGCGGAACAGCTGCTCGCTCGGCTGGAACGTCCCGGCGAGCCGGGAGGTCAGCGAGGTCGACCCGGCATCGACGACCCGGCCCATGAAGGTCCTGAACGCCTCCCCCGGGTCCCCGCCCGACTCCAGCGAGTCCAGCGCCGCCTCGACCGCGGCGATGTAGGCGCCGAGCCCGTCGGAGCAGAGCTTGCGCAGCAGCTCCTCCTTGCTCGGGTACCGCCGGTAGAGCGCGCTGATGCCGACGCTGGCGCGCTCCGCGACGGCGGAGATCGGGGCGGCGGGATTGGCGAGGAACACCTCGCGGGCGGCCTCGAGGATCACCTCGTCGTTGCGGGCGGCCTGGGCCCGCCGGCCGCTCAATGGGGTGGAACGGGTCATGCGGGACAGCGTACACCACGGAACGAAGCATTCTGTTCTGCCAGAGTGTGGAACGAACCATTCCGTTCTGCTAGACTAAGGAACAGAACGATCCGTTCCGCTGAGTGCGAGAAGGAGAAACCCATGACCGGCAAGCACCGCCCCTGGCTCGGCCTCTTCGCCATCCTGGCCGCGATCCTGCTGAACCTGCTGGACTCCACGATCGTCAACGTGGCCGCTCCGTCGATCCAGGCGGACCTGGGCGGCTCGTACACCAGCCTGCAGTGGATCGCCGCGGGCTACACCCTCGCGCTGGCGGTCGGCCTGCTCACCGGTGGCCGGCTGGGCGACATGTACGGCCGGCGGCGGATGCTGCTGATCGGTGTGACCGGTTTTGTGGTCACGTCACTGGCCTGCGCGGTGGCGCCCTCGGTCGAGACCCTGATCGTGGCCAGGGTGCTGCAGGGCCTGTTCGGCGCGGTGATGATCCCCCAGGGCTTCGGCCTGATCCGGGACCTCTTCCCGCCCCAGGAGATGAGCAAGGCGTTCGGCGCTCTGGGTCCGGTGATCGGGCTGTCCACGATCCTCGGCCCGATCGTCGCCGGTCTCCTCATCGACGCGGACATCTTCGGTACCGGCTGGCGGATGATCTTCGCGATCAACCTGCCGCTGGGCGCCTTCGCGCTGGTCACCGGCCGGATCGCGCTGCCACCCGCGCCCGCGCCGGATCCGAGCGTCGCGGACCGGCCGGCCCGGCTCGACCTGGCCGGCGTCGTGCTCGCCGCGGTCGGCATGTTCATGCTGGTCTTCCCGCTGATGCAGGGCCGCGAGCTGGGCTGGCCGGTGTGGATGCTGGCGATGCTGGTGGGTTCGGTGCCGGTACTCGGCGGGTTCGTCGCCTACCAGCTGCGCCGCCGGCAGCGCGGCGCGACCCCGCTGGTCGAGCTGAGCGTCTTCGCGAAGCGCTCCTACACCTCCGGCGTGGTCTTCGTGGTCGTCTTCTTCGGCGCGGTGGTCGGCTTCTCGCTCGCGGTCGGCCTGTTCCTTCAGCTCGGCCTCGGCTACAGCCCCACCAAGGCCAGCCTGACCATGGCCGCGTGGGCGGTGGGCGCGTTCCTCGGCTCCGGGTTCAGCGCCACCATGATGGCTCGCCTCGGCCGCCGGATCCTCCACATCGGACTATCCATGATGGCCATCGGCATCGCCGCCCTGTACCTGGTCTTCGAGCGGGCCGGCACCTCGTTCGGCGCCTGGGACCTGACCGTACCGCTGGTGGTCTTCGGGGCCGGCATGGGCATGATCTTCGTCCCGCTGTTCGACATCATCATGGGCGACGTGGCCGACCGCGAGGTGGGCTCGGCCTCCGGCCTGCTCGAGGCCATCCAGCAGCTCGGCGCGTCACTCGGGGTCGCGGTGCTCGGTACGGTCTTCTTCTCGGTCGCCGGCTCCCCCTCCGCGCACGGGCTGCTGGACCCGGCCACCGCCCGGCACGCCGCCGGGATCGTAACGCTGCTGACGCTGGCCCTGACCGCGATCGCCTTCGCGCTCGGGTTCCTGCTGCCGCGAAAGGCTCGGGCGCATGGCGAGTCCGCCGCGGTCGAGCCCGTCGCCGAGCTCGCCCTCGCCGCCGCCTGAGGCGTCGCACCGACCCGTGATCCGGTAGCGAAGGCTCGTCCTGGCGGGCCTCCTGCTACCGGATCACGCGGGTCTGCGCCAGCGCGGATCCGACCCGTCCTGCAGGCCCAGCTGCGTCCGCGGTGTCCAGAGGAGGACAATGATCGTCATGCAGCTCCCTGTCCTGCCTCCGGTCGCCCCGATGCTGGCCAAGCCGGTCGCCGAGATCCCGCCCGGCCAGCTGTACGAGCCCAAGTGGGACGGCTTCCGCTCGATCATCTTCCGGGACGGCGACGAGGTCGAGATCGGCAGCCGCAACGAGCGCCCGATGACCCGCTACTTCCCCGAGGTCGTCGCGGCGGTGCTGGCCAACTTCCCGCCCAGGGCGGTGATCGACGGCGAGATCGTGATCGTCGACACCGAGCGGAACACGCTGGACTTCGAGGCACTGCAGCAGCGCATCCATCCGGCGGCGAGCCGGGTGAACCTGCTGGCCGAGCAGACCCCGGCCAGCTTCATCGCCTTCGACCTGCTCGCCCTCGGCGACGACGACCTGACCGAGCAGCCGCTCGCGGCCCGGCGGGAGGCGCTCGAACGGGCGCTGGCGGGTGCCCGGCCGCCGATCCACCTCACCCCGGTGACCCGGGACATGGAGACCGCGAGGCGCTGGTTCGAGCAGTTCGAGGGCGCCGGGCTGGACGGGCTGATCGCCAAGCCGCTGGACCTGACGTACCAGCCGGACAAGCGGGTGATGGCCAAGGTGAAGCACGAGCGCACCGCCGACTGCGTCCTGGCCGGGTACCGGCTGCACAAGTCCGGCCCGGACGCGATCGGCTCGCTGCTGCTGGGCCTCTACGACGACCGCGGCGTGCTCGCCTCGGTCGGCGTGGTGGGCGCGTTCCCGCTCGCCACCCGCAAGGAGCTGTTCACCGAGTTGCAGCCGCTCGTCACCACGTTCGACGAGCACCCGTGGAACTGGGCGGCGCACGAGCAGGGCGAGCGCACCCCGCGCAAGAACGAGGGCAGCCGGTGGAACGCCAAGAAGGACCTCTCGTTCGTACCGCTGCGCCCGGAGCGGGTCGTCGAGGTGCGCTACGACTACATGGAGGGCGACCGGTTCCGGCACACCACCCAGTTCGTCCGGTGGCGGCCCGACCGTACCCCGGAGTCATGCACGTACGAGCAGCTCGACCGACCGGTCCGGTTCAACCTGGCGGACGTCCTGTCGAGCGGGTGACCATCCCGGTCACCGGCGGACCCGGTACCGCAGGTGCGTGACGCCGGTGCCCTGGACCACCGAGACCGGCCCGTCCAGCTCGATCGGCACACCGACCAACTCGTCGAAGAACGGCGTACCCCCGCCGAGCAGGACGGGCACCAGGTCGACCCAGATCTCGTCCAGCAGGCCGGCGTTGAGGGCCTGCCGGGCGATGGTCCCGCCGTTCACTCCGACCACCTTGTCGCCGGCCAGCTCCTTCGCCTTCCCGATCGCCGCCTCGATGCCGCCCCAGCCGTCGGTAACGTCGAACAGCTTGCGGCCGACGACCAGCGCACCGCTCATCTCGATGAGGTCGCGGAAGTGCTGGGCGTCCACTTCGGACATCCGCATCGTCAGTTTCGGGTCGCTGGTCGGCACTTCCACGTCGCCGCTGCCGTACCACGTGAACAGGTACTCGAAGCCGGACTCGCCCGGGCCGGCGATGTAGCCGTCGAGGGACATCGTCGCGCCGGTGTAGACCTTGCTGCTCATCGGAGTACTCCTTCCCCGGTAGGTGTTCTACCCGTGCGTCGACCGGGCCGGGGCGGGATCGACATCCGCCGCCCAAGATTCTTTCCGGCTACCCGGGAACCGGGTGGTTGCTGCGGAACCATTGCCAGCCCCCGAACGAACGGCTCCGGCGCGAAGTTCGGGGCGGCCAGACGTCCGACCGCCCCGGTGCTCCGATTGCTGCTACGAAAATGCTGCGCCGTTTACGACCTCGTCGACAAAGTCCCGCCACTGGGCGGGAGTCAGTTCGAGAACAGGCCCCGTCCGATCCTTTGTGTCGCGGACCTGCACGGTTCCGTTGTGCAAACGAACCTCGACGCAGTTCCCAGCAGCTTGGCTCCGCGTGCTCGTACGCCAATGGGAGTCGAGGGCAGGAAAGGAACGTTCTTTCATACCCGGCTCATCGCGCCCTTTCTAGCGCCTGCTGGATGGCCGCGACGGTAGCCGCCTCGTCAAGCGCCACGCTGTGTAGTTGTTCGAATATTTGACGATAGGCCGGAGTCTCCCTATCGTCCTCGTATACTCCGCCCGTCGCCATCTCGACGTATACGATGTCTGGGTCCTCGGCGAAGGTCATTATCGTAAAAGCAGTGGCCAGCACAGTACGCTCACTATGCGCGAAAGGCAGCAGGCGCAAGCTGATCCGCTCCCGTTGTGTCTCTTGCAGCAGTCGGTCCATCTGCCCCGCGAACACGACCGTGCCACCGATCGACCGGTGGAGCACGGCCTCGTCCAGGACTATTTGCAGGTCCGGAGCATCGGCTTTTCCGAGGAGTTCTTGACGCTTGAGACGTACCTCTATACGTCTCTCGATATGATCCGCAGGGACCAACGGTACCGATTGCATGAAAATCGCGCGGCTGTAGTCCGCGGTCTGCAGCAACCCGGGCACCACCGCATTTTCATAAGTCAATAATGACGTGGCCTCGACTTCGAGGCCGATCAGCGTAGCATATGAATCCGTGATAACGTCGGAGTATTTGGACCACCAGTCGCGCCGCTGCCCCTCACGGGCAAGTCTCTCCAATTCGCGCCGACCAGCGGCGTCGGTGAACCCGTAGGAATCGAGGAGCACTCGAAGCTCCAGCGGACGGATGCTGACCCGGCCGGCCTCCACGCGGCTGATCCAGGACCCGGATCTGTCGACAGTCTCCCCCGCATCCTTGCCGGTAAGGCCGGCGCGCCGACGTAATGCGAGCAGTTGTTGACCAAGCCTGCGGCGCAACAGGACCGCACTCGCAGCGGCGGCCATCCTCCACCTCCCTCGCACATGCCGGGGGTAACTGTAATACGCAAACCCGGTTCGAAGGCATAGTTGGCACGCACACTATGCACACGTTCCTTGCACGTGCGGGTCGCACATGCCTATCCTTAAGTTCATCGATGACTCTAGGTGACTACACCGCACTCGACGAGTGAGGCGGAAGCACCCAACGGTGGCACAGGATCTCGGGCGGAGAGGTCCAGCGACGTTGCTGGCCTCGGGCTGATAGGAACCGCTTATCACCACCCGTCGTTCCGTCGGAGGGCAACGTGCCCGGGATCATTGAGCCGTCACCTCATCGTGGCGTGAACCGAAGGTCGCCGCCGGCGGCTGCGACGGCGAGACCCGTGCGCCGCTCCGGGCGGGCCGGCCGTGGCCGCGCGGCGGCTGAGACCCCTCGGCGCAACCGGCACGGACTACGGGCCGGCTCCCGACGGTTCGACATGATCGTTAGGCTGTTGGACCGCCATTGGGCGACAGCCGAAGAGACCGATCGCAGAGCCAGGCGGGCCGTGCGTCTGATGGTCGCCACGGCGATGGTGGTGGCTGCCTCGACGTGGGCGATCGCGTCGTCGGCGGCGCTGCTTCTCGACGCCCTGGCGGCGTGGACCAGAACGGCGATCACTCCGTTCTCGGCAATAACGATATTCGTTCTCGTCACGGCGGCTGCTCTGTGTCGACTGCGGAGTGCCGCCGTCGACCACGCCAAAGAGCAATCCGGTGGCGTCGACGTTGTCGTGGTCACCGCTCTGGAAGAGGAGCAGCAGGCCTTCATAGCCGCGCTCGGCGAGGTCAACATCCATGACAGCGCCGGCCGGACCGCCTATCTCAGAGACATCGGCGGACTGAGAACAGCGGTCGTGTCGCTCCTGGGCATGGGAAACGTCGGCGCGGCAGCAACAGCCTACGAGGCGCTCCGCGACTGGCAACCGAAGCACCTGGTTCTCGTCGGAATCGCCGCCGGCGTCCCCGGCTCGGGCAACGACCTGCAGCTCGGCGACGTCGTCGTCGCCGATCAGGTGGTCGGCTTCGAACAGGCGAAGATCACCCGAGTGGGGCCGCAGCGGCGATACGACTCATATCGTCCGATCTTCCACCTGCTTGCCGCCGCAAAGTCGGTTCGCCCGGACGAGTGGACGGACGCGATAGCCACGCCGCGCCCGGCCGGCTCCGTGAACTCACGTACCGTCCCGCGGGCGCACATCGGCACGATTCTCAGCGGTGAGAAGACCTTCGCCGATCGCAAAAGCATTCAAGACCTCCGTCGGGCATGGCCCAGAGCGGTCGGTGCGGACATGGAAGGCTTTGGGGTCGCGCTGGCTGCTTACCGGGCCGGACGTGGATTCCTCGCGGTTAAAGGCGTCAGCGACTACGGCGATGTGGACAAGGATGACCGCTGGCATGCGTACGCGGCCGAAGCCGCCTCGCGGTTCGCGCTGGCGGTTCTCCGGCGCCACGCCGCAGATGTCCGGCGAACCTGAGACAACCCCAGCCCCGAACGGCGCGGCGCGGGTCATCTCCCACGGCCGTGTCTCCATCGTGGACTTCACTACTTGACGTACAACCGGCCGCCGCCCACCCGGACCCGGTCGACCAGGTCCGGGTGGCGCGCCGCCAGAGCCCGCAGGAAGCCCTCAGTCCCTGCTGGCGAACGCCGCGTCGAAGGCCGCCGCCGGCGGGTCGAACGCGAGCCGGCGTACGAACTGCAGCGCTTCCGGGGCACCGACGAGCCGGTCCATCCCGGCGTCCTCCCACTCGATGGAGATGGGGCCGGCGTAGCCGATCGCGTTGAGCGCCCGGAAGCAGTCCTCCCACGGCACGTCGCCGTGCCCGGTCGAGACGAAGTCCCAGCCGCGGCGCATGTCCGCCCAGGGCAGGTGGGAGGAGAGCCGGCCGCGCCGCCCGTCGCCGCAGCGTACCTTCGCGTCCTTGCAGTCGACGTGGTAGATCCGGTCGGCGAAGTCGAAGATGAAGTTGACCGGATCGAGCTCCTGCCAGACGAAGTGGGACGGGTCCCAGTTGAGCCCGAACGCCGGCCGCCGCCCGATCGCGTCGAGCGTGCGCACGGTCGTCCAGTAGTCGTAGGCGATCTCGCTCGGGTGCACCTCGTGCGCGAACCGCACCGCGACCGAGTCGAAGACGTCGAGGATCGGATTCCAGCGGGCGGCGAAGTCCTCGTACCCCCGGTCGATCATCGAGGCGGGTGCCGGCGGGAACATGGCCACGGTGTGCCAGATCGACGATCCGGTGAAGCCGACGACCGTGTCGACACCGAGCTTCGCCGCGGCCCGCGCGGTGTCCTTCATCTCCTCGGCGGCCCGCTGCCGTACCCCTTCCGGTTCCCCGTCGCCCCAGATCCGGGCCGGCAGGATGCCCTGGTGCCGCTCGTCGATCGGGTGGTCGCAGACCGCCTGGCCGACGAGGTGGTTGGAGATGGCGAAGACCCGGAGGTTGTACTTGGCGAGGGTCTCCCGCTTGCGGTCGACGTACCCGTCGTCGGCGAGCGCCCGGTCCACCTCGAAGTGGTCGCCCCAGCACGCGATCTCCAGCCCGTCGTACCCCCACTCGGACGCGAGCCGGCACATCTCCTCGAACGGCAGGTCGGCCCACTGGCCGGTGAACAAGGTGATCGGTCGCGCCATGTCCTCTCCTCGGGTCGCGCGGAAACACAGACACGGGATCCGGGTACGGGCGGGTTGCGCCTCCCGCCCGTACCGGGCACTCTACGGGCTCAGTCGCGCAGGCTCGACATGCCCCGCGCGCTGATCACCGCGAACCGCAACGACTGTCCGGGGTCGGCGCTGCCGCCCGGCGCGTTGTCCTGCTCGTAGTTGGGGTTGTGGAAGCCCTTGGCGCCCATGTTCGCGAAGAACGTCTGGAAGTCGATGTCGCTTCTCGGGTCGCCGAAGGGGATCATGTCGTATCCGTTGCCCACGCCGGGCTCCTGCGTGGTCCGGTCGCCGTCCTTCGCGTGGAACAGGGCGTACCGCATGGTCTGCCGGGCGACCTGGGCGAGCGGGTCGAAGATGTCCTCGACCCGGTTGCCCTCCCAGTCGTACCGCCAGCGCCACTGGTGCTGCGCGACGTGCGCCCAGAAGATGTCCATCTCGACCACGCAGAGGTCGGGGTCGGTGATGTCCAGGTAGTGCTGCATGAGCCGCTTGCCGGACTCGCCGCGGACCACCATCGGTGCGATCGGCGCCCCGGTCAGCCGGTCCTCGGTGACCGTCACCATCGGGCCGTCCTGCAGGAAGTTGTACGCCGGCGAGTGGTTGTGCGGGTACAGCTGGATGCCCCACTGCGCGGTCAGCTGGTTCAGCGCGGTCCACTTCTCGCCGGCCAGCGTCCACGGTTCGATGTTGCGGTTGTTGGCGCTCGTCGGGTCGTTGCCGGTACCCATGTACGGCATGCCGAGGATCGACGCGAACTCCAGTTCGGTCTGGAAGCGCTCGTGGTCGTTGGCCGACATACCGCCGCCCGGGCTGCCCGGGCCGGGCCAGGTGTTCGGGATGAAGCCGTGGTTGCCGATCGCCTCCAGCCCGAACTCGTCGAGGAAGCCGCGCAGTACCCGACCGTAGGCCAGGTACGCCGCGCGCGACTCCGGGGTGGTGACCCCACCCGGCGCCGGGTTGGGCGCGGCCCCGCCGGGGTTGGCGGCGTTCTGGCCGTAGCCGGCGAACTCGATCTGCTTGAAGCCGGCGTTCGCCAGGAACTCGAACAGCTCCCGCCAGCCACCCGGCAGCGGCACCAGCGGGCCGAGGTCGGTGGGGTCCTCGGGGAAGTTCGGACCACCGAGACGCCCCAACGTCGGCGTGAGCCCGAGGGCCGCGCTCGCCGCGATGCCGATCCGGCCGGGCACGTCCCGCTGGGTGAAGGTGATCGTGCCCATCTTCCCCGGCGGGATGAGCCGGCCGCCGGCCGCGACCGCCGTGGGCGCGGCGAAGACCGACGCCGGACCGAGCAGGCCGGCCGTTGCCACGCCCGCGCCGGCGAGGAGCCGCCGCCGGGACAACTTTCTGTGCAGAACCATGTCTCTCCTTCCGGAGCTACGGGCCGAACTCGACCCAGTTGAGGTTGAAGAAGTTGTTGGTCGGCCCACCGGGAGCCGGGCGGAACACGAAGTAGAGCCGGTGCGCACCGCCGGGATCGGTGATCGGGAAGGTCTGGCTCGCGTACGTGGTCGGGCCCGCGGTGGCCGCGACCGTGACCGTGGTGAGCAGCGGCCCGTCGACCGCGTCGAGGTGGACCTCCGCCACGCCGGTACCGCCGGAGGTACGCAACGTCAGCGAGGTGACGCCGGCGAGGCGGTACGTGCCGTTGAGCGCGATCCAGTCGCCGTTGCCGAGGCTGCCGCGTTGCAGCCCGCCGCCGAGGTCCGAGCTCGGCGCGGTGTTCGTCCCGGACTGCTCGACCACGAACTCGACCTCCTGCCGTTTCTGCAGGATGCGTACCTGGTCCACTGTGGTCAGTGCGGGTATCCCGCCGGGGCCGCCGAGATCCGTGTACGACGCGCTGACGATGCCGAACACGTTGCCGCCGTGCGAGACGTCCTCGGCGTTCGTCGGCAACGTGCCGGTGCAGCCGTTCGCGGTGGCTTCGGCGTGGCCGTGCGTGTCGTGCCCGAGCACGAACGTCACCTCGACCCGGCCGCAGTCGATCGGCCCGTCCTCGGGGTCGGTGACCGTCACCGCGAACGGGACAGTGTCGCCGAAGGAGAACAGGCTGCCGTCGAGCGGGACGGTCACCTCGACCGCCGGCGAGGTGTTGCCGACCGTGATGGTCGTGTTCGCCGAGGCGGTCTTGCCGCTGGAGTCGGTGACGGTCAGCCGGGCCGTGTAGACGCCGTTGGCGGTGTAGGTGAACGTCGGGTCCGGGTCGATCGAGTCGGTCGTCCCGTTGCCGTCGAAGTCCCACGCGAACCGGATCGAGTCCGCCGGGTCGGGGTCGCGCGACCCCTCGCTGGAGAACGCGACGGTCAGCGGTGCGTGGCCGTCGGTCGGCGTCGCGGTGAGCACCGCGATCGGTGCCCGCAATCCCTTGACGTAGCTGAACTTCACCAGCGCCGCGTCCGGGTTGATGGCGAAGAAGCCGTCGCCGTACGTGAGCAGGTAGAAGTTGCCGTCGTCGCCCCACATCATGTCCATCGGGTTGTCGCAGATGAACGGCCGGACGGGCGAGGTCGGTGCCGGACCGCAGTTGAGCAGGTTATTGATCTTAAATACGTTGCCGGCCGAGTCCAGCCGGATCTCGCGCAGGTAGTCGCGGGTGAACTCGCCGAAGAAGATCGTTTCGTCGTAGTACTCGGGGAACTTGGTCGGGTTGGGATTGTCCGGGTCGAAGTCGTACTTCGCCGCGCCGTGCGGTCCCACGCCACCGGTCAACAGCTCCGGGAAGAGCTGCGGGCAGGTGCCGGGCGGGCTGGTCGTGTAGTACGCCGCGCACGGCGTGCCGAGCGGGTTGGCCGGGTTGTTGTCCTGGTAGGAGTACCAGACCTCGGACCGCGCGATCGGCGGCGGGTAGGTCAGCCCGGTGTTCCACCGGGACAGGTTCGCCGGACCGCGGGCCGGGTTGTCGCACTCGTACGCCTGCGCCGGGGTGTCCAGCGGTGTGGACGTGTTGAAGTTCCACCGGTAGTACGGCAGGTCTGGCTGGTAGCACAGCGGCCAGCCGTAGTTCGCCGGTTCGCGGACGACCATCGTGCGCCCGGTGCCGGCCGGCCCGCGGAACACCTGCGGTGTCTGCGAGTCGGGCGAGTAGTCGGTGATGTAGGCGTCGTCGTTGTCATCCAGCGTGATCCGGAACGGGTTGCGGAAGCCCATCGCGTAGATCTCGGGCCGGGTCTTGCCGCCACCCTCCTCCTGGCCGGTGAACAGGTTGCCGGCCGGGACCGTGTACGTGCCGTCCGGCTGGACCGTGATCCGCAGGATCTTGCCGCGCAGGTCGTTGGTGTTCAACGCAGAACGCCGGGCGTCGACGTGCGGGGCGTTGAACAGCCCGGTCAACGTCAGCATGTCGTTGTGCGGCGAGAAGCCGCCGGAGTTGCCGCCGCCGGCCGGGGTGTCGTCGCCGGTGACCATCCACAGGTTGTTCTGCGAGTCGAAGTCGATGTCGCCCGCGACGTGGCAGCACGCCCCGCGGTTGACCGGTACCTTCAGGATCTTCTGCTCGGACCCGAGATCGAGCGTCGGGGCCGGGCCGTCGACGAACTTGAACCGGCTGAGCTGGAAGTAACCCAGCCACGGGTCCCACACGCTCGGGTCGACGCCGGTGTTCGGGGCGTTGGCGGTCGGCGTGGTCTGCGGGAACGGCGCCTCCATCGTCACCGGTGAGTAGTACAGGTAGACCCACTTGTTGGTGGCGAAGTCGTTGTCGACGGCGGGCCCGTACATGCCGTCCTCGCTGGCCATGTAGACCGGGATCTGGGCCAGCAGGTGGGTGGTGTTGGTGGCCGGGTCGTGCAGCCGCACCCCGCCCCGGCGGTCGGTCTGGACGACCCGCCCGTCCGGCAACACGTCGAAGCCGATCGGCTCACTGACGTTCGGCGGCGCGGCGACGAAGTCCATCTGGTAGTTGGCGAGCACGGTCGCGCCGCAGTCGCCGTCGGTCCGGCCGGCGGCCCACCGGATCGCCCCGCCGAGGTGCGCGCGCAGGTCGGTGGTGGCGAAGCTGGCCGAGGTGTCGCCGAGTCCGGTGTAGAACGAGCGCCCGCCCTGAAAGTCCTTGCACCACGTGATCGGGTGGTCGAACCCCATCGTGCCGCCGCTGTACGTCTTCTCGTCGACGGTCGCGAGCACGTGCGAGAAGCCCCGGACGTTGCTCGTGAAGTTGTACCACTGGTCCGTGCGCGACCAGTACTCCGGCAGGATCTCCGAGGCCGGGTGGACCCGGTCGGCGACCTTGATGGTGGCCCCGGTGACCGCGGACGAGCCGCTCGCCCGGGTACCGAGGATGTCGGTGAGGAACGACCATTCGGGCTCGGTCTCGATCGCCGAGTGGATGCCGACGAAGCCGCCACCGTCGCGGTAGTACGCCTCGAAAGCGGCCTGCTGAGTATCGGTGAGCACGTCGCCGGAGGTGTTGAGGAACACCACCGCCCGGAACTGCTTGAGGTGCGGCTCGTCGAACTTGCGCCCGTCGTCGGTCACCTCGACGGTGAACCGGAGCTCGGTGCCGAGTTGCCGGATGGCGGCGACGCCGGCCGCGGTCGACGTATGCCGCTCGGCCACCGCCTTCGTGAAGACGAGGACCTTGAACTGCATGCCGCTGCTGTCCACAGTGGATGCGGCCTGAGCGGGCGCCGGCACGGACGCGCCGACCAGCGTGCTGCCGATGAGCGCGAGCAGGCCGGTGAACGCGGACACGCGGCGGCCGATGGCTCTGCGCATGGGACCTCCTGACGGGGGAGTCGGTGGGTCGTTTGCGCCGAGCTGCGCCTCAGTGCTCACCGGGATCCCCGCTCACGCGGGGCGAGCAACTGGCTCGGTACTTGCGGCAGAAGGTAACTCCGATGACACCTCAAAGAAATAGACTGCGGGGCAGAAGTTCGGCTGGCATCGGGTCAGCTTTCACTCATGATGAACAAAAGTCGGCCGGTGGTCCGGGAGATCCCGTTCCCGGACGCACCGACCGACTTCCCCGCCCTCAGATCCGGTCCCGGCTGCGGGGCGCAACCGCGGCCGGTCCCGTTGCCGATCCGAGGAGATTAAACCGGAATCCCCGGTCCTCGTCCGCCGAGGTCGGCCAGACTCCTTCCTACGCGGTCACTCGACCGGAAACCGGTCCTCCTTACTACGCGGTCACCTCCACAAGGGACGGTTCCACCGCGGTCCACGACGAGCCGAGCTCCGCCGAGCGGGCCACCGCGTCGAGGACGTACTGCACCTGCAGCGCGTCCGCGAACGACGGCGCCGGATCCCGGTCGAGCGCGATCGCCTCCAGGAAGTCGCGCATCTGGTGGGTGAACGAGTGCTCGTACCCGATGATGTGGCCGGGCGGCCACCACGCCGACAGGTACGGGTGGTCCGCCTCGGTCACCAGGATCCGGGTGAAGCCCTGCTCCGGCCCGGGTACCGTGCCGTCGAAGAACTCCAGCTCGTTGAGGCGCTCCAGGTCGAACGCCACCGAACCGCGCGACCCGTTGATCTCGACCCGCAGCCCGTTCTTGCGGCCGGTCGCGAACCGGGTCGCCTCGTACGTGGCGACCGCCCCCCCGTCGAGCCGGGCCACGAAGAGTGCCGCATCGTCCACAGTGACCGGACCGGTCGCCGGCCCGGCGCCGTCCCCTGTGGACGCCGCGGCGGCCAGGCCGCTCGACGCGGCCGGCAGCGGGCGTTCCCGGACGAACGTCTCGGTCAGCGCGCTGACCCCGGCGATGCGCTGCCCGGTCACGTACTGGGTCAGGTCGATGATGTGTGCGCCGATGTCGCCCAGCGCGCCGGAGCCCGCCTTGTCCCGCTGCAGCCGCCAGACCAACGGAAACTGCGGGTCGACGATCCAGTCCTGCAGGTACGTTGCGCGGACGTGCCGGATGGCGCCGAGCCGGCCGTCGGCGACCAACCGCCGCATCAACGCGACCGCGGGCACCCGGCGGTAGTTGAACCCGCACATCGACCGCACGCCGGACGCCCGCGCCCGCTCGGCTGCGGCCACCATCGCGCGGGCCTCCTCGACCGAGTTCGCCAGCGGCTTCTCGCACAGCACGTGCTTGCCGGCCACGAGCGCCTCGATGGCGATCTCCGCATGGCTGTCGCCGGGAGTGCATACGTCGACGACGTCGATGTCATCGCGCGCGATCAGCGCTCGCCAGTCGGTGGTGTACCCCTCCCAGCCGAGTCGGGTGGCGGCGGCCGCCACCTTCGCCCTGTCACGGCCGCACACCGCTGCCATCCGTGCCCGTACCGGTAGGTCGAACACGCGGTTCACGGTGCGCCACGCCAGGGAGTGCGCGGCACCCATGAACGCGTAGCCGACCATGCCGACACGCAGCTCGACGTCGTCTACAGTGGACACTGGTACTCCCGTCAGGTCTGGTCAGGACGCGAAGCCGAGCGGCAGGTAGGCGTCCACGTTCTCCTTGGTGATCGTCTCGGAGGTCAGGATGATCAGCTTCGGCACCTGCAGCTCGGCCAGGTCGCCCATCTTCCTGTTCTGCGCGACGAGCCGGGCCAGCGCCACCGCCGAGGACGCCATCGTCGGGCTGTACGTCACGGTCGCCTTCAGCACCGTGTTGTCCGCCTTGATGGTGTCCATCGCGTTGCGCGAACCGGCCCCGCCCACCATGAAGAACTCCGACCGGTTCGCCTGCTTGATCGCGGCGAGCGAGCCGATGCCCTGGTCGTCGTCCTGGTTCCAGAGCGCGTCGAGCTGCGGCGCGGCCTGCAGGAGATTCGCCGTCACGGCCTGGCCACGGGCCGGCGTGAAGTCCGCGTCCACCCGGTGCCTGACGCTGAACCCGTACGTCTTGAGCGCGTCGTTGAAGCCACGGGTGCGGTCCTGGGTCAGCGGCAGCGTCGCGATGCCGGCCACCTCGGCGATGATCGGGTTCGTCTTGCCCGCGGCCTTGAGCCGCTCGCCGATGTACGTGCCGGCGGCGATCCCCATGCCGTAGTTGTCGCCCTTGATGAGCGTGCGGTAGGCGAACGGGTTGGAGAACTCGCGGTCGAGGTTGATCACCGGGATACCCGCCCGCATCGCCTCCAGCGCGGTCGCCTGCAGCTGGTCGCCGTTGTGCGGCAGGAAGACGATGACGTCGACCTTCTGCTGGATCAGCGACTTGACCGCGGCCTGCTGGACGGTGATGTCGTTCCCGCTCGACTCGACCGGCACGAACGTGACGTCGGAGAACTGCGCGGCGGTGTTCTTCCCGTTGGTGGTGATCGCCGCGATCCAGCCGTGATCGGCGGCGGGTACCGAGAACCCGATCTTGATGGGCCGGCCGGGCTTGGCGTTGTCGCCCGCGCCGGGGGCGGCCGTCGCGGCGGGTGCGGGCGGCTCGTTCGAGGTGCAGCCCGCGAGCAGGGCACCTGCCCCCAGCGCCGCCCCGCCGAACAGCAGTCCGCGGCGAGACAGATCGCCGGTGGAACTGGTCATCACGACCTCCTGGTCGTCTCGAGGGTGTGTTGATCCGGGCAACCATCCAATTCGGACGATTACCGGAGTGCTCCGGAACGGTAGGAGTCCGGCCGACCTCGGCGGACAGTGACCCGAATTCCGGTTCAGGGTTTTCGGCGGATCAGCCCGCCGACCCGGAACTGTTGCAGCAGAACGGCGCCGACGATGATGCCGCCCTTGACGATGTTCTGAACTTCGATCGGCAGGTTGTTGACGATGAACAGGTTCGTGATGGTCGCGAACACCACGACCCCGAGGAGTGATCCGATGATCGTGCCGCGGCCGCCGGACAGCGCCGTACCGCCGATGATCGCGGCCGCGATCGCGTCCAGCTCCCAGAACTCGCCGTTCGTCGACGCGCCCGAGTTCGTCTGGGACACCAGCATGATCGCCGCGATACCGGCGCACAGCCCGGACAGTCCGTACACCAGCAGGGTCTGCCAGCGTACGTTGATGCCGGCCAGGCGGGCCGCCTCCGGGTTGCCGCCGATCGCGACCGTACGGCGCCCGAACGTGGTGCGGTTGAGCAGCACCCACCCCACCGCCACCACCGCGGCGAAGATGAGCACCAGCAACGGGATGCCGAGAATCCGGGTCTCGGCGATGTTGTTGATTTCGGTGACGCTGTTGACCTGGGTGCGCTTGGCCGAGATGCGGGCCGCGAGCCCCCTGGCCGCGACCAGCATGGCGAGCGTCGCGATGAACGGCACCAGCCGGCCGTACGCGATGAGCACGCCGTTGACCAGCCCGGCCATGGTCGCCACGACGATCGCCGCGAAGATCATGCCGCCCCAGCCGTACGACTGGGTGGCGAGCGTCGTGCACCACACGCTGGCGAGCCCGACCAGCGACCCGACCGACAGGTCGATGCCGCCGGCGATGATGACGAACGTCATGCCGATCGTCAGCACGCCGATCGTCGACGCCTGGGTCAGGATCGTCAGGATGTTGCGCATGGCGAGGTCGCTGTTGAGGTAGATGTCCGGCCGGGTGTACGCGCCGACCGCGACCAGCAGCACGAGCACGCCGATCAGGCCGAGGTTGCGCCGGACCGGCTCGGTGGACTCGCGTTGCCACCAACCGGGCCGCCGGTCGGCCGGGGCCGGGGTCGCCGCCGGTGCCGCTACCTCACTTCTCGTCACGGGACCACCACCTCGTCTGCTGTCAGGGACCCCGCCATGATGAGGTCGAGTACGCCATGCTCGTCGAGGTCTTTAGCGGGTGCCTCGTGGATCACCCGGCCCTCGCGCATGACCAGTACCCGGTCCGCCAGGCCCAGCACCTCGGGCACCTCGCTGGAGACGAGCAGCACGCCGACACCGTCGTCGGCGAGCCGCCGGATCAGCTGGTACAGCTCGGCCCGCGCGCCGACATCGACGCCACGGGTCGGCTCGTCCAGCAACAGCAGCCGGGTCCGGCCGAGCAGCCACCGGCCGACGACCACCTTCTGCTGGTTTCCCCCGGAGAGCGTGCTGACGACCCGGCGGACGTCCCGCGGGCGCAGCTCGAGATCTGCCGCGACCGCGGCCGCCGCGGCCCGCTCCCGGTCCATCCGGGTCAGCCCGGCGTGTGCGTACCGGGCGAACGTGGCCAGCGTGATGTTGCGGTACACCGGCTCGCCGAGCAGCAGCGCCTGGCTCTTGCGCTCCTCGGGTGCCATGCCGATGCCGGAGCGCACCGCCGCACCCACCGAGCCGGCGCGCAGCCGCCGCCCGCCGATCTCCACCGCGCCGGCGTCCGGGCGGCGGGCTCCGTAGATCGTCTCCAGCAGCTCCGAGCGCCCCGAGCCGACGAGCCCGGCGATGCCGACGATCTCGCCACTGTGGACGGTCAGCGAAACGTCGGCGAACTCGCCGGTACGGCCCAGGCCCTGGACGGTGAGCAGCGGCTCGCGCTGCGCCGGCCGGGTCGCCGGCCGCTCCGGGAAGACGTACTCGATCGTGCGGCCGGTCATCAGGCTGACCAGCTGCCGGTTGGGGGTGGTCCGGGCGGGCAGGTTGGTCGCCGCGGCCCGCCCGTCCTTGAGCACGGTGACCCGGTCGCCGATCTCGCGGATCTCCTCCAGCCGGTGCGAGATGTAGATGACCGCGATGCCGGAGGCGGTCAGTTCCCGGATCATCCGGAACAGGTTGGCGACCTCGTCGTGCGCCAGCACCGCGCTCGGCTCGTCCATGATGAGCACCCGCGCCTCGCGGGACAGCGCCCGGCCCATGCTGACGATCTGCTTCGCGGCGGCCGGCAGGCGGTTCACCACCCGCGACACCGGGATCTCCGGATGCCCGAGCCGGGCCAGTACGCCCCGCGCGGCGCGCCGCATCTGTCCACGTTGGACGAATCCGGCCCGGCGCGGCTCGTGTCCCAGCAGGATGTTCTCCGCCACGGTCATCTCCTCGACCAGGTCCAGCTCCTGGTAGATCGTGGCGATCCCGGCCTTCATCGCGGCCTGCGGGCTGGCGAAGTTCACCTTCTCGCCGAGCCACTCGATCTCACCGGCGTCCCTTTTGTACACACCGGAGAGCACCTTGATGAGCGTGGACTTGCCGGCGCCGTTCTGGCCCAGCAGGCAGTGCACCTCACCGGCGCGGACCTCGAGCGAGACGCCGTCGAGCGCGCGTACCCCCGGAAAGGTCTTCACCACATCGGTCAGGCGGAGCAGGGTCGCGTCCCCGGCGGTCATGACGCCTGCTCGAAGGCGAGGCCGCTGGCGAGGACGGCGGCGCCGGTGACACCGGCCCGCGGGCCCAGCTCGGACAGGACGACCGGCAGGTTGCCGGTGGCGAGCGGGAGCGAGCGGCGGTAGACCACGCTGCGGATCTCGGCGAGCAGGATGTGGCCGAGCTGCGCCAACCCGCCCCCGATGACGATCATCGACGGGTTGGCGAAGCTGACCAGGGTGGCGAGCACGCCGCCGACCTGCCGGCCGCCATCGCGGATAAGCCGGATGCAGGTGACGTCCCCTTCGGTGGCTCCCTCGGCCACCTCGCGCGCGGTCAGCTCGATACCTGCCGAGGCCCGCTCGGCGAGCGCCGGTGAGGCGTTGGAGCGAGCCGCGGCGGCCGCCTCCTTGGCCAGCGCAGCCCCGCTGAACAGCGCCTCCAGGCAGCCGACGTTCCCGCACGAGCAGACCGGCCCGTGCGAGTCGACCTGGATGTGCCCGATGTCGCCGGCGCACCCGTCGGTTCCTCGGTACACCTCACCGGCGAGGATGATCCCGCACCCGATGCCGGTGCCGATCTTCACGTACAGGAAGTCGTCGACCGAGTGCGCGACCCCGCCGTGCCGCTCTCCGATGGCCATGATGTTCACGTCGTTGTCGACCACGGCCGGGCAGCCGTGCTCGCGGGCGAGGAACTCGCGGACCGGGAACCGGTCCCAGCCCGGCATGATCGGCGGCGAGACCGGTACCCCGTCCCGGAAACTCACCGGCCCCGGCACGCCGATGCCGATCCCGGCCAGCCGGTCGAACGCCCCCTCGACGCGCGCCTTGGCGAGCAGCTCGTTGACCCGGTGGAGGATCGCCTTCGGTCCGGTCCGGATGTCGGCCGATTCGGTGTAGGCGACGACCGGTTCGAGCCGCCCGTTCGTCACCTCGACGTCGATCGAGCTGGCGCCGAGGTCGACGGCGGCGAAGCGCAGCGCCGGGTTCAGCTCGACCAGCGTCGAGCGCCGGCCGCCGCGGGAGGCGGCCATGCCCGCCTCGGAGACGTACCCGGCCGTGACCAGCCGCTCCAGCTCCGCGAGGAGGCGCGGACGCGGGACGTCGAGCTGGTCGGCCAGCTCGGCCCGGGACACCGGACCGGCATCCCGCAGGACGCGGAGCAGCCGCAGGTGAAGCGGATCGGCGGTACGCACGGGGCACTGACCTCCGGCTCGGTTGACCGACACAGTAGGGGCCTTCTGCTCGGCTTGTCTAGAGCTTCAACGCGCCGTGGCATGAACTTTTGCGCGGGCGAGCAAAAGTGGTCGAATACTCGATCTTGACGATGCCGGCGGGCGCTCGTGATCGCCATTCGTACCCCGATCACGCGGTCCCGCTGCACGGTCGCGTACCAGATCAGCGACCGGAGGCGCCGGGGCACGGCGCGGGTATTCACCTATTCACATCTATCTCTTATTGGCCGTATCCTTCGGGCGGCCGGTCACCCCGGCGCACCCCAACCGTAAGGAGAACCGCGTTGAGACCCCTCTCGTTGCTCCGTGGCCTGCTGGCCCTCGCGCTGGCCGGCGGCGTCGTCCTCGCCGCCGCGGCCCCGGCCGCCGCGACCCGCGCGCCCGACGTGGTCGCGCTCGCCGCCCCGGACATCTCGCTGGCCAACACCCGGGCGCACATCCAGCAGTTCCACAACATCGCCATCGCGAACGGCGGTAACCGGCGGTCGAACACCGCGGGCTACACCGCGTCGGTGAACTACGTGTTCAACCAGCTGTCGGCCGCCGGGTTCACCGTGGTCCGGCAGACCTGCGCCTCCGGCTGCATCTCCGGCGCCGGCCCGAACGTCATCGCCGACTGGCCCGGCGGCAACGTGAACAACGTGTACCTGTTCGGCGCCCACCTGGACAGCGTGGCGGCCGGTCCCGGCGCGAACGACAACGGCTCCGGCTCCGCGACCGTCCTGGAGCTCGCGCTGACGCTGGCCCGGACCAACCCCACCATGCTCAACCACGCCCGGTTCGCCTTCTGGACGGACGAGGAGCAAGGGCTCAACGGCTCGCAGTTCTACGCCAACACCCTGTCCAGCACCGAGCGGTCGCGCCTTCGTGGCTACTTCAACTTCGACATGGTTGCCTCCATCAACGGGGGCTACTTCATCAACCGGATCGGCTCGAGCCTCGGTCAGGTCCTGCGCCAGTACTACGATACGAACTTCCCCGGCCTGGCGCCGGAGGAGAACGTCGAGGGCGCCGGCCGGTCCGACGACGCCTCGTTCAACGCGATCGGCATCCAGACCAGCGGCGTGGCCGCCGGGGCGAGCGCCAACAAGACCTCGACCCAGGTGGCGAAGTGGGGCGGCAACACCGGTGACTACGACCCGTGTTACCACCAGTCGTGCGACCGGTTCCCGGCGAACGTCTCCGACACCGTGCTCAACCGGGCCGGCGACGCCGCCGCGCACGCGCTGTGGACGCTCGCCGTGGGCACCGGTACCCCGCCGACCACGGTCTTCTCCGACACGTTCGAGACCAGCACCGGATGGACCACCAACCCCAACGGCACCGACACCGCCACGACCGGGACGTGGGAGCGCGGCGACCCCGAGGCGACCACCTCCAGCGGCGCCAAGCAGCTGGGTACCACGGTCTCCGGCGTCAACGACCTGGTGACCGGCCGGCTGGCCGGCACGTCGGCGGGCGCCTTCGACATCGACGGGGGGACGACCAGCATCCGCTCGCCCGCGATAACCCTGCCGGCCACGGGTACCCTCAGCCTGTCCCTGTCGTGGTACCTCGCGCACGGCTCCAACTCGTCGAGCGCCGACTTCTTCCGCGTCTCCATCGTCCATAGTGGAGGAACGACGGTACTCTTCACCCAGGCCGGCGCGGCCGTCAACCGCAACGGTGCCTGGGCCGTCGGCACCTGGAACATCTCGTCGTTCGCCGGGCAGTCGATCCGCGTCCTGGTGCAGGCCGCCGACGCGTCGACCGCCAGCCTCGTCGAGGCCGGCGTCGACGACGTCCGGATCACCGTCCAGTAAGGACAGTGCGGCCGCCGGGCGGCCCGCCCCTAGGCGGTGAGCCGTTCGGCGGCCGTGACGGCGTTGCGGAAGAGCATCGCGACGGTCGTGGGGCCGACCCCGCCCACCCGCGGCGTGATCGCGCCGGCCACCTCGGCGCACGCCTCGTCGACGTCGGGCAGCAGGCGCCGGCCCTCGTACCGTACCCCCGCACCGATCACCACCGAGCCGGGCCGGACGTGCCCGGGCTGGACGATCCCCGGTACGCCGGCCGCGGCCACGAGGATCTCGGCCCGCCGGGTGTGCCGCGCCCAGTCCGGCACTCCGGTGTGCACGACCGTGACGGCCGCATTGGCGGTCGGCCGCTTCTGCGCGAGCATCATCGCCAGCGGCCGGCCAAGCGTCGCACCACGGCCGAGGATGACCACGTCCCGCCCGGCGACCGGGATCCCGTGGTACGCCAGCAACGCCTCGATCCCGGCCGGCGTGCACGGTAGCGGGCCGGGCATGCCGAGCGCCAGGCGACCCATGTTGAGCGGGTGCATGCCGTCGACGTCCTTGTCCGGGTCGACGGTCTGCAGCGCGACGTCGTAGTCCAGGTGGCCCGGGATCGGGTACTGGATCAGCAGCCCGTGCACCGCGGGATCGGCGTTGAACCGCGCGATGACGTCGTGCAGGTCGGCCTGCGTGGTGGTCGCGGGCAGGTGCTCGTGCGGCGAGGTGAAGCCGAGCTCGGCGGCCTGCCGCTGCTTGATCCGGATGTACCCGGCGCTGGCGTCGTCGTCGCCGACCAGGATCGTGGCGAGGCCCGGGTTGACGCCGCGCCCGCGCAGCGCCGCGACCCGGCTGGCCACGTCCTTCAGGACGGTCTCGGCAACCGGTGTCCCCGGAAGCAGTCGGGCGCTCATCGGCCCCCCGTACCCGCGGCCGCCGCGCCGAGCTCGCGAACCACCTCGACGAGGAGGTCGAGGTCGGCCGCGGTGGTGCGCCAGTTGCTGATCGCCGGGCGCAGCGCCACGTGTCCATTGTAGATGGTCGTACCGGCGAAGACCCGGCCGTCGTCGAGCAGCGCCTCACCGAGCCGCCGGTTGACGTCGTCGAGCTCCGGTTCGGTCAGGCCGGCCGGCCGGTAGCGGAAGCAGACCACGTTGAGCGGTACCTCGGCCAGGCGCTCCAGGTCGTCCGCCGCGTCGACGGTCGCGGCGAGGTGGCGGGCCAGCTCGCAGTGGCGCTCGACCAGCTCGCGGTAGCCGGTCCGGCCGTACGCGGCGAGCGTCGCCCAGATCGGCAGCGCCCGGGCCCGCCGGGACGACTCCGGACCGAGCAGGCCGTAGCCGCCGCGCGGGTCGTCCGGACCGGGCAGGTACGCCGCGCCCGGCATGCCGAACGCCGGACCGAGCCGGTCCGGTTCGCGGACGAGCGCGAACCCGCTCTCGTACGGCACGTTCAGCCACTTGTGGGCGTCCGCGGCGATCGAGTCCGCACCCTCCAGCCCGGCCGTGAGGTGCGCGGTCGCCGGTGAGACCGCGGCGAACAGGCCGAACGCGGCGTCGACGTGCAGCCAGGCGCGGAACTCCGCGGCCAGCTCGGTGAGGTCGGCGAGCGGGTCGAACTCCCCGGCGTTGGGTTCACCGGCGGTAGCGATGAGCACGGCGGGAGCCCCGTCCAGCTCCTCGAGCCGGCGCCGGACCGCGGCCAGGTCCACCCGCCCGGCACCGTCACGGGCGTACACCTCGACAGTGTCCTTGCCGTGTCCCAGCAACTGCAACGCCTTGCGCGAGCTGGGGTGCACGAGACCGCTGGAGAGCACCGGCATCCGCGGCAGGCCAGCCAGCCCGGTCGACGTCACGTCCACGGCGTACCGCTCGGCCCACCAGTGGGTGGCCAGCGCCAGCCCGGTGAGGTTCGCGAACGTGGCGCTCGCGGTCAGCGCACCGCCCCAGCCGGACGGCAGGCCGACGAGCTGGCGCAGCCAGTCCAGGGTGATCGTCTCCACCGCGTCGGCGAACCGCGACGAGGCGCGGACGAACGCGTTCTGGTCCACCATGGACACGATCCAGTCGCCGGCCAGCGCCGCGGGGGTCGAGCCGCCGATCACGAAATGGTAGAAGCGCGGCCCGGCCGAGGCGGTCGCGGTGGCCGTACCCACGCGCAGCAGCGTCTCGACCGCCGCCAGGGTGCCGGTGCCCTGGTCGGGCAGCGGCCCACCCAGCTCGGCCAGCATCGGCTCGGCGGCGCGGTCGTAGACCAGCCGCTCCGGCAACCCGTCCAGGTACGGCCCGGCGGCCTCGACCACCAACCGCAGCGCGGGCAGGGTCTCGGCCTGCTCGTTCAGCGGATCACCCACGGCCGGAGTATGGCACGCGGCCGCGCCGGTCAGGCCTGCGGCTGGGCGATATTGACCATCCAGGAGACGCCGAACCGGTCGACGCACGCGCCGAACTCGTCGCCCCACATCTGCTTGGCCAGCGGGACCGAGACCGTGCCGCCGCTGGACAGCTTCTCCCAGTAACCCCGAAGCTCGTCGCCGTCCTCCCCGCTCAGGCTGATCGCGATGTTGTCACCCGGGTGGTACGGCGTCCCGGGTGGCGTGTCGGCGCACATCAACGTGAACCCCCGGTCGGTCTCCAGCATCCCGTGCATGATCTTGTTCGCGTCGTCCGGGTTCTCCGTGCCGTACTCCCCGTATGTGTTCGTCACCAGGTCCCCGCCGAAGACGTCGCGGTAGAACTCCATGGCCTGGCGAGCGTTGCCGTTGAAGGTGATGTACGGGTTGAGTCGAGACGCCACCGGGGGCTCCTTCGGTCCGGTCGAGGATTCACCCGCAGCCTAACGGGGTGCCGGTGAGGGGCGCTCGCGAATCGGCGAAGAAACGCGAGCGCCCCGCTCCGGGCCGCGGGCCCACGGCCGGCCGGGCCGGTCGCCGCGACATTCTCCACTGTGGATATTCTCGCGAGCCCGGGCCGGCGGGCGGCTGCTACGGCCGCGCCCTACGCAGCGCCCCGGCGAGGTCGCCCCGGTCCGCCACCTCGATCCCGTCGAGCTCCAGCCAGCCGGCCAGCTCCCTCAACTCGGCGGCGAGTGCCGGCGCGACCGTGCGTACCGCAGCGCCCGGCTCGGCGTACGTGCCGAGGACGAGCAGCGTCTTGCCCTCGCGGTCGGCCTTGAGGTCCACCCGGGCGACGAGCGCGTCGCCGAGCAGGAACGGCAGCACGAAGTACCCGTACCGCCGGTTGGCCGGCTTGACGTACAGCTCGAAGCTGTGCCGGAACCCGAACAGCCGCTCGACGCGGTCGCGCTCCCACAACAGCGAGTCGAACGGCGAGAGCAGGGCACGCGCGTCCACCGGACCGCTCTTCGCGGCCGGGTCGAGGAACGCCCGGTCGGACCAGCCCTCCACCCGGGCGGGCCTGACCTCGCCGGCCTCGACGAGCTCGCGCAGCCGGGCCCGGGTCACCGCGACCGGCAGCCGGAAGTAGTCCGCGATGTCCTTCGCCGTGGCGACGCCGAGCGCGCCCGCGGCGTGCCGGACCAGGACGCGCTGGGCATCCTCCGGCTCCGGGGCGGGCAGCGCCAGGACCTCCGCCGGGATGACCCGCTCGGCGAGGTCGTAGAGCCGCTCGAACCCGCGCCGGCCGGCGGCCGCGAGGCGACCGGCGTCGAAGAGCCCCTCCAGCGCGGTCTTGCCGTCGGACCAGCGGTACCACTGCAGCGTCGACTCGGCGTACCGGTTCTGCGTCCGCTCCCGCCGGGCCGGGTCGGTCAGGTCGCCGAAGGCGAGCGGCCCCTGCTCGGTGATCTCCCGCTCGATCGCGTCGAGGTAGTCCGGCCGCTCCGTCGCCAGCCGCGCCTGGAAGGCCAGCCAGCTGCGGCTGCGGGCGTACCCGTCCATCCGCCACCGCAGGGCCGGGTACAGCTCGACCGGCAGGATCGACGCGGCGTGCCCCCAGTACTCGAACGCGGCCCGGCGCCGGTGGACGAGCTCGTCCAGCAACCGGACCGGGTACCGCCCGAGTCGCGAGTAGACGGTCAGGTAGTGCGACCTCGCGAGCACGTTGACCGCGTCGATCTGCACCGCGCCGAGCGCGGACACCAGCGCCCGGACATGGCGCAGTGTCGGCCCGCCCCGCGGGCGCGGTAGGCCGAGCCGCTGCGCGCGCAGGGCGAGCTGGCGCGCCTGGGCAGCCGACAGGTCGATGTCGTCGCCTCCCACGCGGCCATTCTGCCGGGACGTTTGGACGCCCGCCGGTCGTGGGCATGCAGGTGGTGAGGCACAGGAAGGGGGATCCCGTGGCGAAGCGACTGACCGCGAGACGCAGCGTGACGATCGATGCCGAACCAGTCACGATCTGGTCCGCACTGACCGATCCCGAGCAGGTGAGCAAGGCCTTCTTCGGCGCCCGGGTGGACACCGACTGGCAGGAGGGCAGCCCGATCACGTTCAGTGGGGAGTGGAACGGCAAGCCGTTCCGCGACCATGGTGAGGTGGTCCGGGTCGAGCCGGGCTCGACGCTGACGTTCACCCACTTCAGCCCGCTGAGTGGCCAGCCCGACACGCCGGAGAACTACCACACCGTCACGTTCGAGCTGACCCCGCGCAACGGCGCCACCGAGGTGACCATCAGCCAGACCAACGCCGCGAGCGAGGAGGAGAAGCAGCACTCCGAAGAGAACTGGGCACAGGTGTTGAACACCATCAAACAGCTCGCCGAGCGCTGAGCGTGGTCAGGGACGTGCGGCGTGGCGGCCCGCCCGCCGCACGTTCCCTGACCAGGCGACAGAACGGCCGGGCCTGCTCAACCCGCCAAGGTCGATCCGATCGGGTTCACCTGGACCTGGCGGCCGCGCGCCGGGCCGGGCTCATGACCTGGCTGGAAGGGATCGGGAAAGTCGCTGGCACCGACCGTCGACGGGCTGGTCGAGGCGATCAACCCGCGATCGTACGGCAGGCTGTGCTCGGTCAGCTGGCCGATCTTACGGCGCCCAGGGCGCAACGATGTTCCAGGTGCTGTCCACCGCCCACAGCGTCGGCGTGTTGTAGGCCGCTCCCCCGCCCCCGTTGCTGATCCAGACCTCCGCGTTGAAGTGCCGCATGAACGAACCCCGGAAGTTGTACGACTCCAGCGACACGCCGCTGCCAGCCAGGCCGGTGCGGGCGCACCAGGTGGCGTCGGCGCGCATCAGCGCGGTGCCGTCGTCGACCGAGTTGCGCACCCGGGAGTTCTGGTGCCGCAGGTACTGCCCGGGGAAGTTCACCGACTCGAACGAGTAGCAACCGGCGTCGGCCAGTCCGGTGCGTACCGTGTAGGTCGCGTCGTTCTTCAGCAGCGCCGGGCTGCTCGCGGTGACCACCTCGGTGTACGCCAGGCTGTTCATGTGCCGCAGGTACCGGTTGGTCAGGCCCGGCGTGGTGACCTGGAAGGACCGGCGGGTGTTCAGCGGGAGGGTGACCGGCGCGGAGTTGTTCAACGCCCGGGACGCCGCGATCAGCGCCTGGTGCGCCGCCCGCACCCGGGCCTGGTCGACCTTCACGATCTGCCGGTCGTAGGTCAGGAAGCCGTTCAGCTCCCCCTCCAGGTCGGTGATCTCGGTGTACACCGAGACGCTCAGCCCGCGGCCGACCATGAGGTTCTGGGTGCCTTGCACGAGACCGACGTACCGGTCGGTGAGCGCGGTCGCGTTGGCCTGCCACTCGTACGCGAAGAAGCCGCCGCTCGGGCTGTACTCGTGGCCCGGGGTACGCAGGCCCAGGCCGCCGAACTCGCCGAGCACGGCGATCCGGGTGGACGACGGCAGCGGCGAGTCCGGTCCGACGTAGATGTGCCAGTCGTCGACGTCGCCGTTGCCGGGGTTGCCCAGCGACTGGCAGCAATTGTATCCACTGTGGACATTCACGAGCCGGGTCGGGTCCTGGTTCTTGATGTTCTGCCCGACCCGCTGGGTGTCGGCCAGCGCCCGCTCGCCCCAGCCCTCGTTGTAGACCGTGTACGCGACGACCGCCGGCGAGCTGCGGTGCTCGTCGACGATCTCCCGCGCCTCGGCTTCGAACTGGGCCTGCTGGGTGTTGTTCGGGTCGATGTTCTGCGCGGTCATCGACGGGATGTCCTGCCACACCAGCAGGCCGAGCCGGTCGGCGTGGTAGAACCAGCGCTGCGGCTCGACCTTGATGTGCTTGCGGACCATGTTGAAGCCGAGGTCCTTGTGCTTCTGGATGTCGAACGCCAGCGCGGCGTCGGTCGGCGCGGTGTAGACGCCGTCCGGCCAGAACCCCTGGTCGAGCGTGCCGACCTGGAATACGAACGCGCCGTTGAGCCGCGGCCGCAACACCCCGTTGACCAGCCCGGTGGAGATCTCCCGCATGCCGAAGTAGTGCATGGTCCGGTCGACCTGGGCGCCGGCCGAGTTGCGCAACGTCACCCGCAGGGTGTAGAGGAACGGGTCCTCGGGCGACCAGCGCCGGGCGTTCGGCACCGGCACGGAGAAGTCGGTGAAGCCGCCGGTCGCCGAGCCGACGACGGTACCGCCGGAGAGCGCCTCGGCGAGGACGGTGTGCCCGCTGATCGTGCCCCTGGTGAAGACCCGTACCCGCAGCGTGTTGCCGGCCAGGTTGGGGTAGAGGTCCACGCTGCTGATCGAGGTGGCCGGGGCGGGCTCCAGCCAGACCGTCTGCCAGATGCCGGAGCTGGGCGTGTAGAAGATGCCGTTCGGCGTCTTGGTCTGCTTCCCGATCGGTTGCAGGCTGCCGTTCTGCCGGGTGTCGGTGGGGTCCCACACCTTCACCACCAGCTCGTTCGTGCCGCCGCTCAGCTGACCGGTGATGTCGAAGGTGAACGCGTCGTACCCGCCGCTGTGCGTACCCACCTGGACCGCGTTGACCCAGACCGTGGTCTGCCAGTCGACCGCGCCGAAGTGCAGCAGGACACGGCGCCCCGACCAGCCCGCCGGCACGGTGAACGTGCGGCGGTAGAACAGGTAGTTGCGGTTGTCGTTGGCCGGGCGCAGCACGCCGGAGAGCGCGGACTCGACCGGGAACGGTACGTTGATCCGCTCGGGCAGGGTCGTGTTGAACTGCGGCGGGTCGTTGGTCGCCGACTGCCGGAGCTGCCACTCCCCGTTCAGGTTCTGCCACTCGGGCCGGGTCATCTGCGGCCGCGGGTACTCCGGCAGCGGCGTCCCGGCGAGCGCCTGGCTGGTCCAGGGCGTGGACAGCGGCGGCGTCCGCGCGGGGACGGCCCGGGCCACGGGTACGCCGGCGACCTGCCCGACCACCAGTGCGAGACAGACGAACAGGATCCAGGTGCTGCGCCGCGGTGTCATCGCCGTCTCCCGGGCCGAGTGGATGGGTGGGTCGTCGTGAGAGCGCTCTCACACCAGGCTGGTCCCGCTGGACATCGTTGTCAAGTACATCGATGTCTTGCCGATGATCAGCCGATCTCCAGGTAGTCCACGTTGGGCCCGCCGGCGGACGCGGTCGCGGTGGCCCGGATGGTGTTCGCGCCGGCGTCGAGGGGCAGCGTGAGCGTCCGGTTCTGCCACGTGCTCCAGTTGCCGGTGCCGCCGAAGGCCACGCCGGTGGCGACCGCGACGCCGTTGACCCGGATGTCCATCGGGCGGTTGGCATTCGTACCGTTGGCGAAGCGGATCGTCACGCTCGCCGGGCCCGCGGTCGCCGCGGTGACCGCCCACTGCACGTAGCTGCCGGCCACGCTGTCGTAGTTCACGAAGCCGGTACCGCTGAAGTTGCGGTGGTTCGAGTCGACCGAGCCGCGGAAGATCGTGGCGTCCTCGGCTTCGTACCGGTTCGCCGGGCCGCCGGTCGCCCACGGCACCTGCGGTGACCGGTAGAAGTCGATACCCATCACCGTCCACCGTGGACCTTGGGCGCCGAGCCGTACGCGGAACGTGGTCCAGTCGTGCGTCGACCACGGCGACCAGCCGAGCTCGGCGATGGTCGGCAGGCGCGGGAACGCCATGAACTCGATGTGGTCCAGCGTGACGATCGTTTCAGTCCACAGTGGAGCTTCGACGCCGAGCACCGCGGTCTCGGGAATGCCGCTGAGGTGGGTGCCGGGGTTCCATTCGTACGCCGTCTGCACCTCGATCAGGCCGGCCCAGGTCAACCCGAGCGGCGTCTGGTTGGTGTATTTCATGTCGAGGTACGCCCGGTTCGCCGGCGACATGACCACCCGGGCGCCCCGCGACACCGCGGTACTGACCAGCGAGTCGGACGTGTTCAGCCCCCAGTACTGGACGAGCCGGCCGGTGCTGTGCTGCACCGCCGACGCGCCGATCTGGTGCCAGCCCACCACCGCCTTGCCCCGCGCGACGACCATCGGCTGCACCCGGTTCATGAACGCCGCGTACTCCGCCGCCGGGGTCGCGTCGGCCTCGTCGCCGCCGATGTGCAGGTAGGGTCCGGGGGTCAGCGCGGCGATCTCGCCGAGGACGTCGTTCACGAACGTGTAGGTGATCTCCTTGGTGGTACACAGTGAACTGAACCCGACCCCGGTGCCGGTGTAGAGCGGCGGGGCAATCCCGTCGCAGTTGAGCTCGGCGTACGACGAGAGCGCGGCGTTGGTGTGCCCGGGCATGTCGATCTCGGGCACGATCGTGATGTGGCGCCGCGCCGCGTATCCGACGATCTCCTGGAACTGGGCCTTGGTGTAGTAGCCGCCGGGGCCGCCGCCGACCTGGGTGCTGCCGCCGTGGACGGCCAGGTTCGGCCAACTGTCGATGACGATGCGCCAGCCCTGGTCGTCGGAGAGGTGCAGGTGCAGGTGGTTGACCTTGTAGAGGGCGATCATGTCGAGGTAGGCCTTGACGGTGTCGACCGGGTGGAAGTGCCGGGCGACGTCGAGCATGGTGCCGCGGTACGCGAACCGCGGGTAGTCGATGATCCGGCCGCCGGGCAGCACCCACGGGCCGGGCCGTACCGTCGGGCTCTCGATCTCGGCCGGCATGAGCTGCCGCAGCGTCTGCACGCCTGCGAAGAGTCCGGCCGCGGTCTGCGCCCGGATGACCACCGCGCTCGCGGTGACGTCGAGCTGGTAGCCCTGCGCGCCGACGCTCGGGTCGGCTCCGGAGAGCAGCAGCGAGATGCCGCTGGTCGGGGTACCGGTGCCAGCCGGGGTGACCGGCAGCGCGTACCCGGTGGAGCGGCGCAGCCTCTCGGCGAGCAGCAGGCCGACGTCGGCCGCGGCCGCGGAGCCGGTGGCGGTGAAGATCGTGGCGGTCGAGGGCAGCGTGTACGTGGTACCGGCCGCCGGCGCGATGGAGACCGGGACGGGTACCACGTGGTGCATCGAGGCGACCGCGGCGGCGGCTGGCCGGGCGTCGACTGTCCAGAGGAGACTGGTGCCGGCGAGGACGAGCAGGGCGGCGGAGGCGCGCCGCGCGACGGACAGGTTCATGGTGCCCTCCGGGGTTGGGCCGAACCGGTCAGTTAAGACTATTAATAGATAGACGCCTGTCAAGCGCGCGGGACCGGGCTCAGTTGGCGCCGGGCCGGTCCACGAGCGCCGGGTGTGCGGCGGCCCAGGCGTCGAGCTTGTCCTGCCGCAGCGCGGCGAAGTACGCCGACTGCACGCCGCTGAGGCTCTCCCCGAGATACTGGCCGCTACCGCCGTACACGCTCCCGCCGGGCAGGCTCACCAGCGTCATGGCCCGCGGCCGCAGGTTGCGCAGCGCGAACGCGAAGTCGGTCGGGGTACGCCCGCGACCATCGAAGATCAGCGTCGTGCCCAGCGCCCGCAGGATACCCTCGACGGTGGCCGGGTTCGCCAGCACGTCCCGGCTCAGGGCCCGGGCGACGATGGCCTGGAGGACCTGGCGGTGGTGCCGGGCCCGCGAGTAGTCCCCGCCCGGAATGTACCGCTGCCTCGCGTAGTCGAGGGCCTGCCATCCGTTGAGGTGTCGCACGCCGACCTCGTACGTGGCCCGCGGCCCGGAGTAGCCGTGCTCGCAGCTCCGGCACGCGAAGCGACCCCGCCCGCCGGGCTGCAGGTGGATCGACTGCACCCGCTGGTCGATGTAGACGTCGATCCCGCCGATCGCGTCCACCAGCCGCCGCAGACCGGTGAACGTCAACAGTGCTCCCGCGTCGAACCGGGCTATCCCGGTGTAGTTGCTGACCGTCCGCGCCAGCAGCTGGAAGCCCTGTGCCGGGTTCGGCCGCGAGCTGCCCGGTACCCTCGCTCCCTCGCTCATCGCGTGGGTCAACTTCGTCCGGGCGCCGCCGAACCGGGCCGGCGGGAACGACGGGATGTTGACCACCAGGTCGCGCGGCAGCGAGGTGAGGCTGGCCCGGGTCAGGTCCGCGTTGACGTGCATGATCATGACGGTGTCCGCGTGCGGCATCCAGGTGGTGATCCACTCCCGGGTGTCGACGCCGACGATGAGGATGTTCAGCGGCCCGCGGATGTTCGCGCCGGGCAGGGGTGACGGGCTCGGCGACGGGCTCGGCGACGGTTCCGCCGACCCCGGGGCCGACGGTGTCGTGCTCGGCCCGAACAGGTCCGCCTGGGCGATCGAGCCGTTGACGTGGTTGCGCAGCACGATCACGCCGACCGTCGCACCGACGCCGAGCAGCACCGCCACGACGGCCACGACGACGAGTACGCGCCGGCCGACCAACCGGGCGATGAGATCTTTCCCCTGCATGAAGCCGCACTCTAGCGGCCCCGCCGCCGTCCGGCGCGTCCCGCCCGGTATGCACATATTT
>Ga0209382_10000180_pt1 | contig 100973 bp, 113 predicted proteins | sample SoiMetdeltSBSDD5_FD_187599 | JGI IMG/M metagenome (GOLD analysis project Ga0209382, IMG submission 187599) | Bulk soil microbial communities from a Populus tree surrounding site in Tennessee, USA - Soil MetaG P. deltoides SBSDD5 (SPAdes) (version 2) | ecosystem: Environmental > Terrestrial >...
TTTTTCTTTGCCTCATTTATTAGATTGGAACTAATATCTGCCACATTAGGGACGGGGATTGTTTGTATGAATACCTTATCAACATTGTTTAAAGCACGTGTAACGGTTTCTTGCTTGGTAAAATCCATTTGTCCTCATTGGACTTGGGATCTATATTCTAGTGGATTCTTTTCTGTTTGTATAGTGACTTATTGGGTCGAACATGTGTAATCATACAGTAACGTGTAAAACACTAATATCAACGTCATTGATAAAGTAACTTCTGGATATTCTCTTTCTGGCTGTATATTCGTGTAGGAATAGCAGTGAATTAAGGTATCTTACACCCTCCACATTTTGGAATAATATATGATTTTGGTGCGAAGTATGAAAAATGTCTTTTTGGGGCAACGATGCATTAGGTGCCATCATTCCCTGTTCTACTCTATCCCGTAGAGCAGAAGGAACCTTTGGCATATCGCCTTCTATTATTGGGGAAATCGGGTTCAATCCCTGATCTTTTAGAATATTCGGGCCATTACTTGACAGTATGAAATCCCCAAAAGAGATAGCCCCATCAAGATTCTTTACAGTAGTAGGAATCGTAAATGAGAAATAGATTGGTTCACCATATACAATTTGACCATCCTTCTGTAAAGTGTATGATCCCTTCTTGTAAATATCAGCAAGGGTTGGGTCCGCGAGGTTAATCTGGGGAGGTAACGTGATATATGGGAGTCCTCTTGCCACCGCCTCATGTTTGTAAGCGGCTACCGCATCGAGTTGACCCTGTTCCAAAATAGTTTTGAGGATTTCTTCTGGGAAGATCTGGTCTGTATTTCTGTCATCTCCTAGGATCCTTTGTTTAATTCCAGTATTATTGTAATACGAATTTGCAAGTTCTGCAGTGATGATCATGTAGTATCCCTTTGGATCTAATTCGGGATCAGTTCTTCCGAACCTGAGATCCGGACTAGATAACACCTGATACCATGGTTTCTCTCCTGTTCTTGCCTTTTCCAAGTCGCTGAAAAAGCGGCTTTTGGGAGAATATGCAATCACCATTTCTGCAGAACCGAACTTGATTAACCAGTCTGCATATGGAGTGGTATTATTCATCAGTCTTTTTATGGGAACTGTGCCTGCACTAACGAAGAAATCAGGTGTTCTCAATCCGTCAATTATCATATTCGCAATTTGCACTGAACCTCTAGCCTCCCCTTCATATGGATAGCCGGATTCCTTTTGGAATGCTGGTCCGAGTACATCTTCAAAAGTCTTTATCAACGACGCCGCATACATTACAGAGACCTTTTCTTTTGGAGGTTCTTGTGCGTCACCTGCTGTAAGAATTGACCACTTCACACCTTCAGACACAGGTAACAGTGAAATTACGACGATTACAAACAATATAGTCCTATGAACAAACTTCTTTGGGTGACAAAATACCAAGTTACGATACCCATATTTAATAGGTATATGTACCTTCCCTCTAGATCATTTTTACTCTCATAACATGAAATGGTAGGACGCATTTCTAGAATTTCCTTAAATACAAGAGTCTCAAATAGCGCCACTATGGTTTTAGGAGAATTAATTGAAGAGTCTAGAGGTAAAACGACGAATGAAAGAGTTTTGGATGTAGATCCACCTAAAGTGGTAACATCTTTCAAAATGGAAGGAAACTTTAAAGGAACTCTTTGCACGGAAATTGGTTCCTACACGGCTGTGCTTGGGGAGGGAGGAATATTACAAGGTGAAGGATATGGGATAATAACATCTAAAGACGGCCATGGAATGACAACTTGGAAAGGTAAGGGTATGGGCAAATTTACCGGTCCAGGAAAAGTCAGTTTCCGTGGTTCAATATTCTTTAAAGTACCTTCAACAGGCTAGGGAGGAAAACTGTCAAATCTCAATAACTTGGTGGGAGTGTTTGAATACGAGACTGATGAGAATGGAAATTGCTCCTCTAAGACTTGGGAATGGAAATAGACAAAGACTAGGAAAACCATGGGAGACTCAACAGAAGTGGGTCGAGATATATCATAATAGTCTATGTTGAATCTATTTTCTGATTCAATAGATGGAACCACCCATAGTGCAACAATAAGAACGCTGGCAGTGGCTGCTATGAAAATGTAAAAAAGATTCTCAAACCAAATCTGTTTTCCTATTCTAGTTTAGTCTAACTATTGGATTTTTCAATTAATGATCAGAGACGATGCTATAAATGCAAGGATGCAGAATGAAAAATCTGATCCTTTAACGACGAGTTTTAATACTTATCAGAATTAGAAATGCACATGAGTTCAGAATCAGGAGAAGCAAATTTTAGAAGATTGGGTTTAAGCATTTTAATGCTAGAAGAAAAATTGGAAGAAATCAAAACGTATTCGCAGGAGATGGCACAGGATAAATCAAAGTTTGATCCCGATGTCTTGATAACTATCTCAAATCGGTTAGTATCGGCTGCTTACGAATTAAATCGCTCATATGAAAATTATAAAAGGGATAAACCTACTCACTAGCCATTCGGTAACATTTCTACGGCCGGTTCTGGAACGTAATTCGCCATGTATAACTCATTATTCCCATCCGATTTATAGTGATATTTATCGATACTAATCTTAGGTAGCTCAATCGGGCTGCACTTTAGGTAATCCCTAGTATAGATGAAACAGAGCGTACTTATTCAATTTTATTTAGATCGTTTGCCAACTTTTGCAAAGATCCGGGCTTTGTCATAAATCCATCTATCTTGATTGATGGCAGCGTCTCTGACAATTCCAGGCGATCAGTTTCTAGTGCAGTCATGAATATGATCTTAGTTTCCGGCCGTATGGTTTTAATTCTTTTAACAAGGTCACGACCATCTATTTTTCGCATTCTTATGTCGGATAATACTACATCTATATCATCAGAATTGTTCTGAAAATATTCTAAAGCTTGTAATGGATCAGCAATTCCATGAACTTTAAAACCATCCGCTTCTAACCAACGTTTTACTGAATTAATTATATCAATTTCATCATCAACTATCAATATTGATCGAGCTTTTGATAGCAATCATAATAGCATTACTCTGCATTAGATATATAGTTGTCCACAATCTTGTCACGTTATTACCGTTTGGCTGTTTAGAGCACCTGTTTTGATGCTTCGTGATGATTATAGAGTCGGTATTTGTTGGAATTTGGTAACACTCTATACAACGGAGCAGAGTGTCGTCCATGACGAAATCAACAAGAGGGGGTTTAAAGAATCTCCAACCTAGGCAACGCCTCTTGTGCTGTCTACGGTGTTTCAGAGTAACTCAAATATGAGAGGGTCTACATATAATAGTGCAGCGCATTCTAGGGCACTTCTGCTGCCGTCAGTGTAAAGTTCATTTAGACACTTTAACCAATAATTTTGTGCAAAATATCATATGCAGCGAACCATCCGATTTGATTATTTTCAAGATTGTCTGTTACTTGGGGATAAGTAGAGAAATCCTTAATAGAGACCGAGGGAGTGGAGGTTTATGGCAGATCTAATGTTTATGTATGCGACTACCGCTGGATTCTTCATAGGTTTCGGCGTGCTGTTATTTGTGGTACGGCAGCGTAGACCAAGAGAAGCAAAAGCTTCTATTCCTGGTCAAGGCGATAAGGGAAGAACTGTCAAGCGATACGATTCGAATGGCAAACCGATTTACGACTAGCCTGTAGAATGGTACCAATCAATAGTTTTATTTTTTGACCTGACTGAGATAACAATTTAGCTATCGTAAATTCTGAGCTGTCCATAATTACATATCTATATGTGTACTCTCTATAACACCAATAAGTCATTTTTGGTAGTAGTCTAAATATACTCTTATTTTTTAAGAAATAATTAGTGACTGAGGAAAAAATGTTTATCAGTTGCCCTATTGAAATGAGAATTGATGATGAATGGCAGAGATTAGTAAGACTCAATACAGTCCAAAGGACATTGACGTAGAAATTTCGGAGATTCGTGATGGAATATATAGAATTGCAGGGTTTGTTGATATTTATGGAATTACGTTTAATCAATTTTTAGTGAATGATGAAAAGCCCATGCTAATTCATACTGGACCAATAGGAATGTACTCAAAAATAGAAGAGAAGATAAAAGAAGTAATTCCAATACAGAAGTTAGCCTATGTAGCATTTTTACACTTTGAGAGTGACGAATGGGGAGGAATGGCGATTCTGGACTCTGCCGACGCAAGGTTAGTATGCAGCGATTTGAGTTCCAAACTAAATCTAACAGGATGGTATAATGTTCCGTTCGACCATATTTCGTTCTGGGACAACGAAACGCTGAAAACAGGCAAAAGACAGTTTAGATTCGTAATGACCCCGCATGTTCATCACTGGGATAGTATGATGATATTTGAGGAAACAACCAGATCTCTTTTTCCATCTGATTTGTTCATTCAACCTGGTAACAATAAGCCAGTGATATCAGATGACCTTTCGGAGAGTATGATTAATTTCTATAAGGGTATCGGCATATTTTCAAGTGAAACACCTGTAAGGCGCACTACAAAAAGATTGATTGACCTATCACCTGATATGATTTATCCAATGCATGGTTCATGTATAGAGAACTCGATGTTCTCAAAATACACAGAGGCATTAATGAAAAGTGATTTTGCATATTCTGGTGTCTTACTGGGAAGGTCATTGGAAACAATTAGTTAAGTTTGTCAGTCCTAGTGTAATATTAGAGGGTAAATTTGTCAGTAATCTTTTTTTAGGGAGACAAGAACAAAATATGTATCCCAAGTCAAAAATATGAATCCCCTTTCAGGTGAATGTAAATATCTAGGAAATAATATTCCTCATGGCCAGGGTAAAGTAGAACGAGAACAGCAAATACAAAAAGAAAAGTTATCTCCGAATGTCAAACGAATCCTAGTCGTAGACGATGATCCGGATATAACTTTAACATTCAAAAAGGGTTTAGAAGAAGAAAATGAAAATGATGGGGACAAGATGGCCTTTCAAGTCTTCACCTATAACAGCCCTATCTTGGCATTGACAGAGTTCAAGATAAACTTCTACGACCTCTTGCTTATAGATGTAAATATGCCGAAAATGAACGGTTTTGAATTCTCTGAGAGAATTCTCGAATTAGACTTGAACGTTAGGATTTGTTATATTTCTGCAGGTGAAATGAATATAGAAGCATTAAGGGAGCAATATAAAAGTCTGAGTTTAGGATGCTTCATTACAAAGCCTGTTGCATTAGAGAATTTGATCAGAAGAGTAAAGTCAGAACTGGAGTAGAATATCGTCATAGTTGGGATCCACTTTATGCACACGCCATAGAAGTAGTGGGTATTCATATATTTATCGATAGATTGGAAAACAGGATAGAAGAAACCGCGGGAGACTCACCATGAACACCCAAAGGAAACTAGAATGAGTCTCCAGCGGCTGACTCAAACTGAGCATACTCCATCAGACCTATATTAAAGGCATGATTAACTATGTTAATTTCAGAATAGCGGCAAATCAATCCAGATTTGATTGTTCGGGCACCAAATTTGAAAGACTAGAAATTAGCTTCCCACAATAGATGGTTGCTGCCTTGTTGCCTTGTGCTATCTCCTCTATCTAAGCTTCCGTGTTCCAAATATGTTCTAAATTCCAGTGAGAATTTAGTAAATCTTCATCGACAGTTTCGCCGAATAGATAGGAGAGAGGCAGTTAAACAATGTTAAAAACTAAAATTTAGTACCCCTCGAATCACTATATAAGTTAACTTCGATGGTATTATCAAGTTATGATAACTATTTCAAGCCTTGATGTAGCATTATATAGTATGTACTGCAAAGGTGGGTAATGACTATCGAATCAAGAAAAGCAAGAATAGCAATATTGAATATCAGTGTAGGGACAATGATTGCAATATTTGCAGCCCTGACTCTTTTACCATATGATTTGACGAGTATGGTCTTTGCTCAGGAACCCATGACAATTACAGTAAACCTCACAGGCAACGAAGAGGTACCTCCGGTTCAAACCGAGGCAACAGGTGTTGCTGAATTCACACCAATGGGAATGGATTCTATAGGGTATACTATTAACGCCACAAATATAGAGGGTGCGACAGCAGGGCATATCCACCAAGGTACGAAAGGTGAAAACGGACCTGTAGTAGTTACATTATTCAAATATGATACGCCAATGAATGAGGTATCAGAAAATGGTACAATTACAGCTGACAAACTTGAAGGTCCAATGGCTGGTAAGCAAGTGTCTGACCTAGAAGCCGCAGGAGCCAACGGTACGCTATATGTCAATATTCACACGGAGAAGAATCCCAACGGAGAAATTCGCGGACAAGGTGGAAATCCTGCAATGCAGTAAATTAGCAGACAAGACTTTTTCTTATTTTTAGATTTATTCAGTTATTTGTCAGCATGATCCTTATTTCATAAAATATCTTATATCTCATAATTTGATATCATATATAGTGACTCTCGTTTGCATTACCATATAGGTTGCTCTGGTTGGAGTTATACATCTTGGAAAGGGCCATTCTATCCTCACAACCTCGATAATACAGACTGGTTAAGATTCTATTCCCGAGTATTTGATTATGTAGAAATTGATTCTTCATTCTATAGAATACCAGATCAGTTCATGGTAAAAAACTGGGTTAAAAGAACTCCAGATAACTTTAGATTCTCAGCTAAATTTCCAAAGACGATAACCCATGATAAATATCTAGTCGATGTTGAGGAGGAGGTAGAACTATTTCTGGATAACATGGGCCCGCTACGCGATAAGACCCTAGCTCTAATTATTCAATTACCTCCTTCAATGGAGATAATGCCGGGACTAGAGGGGCTTAGAAACCTCCTTCCTTTACTGGATAACGGGTTCAGGTACGCAGTTGAGGTAAGACACCATAGTTGGTTTCAGGATCTGGCATACAATTTCTTTGCTGACAACGATATTTGTTTGGCTTGGAGTCAACTAGCCAAGTTGCGTACACCTCCAATTGTCACCACAGATTTCCTGTATGTTAGATTTATCGGAGATAGAAGCATAGATGAAAATGATTTTGGGCGGATCCAGAAGGACAGGGTCTTGGAAATGAAAAAATGGGCGAATCAAATTAAAAAAGTAGATAATGGAATAGGAAGAGGAAAAGGAAATGAAGTTAGTCTTGCTATGATTGCTGCAAATAATCACTATGCTGGATTTGGACCAGGAACAGTAAATATATTTAGGAGTATGATAGGGCTACCAGAATTAACCTGGCAAGATCAACCACAAATACAAGAATTACTAGAACGACAGAAAAAGCAGGAAAAAGGTCAACAGAGCAGTAGTGCCAAGGTCTCGCTTGGTAAACACAGTTTGAAAAGACAGGCAAGTCTCACAGAGTTTATGAAATAGAACTGCAGGCAGGCGGTTCTAGGGGCCCTTGAAGTTGAATCTCGTTCGCAAGGACAAGTTTTGCTTCCATATTCTCTAGATTGGAGTTTTGAATCTACTAGAAAAACAATATTTATTATTAATGATACACAAATATCAATTAATGTCAGAAGAAGAGAACACTAACCTCGAAGGGTTACCAACAGAGAACGAAGTATCAGAGCCGGAATTGGGAGCAGGACCTAGTGACGAGCCGATATCACCGGTTACGGAAGAAGGAGGTATAGAAGAGGCAACCACAGAAGAAGCAATTAGACCAAGCGAACCTTATGAAACGGCCACGATCGAACCTTATGAAACGGCCACGATCGAACAACCGCAAATAGATAGAAAACCAAAGAAACCGGCCACAAAAACAACTATAACGAAGATCCAGAGTTCCCTAGCGGCTGCTACAAGACAAATAGAAAAACAATCTGATCAAATAAACAAGATAAATCAAAATCTGCAGATTGTGCAGAAGCAATTGAGAGCCGGAGAGAAACAATCAGCAGTAGCCAATCAAATTCGATCTCAAGTAAGCCAGATTCAAAAACAGATTTCACAAGTTAATAAAAATGTGCAGAAAAAATCAACTTCTAAATTGCAATCAGCCAAGAAAAAATCAGGTAATAAGAAGAAGAATAAGAAAAAAAATAAGAAGTGAACGACGATTGACATCGGTCGTAGTGGTTTATCCATCTATCGGCAGATAAATTTCAATTTTTTATAAGGCGAGTTGCAATATCTGTACTTAGTTGATTGTCTCATAGCATTTTTTTATGAAAAACACCTATTGTATATTGACCTCTCACTATGTCCCAAAGATAAGGCTCATGAGTTTGTGAAAGGATCTTGCTCAAAGATGAAAGACTGAGAAATATTACTTAGGTACAGTATAGTTTTAAAAAACCTAATGGAAAAATAGGTATCGATTTTTTAATGTGAAAAGCAAAACCCAAAACTTAACCAGTACTTGCACTCCGTTGTATACAATTTAGGATTTGAGGACTATTACATTACAACTGGTCTTGAATTTTTAGAACTTTTTCATCATACCTATTACTACTAATTAGTCGCGACATTTCAATGGAACCACGCAGTGTTCTCATGATATCCTCACGCATCATGACAGAAGGTTTGGTTCTTCTATTTTCGTCGCCATCTTCTCCCACCATAGTAGGATAGTTGTTCTCAGTATCCTCTGCATACCACCCTCTGCTCCAACCCACGAATGGGAACTTGCCAAATACAAAGCCTAATTGTGACCAAAATGACATTAACTCTCCTGCGACATGTTGAACATTGTCCTGACCTCCAGTGATAATAAATCCTGCTACCTTGTCTCTGATAAGGTATTTTCCATGAGTAACAGACTGGTTCTGAACACAATTCATTCTTTGGATCATCTGATAATATAGAGAACTGGCACTACCCCATCGAATTGGTGTAGCTATTATTACAATATCCGCCCATAAAATAACTCTATCATAGATTTCGAGCATTTGATCGTCACTATCTACTTCCGATATCGAACAAGGGAAAATGCATGCATTTGCGTTCTTCGAATAGTACCCTTCGCAATGTTTGAAATTTAATTCTCGAAGTTTGATCATTACGGTTTCAGTCTCAAAGTATTTGTGTGCATAATCAAGTGAGAAACGTAGTGCCTCTTCCGAGGTGCTTTTGCGAGGAGCCATTTTATCATTTGCGTTGGTAGCGGATATTCCCAGGACTCTTGTATTTCTTTTTTTAGTATTGATCTGGAGTCTTGTGTCCTTTGACATATGCATAAGGTGTTCGTTTACTGACCTTTCTAAATCCATGTAACGTTTATGCGGGGTAAAAACTCTCTTGGCAAGATTTGAAGGAATGCAATTTACGAATAATTTGTTGCTATTGACAATCTTTACCTCATAGGAATTTACACTATCACCACCTTTATGAGGAGACCTTCCGTTCTTGATAGAATATTTCCATCCGTGCCAAGAACATGTGACAATATCTCCTTTTAAAATTCCTTTACTTAGTGGTGCACCTTTGTGGATACATATGTTTGATATAGCATAATACTGTCCATCCTTGTTAAAGACGGCAATCTCAATACTTCTTCCTCTTTGATCTGAAATCATAAAAGATTTAGACCTTCCTGATTGTATTTCTGAAGTTAGACCAATAAAACGATAATACCCGCTTTTATTGGTGTCCGCAGTACCGTTATCATTTCTGGGAAATGATCCTTTCATGGTACCTGTCTAGAATGCTATTGTATTAAGATAGCTAAAGTGGATAGAGATAATTTATAGAGCTGCTTACGGTCCCCCTCAACATATGTGGCTTTCGGTTAATCGAAAATAGATAGGATAAGTTAGATGATCCTTTAGCTAATATTTTTGTATGGATAACTGCCTTAGGCTGCATGCACCTTACGGTTGTGATCCATCAACTCATCTTCATCCTTAAACTTCATACCACATTTGTTACATTTATGTTTCTTGCCAAAAATGTTGAACTTCATTTGACAATACTATAATGGTTTCAATGGTTTTTATTAGTTACATTTTAGGGTAACAACCTTAGTCTATCCTCTGTATTATTACCTATTAATGTCAGTACTATGCAAGCGAATTGACGGAACATTGAATTTTTCCGTGCAAGCGAAGCTTTTGGTTTTTCTTATATACCTGTTTCATGAACTAACCCCCACAATGGCCTTAGGAGAACAATACCTAGGATAAAAGTGAAAAGATAATGATCAAGTCCTGAATGTTGATGGCATCATGATGGAAATATTTAGCTAAAGGGAAACAATCCATCAAGTTTCCACAGGTTATACATATCCTCTGAATTGCGATTCGCTAATTATTCACACAATTGCTAAATACTTTATTACCTATATTATATTCAATTGCATAAGTGTATCCATCAGGAAAGTGCTTCTGCGAACAGAGGATATGTATTTACTCATGAACATGATCTTGGACTGAGCCATATGTATATGGAAATAAAAAATCAACTCCTAACATGCAGTTTGTGCAATATATCATACTGTGGACGATGCGGTAAAGAGGTAGTAGTATCCACTTGATGATGGTTCAATTATCCTTTAGTTATGGCCACGGCTGAGCATACTTACCTTACTTAATGCATCGATGGGTGGAACCACGTTGGCAGCAAACCATCCCAATACCATAGGAGTTCGTTGAGTCTGCAGCTCCAATTATTCTTTCAGAATCCGTAGCTGGTCTTCGACAATGGTTTATGGGATCGAAATGTGTAATAACCATCAGGGCTGCAGGATTCCCCCGCACTCAACGATTTTAAGGAGAGGATACGTCTGTTGAGGCACCTGCAGCCCCCTATTTTGTTGTGTTGCTCTAGTAACTTGGTTATTGCTATAATATGAGTCTGCAAATTCTTCCCGCATCAAATGGTGAAGAATGGCAAGGACCCCTCGATTCCAAAGGATGAATCAAGCTAATAGGTCGCCCGTAAGCTAGCTTCTACTACAGGACAAGAGATCCCCCGAGTTTAAGGTTTCCAGGTTGGAGTCAGCTAAGCTGGTTACGCCTTGAGTCCACCTGCGATTGTTCTTTTATTTTTTATTTCTATTTTTATTCAGAGGGTTCTTTGGATTGCCCTAATTGATGCACCTATTACGATAGAATATCTATTCCCAAATGTCAAGATCGATTTATAGTGATCATATAGTTCATTCTCACTCTTAATAAGTGATCTCATAATCTCCATTATAATTACATCATACGAAATCATAACCATCCTCGGGAGACTCAGCGAAAACGTACTTTTCCATCCCGTTGAGTCTCCTGCGGTTTTTAATTGAAGATTAGAGGTCCCTTCAGCCGATCTCTATTATCTTCTCGCCTTCAACACCTAGTGGTAAGGTAATTTTTTAATTCCCAGATATCCTTACTCTCAGAGAACCTGGTAAATGATGAAAGGTTTGTAGGATAAAAATAAAAAAAGGATTGAAAGCAGTTATGACTTGTTAGTCCTTATCTGCTTCCTTTATTAATCTTCGAATTCACACTCGTTTTCGCCTACACCAGCTTTGATCAGGTTCTGAGCACAGTTGAAGTTGGCTGAGTCGCCGCTTCCAACGTTCTTTTGCTTTATTGACTGATCTGTGTTGGTTTCACTTTCGTCACCGCCACCAGCATATGCTGCCATTGGTGCTGTTGAGAATATTCCTGTCAATGCAGCTGCGGTTATGATTGCAGCGATTGCTAACATCTTTTGATTCATGTGTAATTTTTTTAAGGTGTCTGAATATATCTCGGTTGAGAAGCTAACTGCTATAGTCAGCAGGGGGATTCATCGGATAGTTCCACCCTCTCTTATAGTATTATAAATCCACAGGAACTAGAAAAGAGCACTAATACAAAAACTAAAAAGAGTACCAGTATCGAGTTTCCCCTAACCGCCTTTCCATTGTATAACAGACGTACCTTTGAGCTCAAGTGGGAGACGAAACTTCACTAACGGTGCAAAAATCATGGTCGATACCTGCATATCCGCGTTCAAGTAAAATTTCATTCAGTGATTGTTTGTTGTTAATGTCTCGAGAATAAAAATAGAATAAAAAAAGGGGTGAAAGCAGTTATGACTTGTTAGCCATTACCTGCTTGCTTTCTAATCTTCGAATTCACACTCTTGGTCTTCTACACCAGCTTTGATCAGGTTTTCACCACAATTGAAGTTGGTTGATTCACCACTTCCGGTGTTCTTTTGCTTTACATGTTGATCTGTGCTGGTTGTACTGGTGTCTCCCGTTCTAGGGTCTTCTTCGCCGTCCATTGGCGCTCCAGCCTGAGCGAAAGCCATCGGTGTTGCAATGACAGAGAGTGCAGCTGCTGCTAGTATTGCAGCAATTACGAAACTTTTTTGATTCATTGTACTTTGTGTCTATGGTTTGTTATTATTTCTGGGTTGAGAAGGTTCTATAGCTCCTATTATAATGTGATTTGTGACATACTTATCTTAAGTAGGACATATTGCCCATCAAGGCCATACTCCTATTGCCAGAAAGCTTTGAGTTTTTGTTCTTTTGTCTTCTCTTATATAGATTGTATATATTCGTTCAATATGTCCGATAGTCTAGATCTTTTACTCTAGTTATATCTACTACTAAAAAGTAGCCATATCCTTCTTAGCTCAAATATACGTATACTTTCATACTCTCTTTCAATGAATAAAACAACTGTCTTAATGGCAGCCGTGTTAGCAGTCACAACACTCCTAGCAGCTGGACTAACAGTACTTCCAAGCTCTGTACAAGATGCACAAGCAAATCCATGTGCTAATGAAGTTAGCCGTGGTGGCAGCGCTAATAACGCATTTAACCCCCAGGCTGACGACGACCGCGAATGTGATTTCACCGGCGCCTTCGAATTCGATGAGGATTAAGAAAAACCTTAATCTCACCCATTTTTTTTGAATCAAGTCTACTGAATATTAACTAAAATATCCGCTAGTACTTGTTGTTTTGTCTTCCTCTTCAAATGTCCTTATTTTCTCATCTAACTATCTCTAAGCATTCCATTTTCCTGTAAGTCTTCTGAAGTTCTTTAAATGTCAATAATAGTAATAGTTGATAGAAAGCTTTTAGTATATACTGAGTCCTAAACTCTAGGCACTTTGTATATATCCGATTGTTACATCAGATACTCTAGATTAAATACTCTGATTATATCTACTACAAAAGAGTAGTGATAACCTTCTTAGCTCAAATATACGTATACTTTCATACTCTCTTTCAATGAATAAAACAACTGTCTTAATGGCAGCCGTGTTAGCAGTCACAACACTCCTAGCAGCTGGACTAACAGTACTTCCAAGCTCTGTACAAGATGCACAAGCAAATCCATGTGCTAATGAAGTTAGCCGTGGTGGCAGCGCTAATAACGCATTTAACCCCCAGGCTGACGACGACCGCGAATGTGATTTCACCGGCTACTTCGAATTCGATGAGGATTAAGAAAAACCTTAACCTCAACCATTTTTTTTGAATCATTAAGCTATAGTCAGAACTAAGGATGGTTCTGATACCGATATTATTGATGCTAATAATCCGGAAAACCGGATTACCCTAGAAGACACCTGAACGTCAGGGAATTTGGCAAATGATAAAGAATATTTGTTAGAATAAAAATAGAATAAAAAAAGGGGTGAAAGCAGTTATGACTTAACAGACAATACCTGCTTGCATTTATAATCTAATCCTCGTACTCACACTCTTGCTCGCCTACACCGGCTTTGATCAGGTTTTCACCACAGTTGAAATTGGCTGAATCGCCAGTTCCGGTGTTCTTTTGTTTCACATGTTGATCTGTGTTGGTTTCGCTGCTATCTCCATCACTAGCATATGCTGCTATTGTAGTTGTTGAGAATATTCCTGTCAATGCGGCCGCAGTTACGATAGCTGCAATCGCTAGCATCTTTTGATTCATGTATGCCATAAACCAACGTGTCAGATTATATCTCAGTTGAGAAGCTTTTGAAGGCTAGAAAAGAAATATGAAATAGTCCATAAGAAACGTACTAGTCTCTTAGTTATTTATGGTAGTTAGTATATTTATATAACTCAGAAACATTTCGCAGTTATTGTTATCTTCATTAAAAACACGACCGCAATCGCAATCAAAATCACAATCGCAATCGCAATCGCAATCGGGCTATACTAGATAGGAAGATAGATGAAATTAGCGCCTAATTGCCGACATCGCCGAATTGCCGACATCATTTAATAGGAATCTTCATTCTATCAGCGAGGCTAACGCTGTTACCATCACTAATTATATTACCGTTATGAAGACAGAAATCAACCTATCAGATAGCTACAGAAGAGATTTGATTTAACTTTTATCCAAATTTTCTCAATATCGTGATAATAAACATTTAAAGAATTTACACGAGCAGACACTGTTGATTTCTTAGAGCCCATTCGCAGGACTGAAACCCAAGATCCTCTTCATAAATGGATAGGTACTTACAATATTTTCAGAATTCATTTAATACGATTTTTCAAATGGCTTTATTATCCTGACACAGAGCCTAGCAAACGAGGTAAACCTTCTGTAGTGGAGAATATTGCCCGACTAAAGAGGGAGGAGAAATCAATTTACAACAAATACAGGACTGAGTTAATGACAAATGGTGTTATTGTAAACGATGCACTTCGCATAGTTCAATCCAAGATGGAACACTTGAACGGTGAAGTGAAGGAGAAACGATTGCTGAAAGATATCAAGGAAGACGCTGAAGCTGAAGATATTGGGCTTTCAGAAAATTCCGAAATGGATGAGGAGCAACCAACACATAACGGTATCTTTTAGTTCAAGATTCAGAGCCTTAGAGTTTGAGAAAGCTTTTCCACGTATTTGCTAATAAAATCATGGGTATCATAAATTAATTGTAGTATGTCCATCTTAACTTATCCGCTAACCTTTACCTAACCTATAATCCAATATTAAGCTGCTTGATATTGTGGAATCAATGGTAAATTACTATTGATAAGTTACATTATAACTTGTATCATTTCTATTTCTCTTATGAAAAGATATATCACAGTGGTCACAGCAACAGCAATGTTCTTCTTAGCAGCAATCTCTTTCAATTCCATGGCGGCATACGCGCAGGGTGGAACCAATATGACAGGGATGGAGGCGCAGAAAAGTACTACAATACATGTAGTGCCAGAGCATGAAACCGTGGAACAAATAAGAGACGAGATAAGGTCAAATCACCCGCTGCTTGCAGCTATAGCTGACCAGATACAAACTATGGACGAACGTGAAACTCTAAAGTATATGCTAGGTGTAGAAATTGTTGGTGATCTGTTAAAAATGCATGCTGCGGATCTAATAATAAATCAAACAGCGGGCAGTCCATCTATTACGCCGTGAGACTATAAGAAACGATCGAATCGGGTAGAACAGGATAACCCTAAATTTCTTTTCAACTCAAATTAGAATCTGTAATTAAGGCAGATAGCTTTATCGGCCTTTTCCCTTTCCCTCTTTAACCTAACCTTGTCGTAGCGTCTAAAATTATCCTAGGCCTTTGCTTCATATACTAGGTTGAACTGTGTCTGGGAAGCTCGCCTAAAATGCCTAAATCCACCAGCTTTCACAACCTGAGCTATTTTTGCTTCCCCAGCTTGTGCTCCTAACGCAGGCCCATTAGCTGCTAGTGATGAGGGCACACATGCCATAGATGAAGCAGCATAAAACAATCTCCCTACAAGATTTAGATTATCCTCCATTCTGTCATTAGCAAATGGTTCTACTATCATTACAACACCCTCAGGCTTTAGAGATTTCAGAGCATGGGAAGCAGCGCCCACAGGATCACCCATATCGTGAAGACAGTCAAAGAATGTTATCAAATCATACTTATTATCAGTAGTATAGTCGGTAGCTGAAGCAACTTCAAATCTTATTTGCTCTTTGCTCAAGCCTTTACCTCTCTGTCCTTCTTCTGCCTGCTGTCTTGCTCTTTCAATAGAAGGAGCATGATTATCAAATCCTACAAACTTACAGCCAGGATATGCCTTGGCCATCATAATAGTGGTTATACCATGTCCACATCCCACATCAGCCACAATGGCTCCTCCTTTTTTCAACTTCTCCTCTACCTTTCCATCATCAAGCGATGGTATCCACGAGCTGAGAAGATTTGCAATGTATACTGGTTTGTAGAAACGCTCGGATCCTAGATATAACTCTGGATCATGATCAGCCCAAGACAGACCTTTACCTGTACGGAATGCTTCAATAATCTTTGATGTCTCTCTAAAGTAAGCCGATGTGGCTTGAAAGCCACCCATCATGTATACAGTACTATTCTCGCCTACCAGTACCATTGCATGCTCTCTAGGAAGGGAGTACTTTCCTGTGATAGGATCATATTTGATGTATCCACCTGCTACCTGATTGGCCAACCATTCTCTTACACATCGTTCTACCGTTCCGGTTTTTGACGCGAGCTCTTCAGAAGTCATTGATCCTAATCCTCCTCCTTCTTCTTGTGCTTCTGCCATTGCTTTGTACAGTCCTAGCTTATCACCAACATATACCAAAACAGCACCCAAAGCCCCTCCTAAATCAGACATAACCTTTTCCAAAAAGTCCCCAAGCAGTTCATTATTAATATCCGACGCATTATTATCAGCTGTTTGTCTGTCGTGTACCTTTTTTGACTCTGGGCTCATGTTTCTTAGTTAAAAGAATGGCATATAAAAAATAATGTTCCAGGGCTTTCCCTTCCCTACCGCATATATTGGTTGCTTGCATACGTCATGGCTTCGTTTCTGAACTATGCTCAAGACTCGGGTTGATCTTTTGGATATTTTTGGCCGATTTCAAAAGCATCAACAGAATGAAATCCTTTCAAATTCAAATAAGCTTTTCAAAAATAAAGCGGGGCAATAGAGGATTACTGACATACATAGAATATGCACAATTTGATGGGATGCTTTTGTCTCCCCTTGGGTCGAACCAATATTTAGGGGAAACTTATCACAAACTCTATCCTCTATTGCCCATGGTCAAATCCAACGAAGATACTAATAAAATAGAATGAAACAAAAAAACAAAAATGATGACAATGTATACATCGATTTTCAAATAAACGGGAGAACCTACATAAGCCTGTCTATTAGACCGTTCCAGAACCGTATCAATAAGTTCATTATCGGCATTAGAACAATAATGAAATGAAAATATTCTATATTTGAGGTGAGAAGGATATTGCTACGTTCTAGTAGGAGATATATCGAGAGTACCAAAGGAGGACTAGGCTAGGGTTGATCTTTTGAGTATTTCTGGCCTTTTTCAAAAGCATCAGCTATTAAGCAACGACATTCTAAGCCTTGCAAGCTGTGACCTTGAAAAAATAAAATTGGAATAAAGAAAAAGGGATTGTTTCGCAGTTGGAGTTTCTCTTAGCTATTAGTTGTTCGGGTTTCCGGCAGTTTCGTCTCTGTGTGTACCAAACTTTCCTGGAGATTTATCTGCTTCATCGGATGCTCTAAAATCGCGTAGTCCCTGGTGGGAACCGGTGCTGGAGTCGCCGCACGTTCCTTGACTACAAAAGTTCTGAACATCTCCTCCAAAGCCCCTCCGGCTTTATTTTAAAACCTCTATCAAACGCTAATTATTAACGGTTATCATCTTTGGGTGGGAAAGGGAATAATATTCAGAAAAATAGTCTAGAGATTTAGATACCAAAGAGCGTATCTAGTTTAGCCTAGCCAAAGCCCTGCAGCTCGATGAGTTTTAACCTAGCTAGGTCATTGTTATTACTTCATTGTAATATTTGTACTTTTTATTGAAATACTTTGAATTGTTCTGGCATAGTAAATACACTTAGTCCGTGTTTTAATCTCTTAGTTATTTAGAGCACATAGTATGCATCCATCTTTATGTTTTTAAAATGTTTGAAAGTCATTAGTTTTTTCAATGCAGAATTAATTATCTGTTAATAAGCAATAGATCATTGCTCGCTAATCTCTTGTCGATGGATGGTCTACCATCGGCGCATTTACACAGTTTGTTTGCATTAGGAGGATTAATAGCAACACCCTCAAGCCCAAGCTGATTTGGGCAAGACTGGATGGGCACACATGTGGTAAACAGACCAGGTTCTTGATCTTCAGGGCAGTCTGGCTCATTTGTTAATCGGAGTTTACATGTTGAGTCTGCTGCGTCTCTATTACTAGATGGAAAGCTTCTAGTTTTTTAAAAATAATTGGCCGCAGTGTAGTAAGATTCCGGGGAACAATAACTTAAAGTAATAAATAGAATGCCAGGATCGTATTTTCTTGCATGTCAAACTTTAACAATGTTCCGAAGTGGAGTGCTTCTGGAGATTGGTTTGATGTTTGCAAATGTGGTATACCATGTCCTTGTGAGTTTGCTCAGACTCCTACATACGGTGATTGTGAAGGTGTGATGGCCTATCATATTAGAAATGGACATTACGGCGAAACATCCCTTGACGGCCTTAATGTATTAGCGCTAATGTACTTCAAGGGCAATATTTGGGCCGGAAATACAAAAGCAATTATTGCTTTCTTTTTTGATGAACGGGCTGATGAAAAACAGCGTGAAGCACTAAACATGATTTTTACCGGAAAGGCAGGAGGATTCATGTCGGAAGTTGCCAAGTTCATAGGAGAGATTAGAGGTATGGACTATACTCCTATCAAGTTTGAAATCTCAGACAGCCTTTTCTCACTGGAGCGCTGAGATTCCAGGTAAAGTATTAGCAAAGGTAGAGGCTTTAACGGGACCTACTACTCCACCAGGTAAGAGAGTTCAGACTATTAATCCGCCTGGAAGCGAAGTAGGACCAGGAGCTGCCGGAGCGGTTGCAACATGTGGTACGGCGGTCGCTGACGAGGTGGATGCAATGGGTTTCAAATGGGAATGGAATGGCAGGTCAAGCAAGCATATACCTTTTGATTGGAGTGGTCCTTAACTACTGAAATACCACAACTAGTCAATTTTTAATAAGTTTGTCAGTTGCATCTAATCAAGGCCTTGGAGAAAGGAGTGTGTCTTTACTCCGACCCCCTGCATACCTAGGGTGTTGCCTTCCAGTGCCCAAACAGATAAGACATTGTAACTCATCCAAGATAGGCTTATTAACTTGCATGAATTTAGTCTTTAAGAGTACCTTGAATGTGAGAAATGAATATTCTGTTATCAAGGTTCTTGTATTGGTATCTACAATTACCGTAATACTATCCCTTACTCACAATACGCATGAAGGTCGCGCTATCACCAGTACCAATAACTCTAGTTTAACTGAGGCTGTACAACTGGGAGCTCCATTTTATGTACAGCATTATAAAGCTAATTTGGTGAGGCCCGAACCATCGAACGAGAGTGTTTCAGGAAACTTTACTGGCCAAGGAATACTAAATGGGAATTTAAATGTCAGCGCTGAAGTGAATTTTACAAGGACATTTAGAGATAATGATACTGCATTTCTTCAAGGAGATACAAAGCTTGTAGCTGAAAACGAAGACACTGCAATGTATAGTTATGATGCATTTACAAATTACAATCAAGATGGAACATCAGAAGGTAGAGGAGCAGCAGTCTTTGATGACGGAGCGACTGGAGATCTTTCATTTCTAAGTAATTCGTTGGCAATATACAAGAACCGTGTGGATAGTAGCGGTAACGGTACTTTTGTAATGTGGCTATGGAAATAGATCTTCGGTACAATTGCTCTGTATATCAATATTATTTACCTGATTGACTCTGATATCACTAAACTAACAAATATCAATAGTTTCTCTTAAACGTGTGTACTTGGGTTGCAATATGTGTCGCATAATCAACATGATCCCTGTAAAAACGTCTTGTATGTGATGCCAAAGTGCTAATAAGAAGGTAAGAAGAGCCCCTATGATATCTCTAATCGAAAGATACCTGACAGTTAGGCTTCAGTATATCGCCTATCAGAAGGTAAAAATTGTGGCATCTGTATATGCTCTCACTGGTAGCATGGTTTAAAGTGAAATGGGCAATTCAATACCAGAGTAATAAAGAGGAATTTTCATCCATTATTTTGCAGTTAGATTTAACTAACTAACTAGCCTGGGAATTACTACTGTTATTAAATAACAGTATTGTTACTATATACAGTAATGACAACTAGTAATATTGATTTAAATAATATTGATAATACAAGTAAGAATAAGTTTCGCTCGATATCGCGCATAATAGACAGTATAGAAACAACAGAAGGCGAAGGCTTTGTAGTTCATAGATCGTTTCCTAATAATGTCATTTTGGATTTCGATCCTTTCCTACTACTTGACGAGATTGGTCCCAAAGACCTAGCGCCAGGAGAGGCAAAGGGTGCCCCAGACCATCCTCATCGTGGATTCGAAACTGTTACCTATATGCTAGAGGGGAGATTTGAACATCGAGATTCACGTGGACATGCAGGAAAACTTGGACCAGGTGACGTACAGTGGATGACAGCAGGATCCGGGGTAGTACATTCAGAAATGCCCGAAAAGGGATTTGCTCGAATTGGTGGAAGATTACATGGATTTCAGCTATGGATAAACTTACCCCGACAAGACAAATTCTCCAAACCTTACTATCAAGAGATTCCATCTTCCAAGATACCTTTGGTGACCAATGGAGATGTCACAGCCAGAATTATTGCAGGCGACGCATTCGGTACTAGAGCAATAATAGAGACACGAATTCCTATTATTTACGTTCATTTTACCTTACAACCTGGTGCAAGAACAGTTCTATCCGTGCCAAAGGAATACAATACATTTGCATATGTTGTTGGAGGTCAAGGCCAATTTGGGCTTAACAATAATCAAAAAGAAATGCATAGGGGTCAAATGGTTATATTTGAAAACAATGGGGATCAGATAGAAGTTAAAGCATCCAAAAATACTAAATCCCCATTTGACATTTTGATCATCGGTGGCACGCCAATAAATGAGCCAATAGCCCGATATGGCCCTTTTGTAATGAATACCAAAGAGGAAGTCTATCAGGCAATACAGGATTATAATGATGGTCTAATGGGTTCTATCTAATCCCAACTCGTTAGAAGTTAACAAGTCATCTATAATACCGAGTTCCTTATCTCACTATTAATCTTAATCAGAATAAGAATAACTTGCATATGACTTGATGGCTCCAAATTCATATGCTCTGTCATAACTCTGTCATGACGTCATTTATTTCGTGCCTAGAAGGGCCTTTTTAGATTTTGATAATCTATATACCGGTGGAAATAAAATATCTAACCGTCCACGTAATCTATAAGAGCACAATAACATTACTGGTACTCCAACAAGAGGAAGTATGCTATCAGGGGAGAAAATTAAGCAGATCCTGTATCCGGTAATAGAAGAACTAGGAAGGGAAAATATTCAATTGAAAATTTCCTCAAACATCAAGTTGTCTCAGGAATATATTGATATTATCATGAACCGGTGCATATCAAAGATAGCTTCTTTATCTGGTAATTATGACCGTGATTTCGATATTGCGGCGTTGAGTGAGGCGCTCCTTCATTATATGCTTACAATTTCTACATTACCTTCAGAAAGAAAAGTTGAAATTAATGATGATCAAAAACTCGATATTGTTATACCAAGTTTACCAAGCTTGAGGAAGGATCCTAACAAATCGCTTATTATTCATGTTATTAAGAATAAGAAAACTGATCTAACTAAAATAAAAAAGTTGGAATCTTTGCAACCCAATCCACGGAATATTTGGTGTATATCTACTCGATCATTGTCGATCGCAAAGTACACTCAATATTGCATACTCCCAGGTTACAGCTCACGCAAGTATTCATACATCATCACCGATATTGACAAATTTCTAAAGTCAACCAATGACAAGAGTTTCAGATTTATTCCTAGCTGAATTCATCAATAGGTGTTAATCCTATTTAATAGATTGTAAAAACGTAATGAATTACTTCCCATTGTACTTGTCGTGAAACAGGTGTATATGGGCATAATTATCGGTAAGGATCCTATTCAAAACCTTTAATAAACTAAAGAATGGGTTCATTAGCACCATAGTTGGCACAGCCTAGTCATCGCAGCAATGCTGATGATATGTCAAGAGCTCTTTCACCTGAACATCCGCATGAGCGTCATCTAGTTCGTACGTTGGGTCTTGCAGACGTTGTTATGATAGGCATAGCAGGTATGATTGGTGGGTCTATCTTTGTTCTTGTCGGCCCAGCAATAGGACTTGCTGGAAGCGCTGTTATCGTCGCATTTTTGATCAATGGAATAATTACGTTGTTCACGGCCATGGGATATGCAGAACTAGGCTCTGCGATGCCAGAGGCTGGTGGTGGCTATCTATGGGTCAGAGAAGGACTACCACGACCTAACGCTTTTATCAGTGGCTGGATGGCATGGTTTGCACATATTGTTGCTGGCAGTCTATATGCTGTAGGTTATGGTTCATTTCAATATAGTTTATTGCAAATGCTAGGGATTGTTGGAGATCAGCCTCTCTTTGGGATCATTCCTGTAGATAAGCTAATAGCGGTATTATCAATAGCCGCGTTTGCCTACGTTAATGTCAAAGGGGCATCCGAGACAGGTAAACTAGGTATAATAGTTACTGTCATTCAACTTGGAACAATTTTTGTATTAATAGGAGCTGGCTTTTTGACCATAAATAATGATCCTAACTGGAGTTCCAATTTTATGAGCAACTTTGCTCCCATTGGAATAGGTGGAATTGTTGCGGCTATGGGTCTCACGTTTATTGCGTTTGAAGGCTATGAAATAATTGTACAAACCGGTGAAGAGGTAAAGAATCCTAGAAGGAATATACCAAGAGCAATTTTCATTTCTCTGACATTAGTTGTAATACTATACTGTCTTGTCGCGTTCGTATCTATAAGTGCACTTTCCCCGCAAGACACAGGGGGTATTCCTGCATGGAGTTTCATAGGTCAGTATGGTGATTTAGGAATAAGTAAAGCTGCGGAGATATTTTTGCCATACGGAACTCTTATCATTCTGGCTGGAGGAATTGTGTCCAGCTTGGCTGCTCTGAATGCGACGACGTACTCTTCAGCTAGAGTAGCATTTGCAATGGGTCGACACTATAACTTACCACATCAACTCAGCAACATTCACCACAAATTCAAGACCCCATACGTTGCTACAATAATATCAGCTATAATAATGGCAGCTATGGCCTATGCCCTGCCGCTTACTGAAATAGCACTAGCCTCTGGTGTCATATTCTTACTGTTGTTTACCCAAGTGAATATTTCTGTCATCACTATAAGAAGAATGTATGGAGATAAACTTCACTACGGATTTAAGACCCCTTTCTTTCCCGTGATACCTATCGTTGCTATATTTATGAAAGTAGGACTTGCAATTTTTCTACTAATTACACAACCCACGAGCTGGCTTATTAGCGTCTTATGGATCGCAATAGGTTTTGCAATTTATAGAATATACATTTTCAGAAAGGAAATCGAACACTACGCACCAATAGTTACCAGCGAAGGTGATCTTACAAGAAAACACTTTAGAGTCTTGATTCCGTATACACCTGACAACCCCGACAGATTAACAAAATATGCGATCAGAGTAGCAAAGGAAAATGATGGTGAGATAAACATCTTGAGAGTCATTACAGTACCAAATCAAACTCCTCTTTCTGCAGGGACTGCGTTCACGGAATATGCGGCAAAAGCTTTTGAGCCCCTAGAAAAAATAATAGACAAGGCAAATATACCAAACCACTATTTTGTACGAATTTCACATGATTCAACCGAAGCTATACTATCAACAATCGAAGAACAGAGAATTAGCCTATTGATAACAGACTATGAAACCCTAAGGAATAACAAGGCATTACAAACCCTTGCTACCTGTGATATGCTTGCCATTTTAATAGGCGGAGGCAGTGATGAGGAACTAGTACTTGAAGATGTTGTTGCAAAAGGAGAAGAAATACAAAACGGAGGAGAGGGAATCAAGAAAAACTTGGTTGTTATCTATGACGGAGGTGACCATTCTGGTATGGTCTTGAAGACAGCAAGCTGGCTAGAACGTTCTGGTAGATTCAATATAACTGTATTCTCTATTAAGAAAAAGGAGCAACAAGAGCATATTGGTTACAGCAGAATAGAAAATGAAGATACGAGGATCAAGAAGGAAAAGGAAAAGGAAAAGCATGTGGAATATTTAGAACAGATCGGAGTACAATTTAAGGAGGTTTTCGTATCGGAAAGTACACAAAACAATAGTCAAAAATTTTGTCAGTTAATTTTATCCTCAGTTAACGCTTCCCAGCCAGACTTGGTAGTTACTGGCAAGAGGATTGGTAAATTTAGTGTATTTGACAACGCAAATTTTGTGTCGATGTTGGAGATCCTAGAATGTCCTGTTATTGTCGCCAGGAGTTTTGTCATCCCAGGATTAAGTAGAATAAGATCTGCTCTTGCAAAAGCTATTCGTCATAAATAGCTTGTTGTAATATGGGAAATCGTGCCAGCAGAGTTACAATAGAATAAAATTACAATTTTATTGTCCTACCAATTGATAGATTGATCCAGAGCCTCATGTCTACTTTGTCGTTATCATCACCGGATACAAGCACATGTTATTCTAAACAATACTGTCACGGTTAATAGAGAAAACCTCAAATACTACTGGCGCAGTCTTTTGGGTAATGATTGGCAAACGAACAGAATATCATTTCAAAGCTTCTGTGCTTATTGTATTAGCAATAGCATCAACAGGTTTGCTTTCTCAAGCAACCATATATGGTCAAGCAGGAGCTCAGACGCAGTCCCGAGCGGTTTTCCTAGCTGATCTTGAACCCAGAGCCGCGTCGAACGCGACAGGGATAGCAGACTTTGAGATTCTAGGAGGGGACACTATGTCCTATACCATAAACGCTACTGGTACCTCTGATATTAGCAACATTTGGTTATCACAGTCTACAGGCGGTAGATTTACTGACCTAGTCCAAATTCATAGCGCCACTAGAGATGGACTTATTAATGCTCCTATAAACGGTACAGTGGCAAGCGGTAACCTTACAGCGGCAGACTTCACGGGTGCACCTCTCGAGGGCAAGAGCATGTCAGATCTTGCCAAAATGATAGTAGATGGACAAGTCTTTGTAAGAATATCAACAAGCAGCTTTCCGTCTGGAGAAATTATTGGAAAACTAGTTGTCATATAAACAGCCCCATTTTTTAGGGACAGCTGTTTTTTGTTAATTTTTTATTCCTTAAATCTAATCCCTGAATTATGATTACGAGATAGGAGACTATTTTTACTGTTCACCTTCTCAGCGTTATTGCCAAAAATGCTACATTACTCTCTGATAGATTAAAAGGTTATATTGATTTATCTATTTTGCTACTATTACTGGACAATGAGCGTGTGTTATTAAATCGTACGCCACACTGCCAAGTAACACACTTTTTAGCTTGTCCCTACCCCGAGTTCCGGTAATAATTAAATCGATATGGTTATCTTTAGCGTAATTTACAATAGCATCAGCAATCCTGACTGAAGCGATAATATCCGTTCTTATTTTTAAGGAACTCTCATTACGATTATGATAGCTATTTTCATGTATGTTCTCTATTATCTTAACAAAATTGGCTTCGGCTTGTTTTCTCATTTCTATTATATGGCTTGGAGGATTTATACCATGAACTTTAGTATCCGCTCTAATGACGTGAAGAATAACTAGTTGTGCGTCATAATCTTGAGCAATTTTTACACCATAATCTATTGCCCTATCAGTTGTAGCAGTTGACGTCTTCAACTCATCTATGGCTACAAGAATTTTAGAAAATGTCTTTTTATTAGCGTCTTCTGTATTCATTTTTTAGTCTTTATTTGATTATGATCATAGTATCTAAAAAGTCATTCTCAAAATTGGCCAAAGACAAAATTGATCAAGTAGAAAAACTTGACAAAGGTCATATGGAGACACTTTTTATGGTCATAAAGTCACTTAACGATAGAGGCAGGAAATACACGACGTAGTAATTTGAGCCAAGCACCGATAGCGGCCAGAAAGCCATAGTCAGAGGCATTTAATCGAATGATCCAAAAATCTAGACAAGTATTGTAATTAGCTAATATAGAACCTAAATTTAATGTAGGAACAATGATAATAAGGCATTATCGTGAAAGACATGAAATAATCGCTGCGATGTTGCATACTGTTATTGATAGTGGTATTGCAGGCACATCAAGAACCCCTCTTATGTATAGATCATTTCTTTCCTACGCACAACTTAAAGGATATCTTCCAATTCTTCTCATAAAAGGTCTAATCAAAGAATATCCTTCCCAAAATGACTCGGAAAAGAATGAGGAATTAAGAAAAGATCCCAATCATAGACTCAATTATACAATCACAGAAAAAGGCCGTCGTGTACTTCAGATCTGTGATGAAATCAACAAGATAATCGAACCCGCACAAGCTAAAACACATTAAAGCAAGATTAATACTCTGCTGGGGATGATCGCATACCCTTACTTTTCCTTCCCGAAGTTTATCTTTGAGTAAAAACTTTCTACCCAAAATGAATTAAATTCAAATAGGTAAATTGATGGATAGAAGAAGAGCATTAAGCTATCAGCTTATAATCCACTAATCCTGGCCATCAAGAAAAATACGATTTGTTAGAAAGATCAATTATCTTCTTATAATTTTCAAGTTGAGTGCTAGCAATGTCGTATGAGATAGATAACATAGCCATAAATGCTTCAACTGCTGCGGAATAACTACGCAAGAAGGGTTCTAAAACTATCTCAAGCCAGGTCTTGGACTTATTGTTACCATTATTCTTCCTTCTTGATAAATCATCCAGCCAGTCCAGCTGCTTTGCTATGGTGCTATCACATGACGTCAACAAACTTTGTTGGACATCAATAGAGGCCTGGAGATATCTTATCTGAGAACTACTTGTCTTTCCAAATATGACGGAACATGTTCTCTTGTATTGTTCAATGGCATCATTAATATCGCTAGGATCATTAGTCATAAAGATCGGGCTGAGTTGAAGATACCATATTATATATAATTTTCTAAAGTATATGAACGAGTTTCAAGCCTAGTTTTAGGCGCCAGCGTGTATTCTAATGGACTATGTTCTTCTGAGTACAATGAAAAGTAGTTAAATTCTTCCCTGCATTGATTTTAGTAGTTGCAACATTTACATAAATCACAAGAGGAATAACCTTGATATCTATTTGGGTATTCATTTCTTTATTCCAATACAGTTGGTACACAAAAGAAGTGTGTCCTGTACAATCTCATAGATATCTTCATTTTGTCGATTACTATCGCTTTTTGAATATTCTAAAAATAAACGGCTGGTCTGATAAACTTCTAGAAGGTTAAAAACTCAAACGCAAACTTAGAATGGATGATGTGGCTAAATATTGCAATGCGGTACCCCGAATCCCTAATTGTTATATTTAACCAGGACTGAATAGAGTATGAGTATTGATACTATGAAAGAAACTGTTGGAGATTTCATGAGAAAAAATTTGATAACCATAGAAGAAGCAGCCTCTGTTCAAGAAGCTGCCAATAAGATGAAGGAAAAGAATGTCAGTTCACTAGTAGTAATTGACAAAACTAGTAGACCACAAGGTTTGATTACTGAACGTGATTTAGTAAGAAAGGTCTGTACTCACGACGTCTCTACAAGCAAGCTAATCAACAAAGATATAATGTCCTCTCCTCTCATTACTATTGAATTCAATTCATCGGCGTCAGAAGCAGTGGATATGATGTTACAAAACAATGTAAGACATCTGCTAGTCATCGACAGTAGATCCTCCGAAGGTAGAAGCAAACCCATTGGCATAGTTACTCCTCTTGATTTTACAAGATCTGGACACTATGGAGGTAGTGACGAAAATGATACAATTGAAAAGCTGTTAGAATATTATATCTAGAGCTCTGATATATTGAGTACGAGGATTATTTTTTGTTATCCTTGCCTCGGTTTTTCGTCCTCGTATTTTTGGCCACCTATTTGTGAACTTTTTCGTATTCGCCCTTCTTGTTCCAATTCTTGTACTAAGTCTTCTCCTCTAGGTTCTCTTAAAAATTCTAGCAACTTTGCATTTAATTCATTATCCACATTAAGGTTCTCTTTTAGGTAACCAACGAAGTCTGTGGGCGTAATTATGCCCGCAATTTTATTTATATCATTATCATTTATAACAAGTAAATGTCTTACTTTATTTTGTATCATTGTATTAGCCGCCACTTCAACTGTGGATATAGAATCTACGGTAACTAAAGGCAAGGTTGACATTATATCCTTAATCGGTATGTTGCCAGTCCCAATATCCCTGACACAGGCTTTTCTTACCAAATCACGTTCAGTCACTATGCCCATAGGCTTGTTATTGTTAGGCTCGATTACAATAAGCGAACTGACATTCTTGTCTCTCATTTTTTTCGATGCTTCTTGAGCAGAACTTATGGTGCTAATTCTTTCGAGCTTTTCAGTCATCAATTCCCCGGCAGATAAAAATGTCATTCTGAGAATATGATTTGCACTGATCTCTATAAAGATTTAACACGAAACACCTTGTTTGATGTTTGGTCTGCTTATACAAAATTACTATTCAATATGTTGTAGGAAACCTCGCTTGAAGAGAACCTGTGATATCATAGGTGACCGAGGAACTACCCTCTGAATGATCATTCCGGCTCAATAAGGATTTTTACCATAGAAACAATCTCGGAATAGTAAGAATAAGGTGAACGTAGATTATGTACAAGATAAAATGATAAATTCAGGAATATTGCATGAATAATGGTATTATTATGGAAATAAGATTTATGAAAATAGTGGTTGGTATTGATGGCTCAGATGAATCCATGAATGCTGCAGAATATGCTATTTCTGTAGCGAAGATGTATGATGCAGAGCTGATTGCTATCAATGTCCTTACTTCCGATATTGGTTATGTGTATTCTTCACCTGGTGTCGAAAATCCCCCCCTAACAATAGGTGAAATAATACTGCTAGCTGAAGATGAGGCAAAAAAATGGTTTGACCAAATCAAGGATACAGCGAATGCCAAAAAGGTTCGATTGAAGACAGAGTTTATTGTAGCCAAAAAATCTGTATTAAATACAATGATAGAATATATTGAAGAACAGAATATTAGTTTAATTGTAGTGGGTACCAGAGGTAGGTCGGGTGTGAAGAGAATGTTACTTGGAAGTATTGCCTCAGGATTGGTTACCTATTCACCATGTCCTGTTCTTGTCATAAAACAAAAGCCCAAATAAGATCGTAATAAAAGTCCTGTCCGTGCGCTGGAGATTATGCGTACGGCTATTGCGAATGAATACAAATTAGATAAGGAACAAACATTATATGATGATTTGTTGGATATGTTATGTTAAGATTATCATTAATATTTTACAAGTGGAGTAAACAATAATGTCACATAATGACAATATACACATCAGAGCTGAAATTACTATAGAAGAAGGAAAAAAGGAAGATTATAAGAAATTGATACAAGACATAATCAGAGTGGTGGAAGCTAACGAACCAGATACAATAAATTATCAGTTTTATCTTGACAAGTCTGAGACTGAATGTATCATATGGGAAACCTATGCAAATTCAGAGTCCTTGCTTGCTCACATTAATGGCGTTGCATCCCAAACAATACTTCCAAAGATTCATGGTGTCTCTAAAATAAGAAGGCTTGATGTCTACGGCAATCCTAGCGCGGAATTACGAAAGGTCATTTCAGGTACTCAGACTTTCAATCGATTTGCTGGCTTCAGCCGTTGAAAGTTTGGCATTATGTCTTCAGTTCCAAATAACAACAAGGATTATCCTGCAATCAGCATGAATGATTCCTCAGTATCATACCCTCCAAGTGCCTAGCTATTCTACAACCTCTGTAACTGTAACCTAGTGCTTCCTGACCCACAGAATGAAGAATGCTATTGTAATCACTGTGGCTTGACCTAATATCCAAACATTGGAGATAAGGCTAAGTGAGCTAACAAATTCAGTACCCCAGGGCTGGAGACCAATAAATACTGGAGAATCATTGAGGATAGAATACCCGCTGTCGCAATTATAGATGATACTCCTTATCTTAGACCAAAGGATCTGTAATCCATCGTTCGTTTGAAATGTTAAAAAGCCCTGATGTAACTATTACGGATTTTCGTTGCAGTATAGATAGTGATGGAATTTAGCTGGAAGAGGGCATAGCCTTGGGCTGACTGTTTGAGGGGGCGAAGAATCTGCAGAATCACATTAAAGGATGATTGACTAACTAGACTAACACATCTAAACAAGGTGGGCTGCAGGTGCCTCAACGGATGAATCCTCTCCGTAATTTGGTTGAGTGCGGGGGTAATCCTGCAGCCTTGATGATTATACTCATTTTGGTCCCATAAACTATTGTTAAAGCTTGGCCAGAATCTGAAAGGAATGTATAATCGAAGCCCCAGGAGACTCAGCATCAGCTAGATGTGCCCCTGAAAATTCGTAGTGAAGCTTAGTCTAGGGTCTCGCTGCCGCAAATGCCTACTATGAGTTGATCCCTAAGCGAGCTACTGTGAAATATTGTATTTATCCGTAACAAAGAAAGTATTATCATGGACTGCAGATGGCTCTACAGATGAATAACCAATCCTCTTTTGCTAGAACTGTACAAGTCTTTTGCGGCTGGAGGCTTTCCCTGCGTTATGTACATAAATATAAGGTCGTTGTACTTTTGGTTACTATTATTGCTCAGTTTCTTCTTGTATTAATTGAATAATCTTTTGTATTCTTCCAACATACATCTGTTGTAAACTACATCTATCCCATTTTCTTTTGCTTTTCTTTCCGCTTTCTCATTACTAATACCCTCTTGCATCCAAATTAATTTGATTCCCTTTTTTATTATAGCATCTTCCACTACATCTGGTACATCTTCCGATCTTCTAAAAACATCAACTATGTCTATATTCAGATCATTGGGTATTTTTGAGACAGATGGATATGACTTTCTTCCAAGTACTTCCGTTGTAGTCGGATTTACTGGAATTATATTATAGCCATGGTCTATCAAGAACCTTGGTACGAGGTGTGCTGGCTTTTCTTCATTTCTAGACATCCCGACTACTGCAATATTTTTTAAATCATAAAATTTTCTTATCTCTGAATCCGTATGCTTGTCTTTGTTCATTATTTAATGATTATACATGTGCGATTAAGCTCTTTTAATGTTAATGTCCTAATAATATCGGCTTCTCTCTTATCAGAAAAGAGCTAAAGAATATTAATTTACTCTTGTAACCTTGCAAAAAGGATGAGCTAGGTTGATAGGGACCTTCCCCGAGTAATAGCTGTAAGTTATTTATTAAAGTTCAACCAATGCTAACGATACCAGTGGCTGAAGAAATATCGTTTGTTGGCTCACAAGATTGTTGTGTATGTTTTATCGATATTGTAGACTCTACAAGGATCACGACGGTTGAAATAGGACAATCGGAGAAAATTAAGTCGTATTAATCCATTTTCATAAATACAATGGCTGCGATTGCCAGAGACTTTGACGGAACAATCATTAAGAATACTGAGATAGCTTGATATTCTATTTTCCAAAGACAATAGGCCCAACTTCTAATATTAACACGATCGACTTAAAGAATGTATTTGAGTGTGGTCTTACGATGATCGCTGTTAATCCGACTATCAATGCGAAACTAAAGGAAAAGGGACTGCCTGGTCTTTCCTACAGGATTAGTGCAGACTATGGCCAAGTGGAAGTAGCGAGGTCTTTGACCTCCACCAGTGAAGATTTGTTTGGCCCTACAGTAAACTTGTGTTCAAAAATAAATTCTAGGGCATCTCCTAATCAAATGGTGATAGGACATAATCTATATAAAATTACAAAAGCCGCATTTGGTAATAATAAATATCATTTTCATCAGGTAGATAATTATTCAATTGATGATAATTCGGAGAATCAATATCCGGTATATTCTGTTAGCAATATAAGTGAGAAACCATATGATAAAAGAATAAATGTGTATAAGAATATTGTGTAAAACTTCGGTACGTGGTTTAAAAAAGAAATATCAGCCGAAAAGAGCCCTAGCATTTATTTTAGTTCATAACCTTTGTTGTAGGTCTTTATGCTATTTGGGAATGTAATAGTCTTTTTGACTATTTTCATATCTAATTTCTTTAGTGTTAACTTTTCAAATTTTAGTCTAATTAAAAAACCTTCACTACTTCTTGAAGCCTACCCTATGAATTTAGTTTTTGTTATCTGGCCGCAGGGTGAAAATAATTCATTATCGTTGTCATCATCTGCAACCATCTAATGTTTGCGGCTATGACTTTATTTTGGATTTGAAACATAATCATAACATTTAAAATGTATGTTGCAGCTACACGTATGAAATGCAGAGAAGCTTCGACGACTGGTGGAGAACCATACCAACCGATTTGCAGAGTAAGGCTCGAAGTGGTGATGAAGCGAACAAGCCCTTGTTAAATCAAATCAACTATGCGCTTTTGCATCTTCATTTGGCTGGCAAACATGATGCCAAACCATCTCATGAAGAGCTCAAAGACTGGCTGCATAGTGGTCAAGTAGATGTTATGAGAACTAAGTAGCAGCTCTAGCCTATCTTACTTTTTTTCTGTCTCTAAATCGCAAAAGTAGTACAAGGGGAATGGGATCAAGGAAATAGAAAGAATAAGGATAACTTGGGATTATTGGTGTGACTGGGTCTATACATTAAGATAGATTTCTTCCGCCAAATTAAAAATCCTACAAATCATTTTCTGTTGCACGAACTTCTTCCTTCTTGTCTCTCCTCTGTAATATATTGGAATAGTGCCTTCATCGTCTTGTTCTGATGGCACCGATCTTTGTTCAGAACACCCAGAGTACGCCTCGAAAGAACAAAGTACGCATTGAGAGACCAATTTAAAACTTAGATAGGATTGGTCGCCAACTGTTTAATCAATTGATACCACTTGCAAACTGAAAAGTCATGAATAGAAAAAAAGCAACACTTATCGCCATAGTAGGTATGGCGATATTTGCCACAGTTATGGCAACATCGTCATCAACACAAGCACTTGCTTCAGTAGATGATGCATCTAATAATGGAGTGGCAAGTGACGGTGTAGATACTTCAGGAACAACTGATAACACAAATGAAGACGAAAATGATGAAGACAGCACTACCGAAAGCGCTAATAGTAATGGAGAGGAAGCCACAAGCAACGGTAATGCGGATGACAGTGATTCATCAGGTGAAACCGACGACGATCTGCAGGAATGTCTTTCTGACAATGGGGTAGCAGAATCCCCAACTGAGCAAGAGGTCCAAGACTGTACGGATCCAAATTACAATGGAGGAGACGACAATGATAGTCAGTCAGAAAATGCGGATGACGACGATGAAGAAGAAACCGAGAATACTGAAGACGATGATAATAGCGACTCAGAAGAAGACGAATGGGAATGAGATTAAAAAGTAACTAACCCTCTTTTTATTTTTTAGCTGTCACCAATAATGTTCATTACTTTAGTAACTTTATAGCAAATTAGCTCACCATAAGACTCAGAAAAAATTTTTAAAGGCAACCTGACAAGCGCTAATCAATAGTTTTGCGTGTTCGTTCTGTAATTGATAGCTTTTATATTTTCTTTCGTTTTTCTCTTTTGCGATCAATATAGATAATAGTCCCGACGATTACAGCCATTACTGGTGTAACATAAAACAACATTATTTGAGAAAAAAGATTTGATGACTTTTCTATATTTTGAACCGAGATATCGAAGCTAGCCTTTAACGGATTTGATTCATATTTTGGATTCCCATTTATTTTAGCTTGTACTACTGCTGTGTAATCACCGTCACTTCGAAATGTATAAGGATAGGTTATATCTCCGAATTCATGGAACTTGTATGGAGTTTGCTCAACTATGCTTTTAGTATTCCTATCCAGTATGATAAGTGATGTAAAAAGATTCGGAACATCGGTATTATTTTCCATTATACTAAAGCTAAGCTTGGTTGAAGTGTCATTTACCCCTGGTGTACTTGGATATGGCAGAAATGCAACTTGATATTTTCCGTCAACATTTTTTGTGACACTATTTTCTGTATCACTGAAGATATGAGCATACGCAATTCCATCATTTGTAGTACCACTAGTACTAGATATGATAGCGTGTTGCAGGTCAGATATCAGAAATGAAACCGTAATAATCCCAATTGCGATAACTAGTATATGAATACTATGATGTGTGAGAAAATAAGAAAAACTACTACATGTATCTGAATACCAAGGGAACATTTTGTTGATAGACCGTTATTTCTTGTGTTATATTATGGTTTAACCAAGGATGACTTGCCATGTTTTTTTGGTTCCTGCTCTATCAAATGAACATTATTCACAGTATCCATGTTCTCTTGAATAAGCATTAATTATATCGCCAGAGACAAAGTTAGCATCCGTGGTTTGTCAAATATATATGTAAAAAACCTTTTCCATGATAATAGTTGGTATCTCCCGTTATTCTAGGTGTATATGCTATTTATCGTCAACGTAAGATTTTGTCATGTTGTTGAATGCAGCTAAGAATTCGTCCTTCACAAATAAAATAGGCGTAGAAAAGTGAGAGAATTCAATTATTCTCAACGAGAAGAAGAGACTCTAGACACGCAGCGAGACTACAAGTCCAGTCACCACATGGCGGCAAACATTTTATTCTTCGGATAGTCCTTAGTAATATAAGAAAATGACCAACTGTCCTTTATGCGGTATCGACCTAGACATTGATAATATAGCACTTGAACTACATCTTTCCGATCGGCATAGCAATCCAGTCGAACTCGCCAAAGTTCTAGGCAATATATTAGAGAGGCTTGAAAAAATAGAGCGGAACCTAGAAAAATCTCACGGTCCAACAAGTTAATTCGCAATTTTTAGACATACTTGTTACCGCATTATAGTATCGGCATGGTCATATCTTTATAAAATTCTACAATAGAGAAAGACAATCCTATATAATGGCTAACCTGAATGATGATCATACTATCATTGAGACTCCGGATATTCTGTATCATTAGAAATAATCTCGAACTATGTTTTTTCTTGCTGCTAATTATAAACACCTATGGATGTATGGTCATCCAAAATACATATGCACAGACTCAGCAAAATAACAAATCTGTCTCTACAACGCAGGAATGGATTGACCCAAAAGAGAACATAAAAATTCAGTTTAGATACAGCCCGGCAAAACCCATTCTCTATTCCATGACAGATCTTAAACTCAGTATACAAGACCTAAGCACAGGAAATAATTTAAAAGATCTCCTCGCAAACATAGCGATATTAAAAGGTGATAGGATCCTTTTCAAATTCAACAATATTGCCGCCAAAAATGGTGATCTCTTACTAAAAGTCCAATTTGTAGAAGATGGCAATTATCAACTTATTAGTCAAATAAGATCAAGTGAGAATATCTCAATTGCACTAGCCTCGTTTAATATCCTCGTTCCACTTCAACCCCTTGGCAGTTTCAATTTCAATTCTATAGCTGCATTATTACTTCCCATTGGATTAGTAGCTATTTCTGGCACAGCCGCAATAGCCATATTCCTAATTATAGTATCTAAGAAAAACAAAAGGGAGAGAAAACTAGGATCTAAATAGAAAATTTGCTAAATTTGTCTGTCAGATTTTATTATTGCCCTGTGTGAAAATCTTTTTTGTATACATTATATATTAGAGCCGCTATTCCAATTCTGCTCTTAGCTTCCTAACTAATTCTTCTATTTCAACTGGTTTTCTAATGAAACATCCAATGCTTAACATTGGATAGTTTTCTCTTAGTGCCTCTTCATTTATCTGTCCTGAAGACATAAAGCATATCTTAACATCGAGATCCCGTTCTAGGATCTGTTTTGACAATTCAAAGCCATTCATTTTTGGCATGTTGATATCTATCAATAGTAAGTCGTAGAAGTTTGATTCGAAATTTGATAATGCATCTATAGGGTCATTAAAAGAATAAACTTCAAAAAGTTTGTCATTATTTTCAGATACTGTTTCCAAACCTTGTTTGAAGGTCAGAGTAATATCTGGTTCGTCATCTATAATCAAAAGCTGCTTTGAGAATGATGATTTTTGTTTTCCTTTCCTATCCAGTCTAGTCAAACCAGACTTGGGAACAAATGACGTACGCTTTTCTGTCAAAATGCTCTCGCGATGGCCGGTACCTCGAGAATACTGTTTGTCCGAAGATACTACGTACTCTGCAGTATTGTTTCGCTGCACTTCGCCTATAATCGTCTATTTTCGACCCACTACTAGATTGCCATGTCCTTTATATAATAATTTGGATAAGAAATGCTAACCAATTACTTTGTTGATATTAACTTTTAATTTTATTGTAAAAAATGATGCATTTGAAGCAAAAAGACAAAAGTATTGTAATATATTATTTTTGTTCTTCATAGGACATTTTATCCATCTAAATAGAAGGAGAAAGTATTTTTAATTACTTTATTTTTGCACTATCTTTTTTCTAATTAGTTTCTCAAAAATATTAAATTACAAAACTTTTTATTTTATTTCTTGTCCACTTATTCCCTTGTGTGCTTACTTTGCTTAATGGAAGAGTAAATGAAAATGTAGCCCCCTTTCCATCAGAATTGTTTTCAGCCCAAATGCTACCGCCATGAGCCTCTACGATACTTTTGCAAATGAAAAGACCAAGTCCTGTACCTGAATAGGATTTTGTAGCAAACTTTGAAAATAATCTGGGCAATATTTCTGGGTCTATTCCCTGACCATTGTCCTTGATACTAACGATGACTTCATTATTATTATTGCTCTTGTCATTACCGTAGACAGAAGTCTGGACCGAGATAATTCCTCCTGAGGTAAATTTAAGCGCGTTTGATATAAGGTTAGACACGACCTGAGATATCCTATTTTTGTCTGCTTTTAGAAGAAGGTCATTTGGTTCATAATGTATCTTTGGCTTGTCCTTGTCATTAGTGATGAGGTGTTTGTCTAATATGATGTCATTTATACAATTTACAATCAAGTCCTTCAAGTTAAATTCCTCCATTTCGATCCTTAGAGACTGACTTTCGATTTTGGTAACATCCAATATTTCTTCTGTAAGCCTTTGTAGTCTTTTCGCATTTCTTACGATAACGTCTACGTAGACTTGATCTTCTGAATTCACTTTAGGACGCATAATCTCAGACAATCCGAGTATTGGTTGAATAGGTGTTCTTAGCTCATGTGCTGCTATGTTAACGAATTCATCCTTCATTTTATCTGACTGTTTCAACTTTTCATACTGGGAACTAATAATTTCTTCCCTTTCTATCAAATTCCTATTCGCATCCTTTAGCATTGCATTATAGTTAATACTTGATAATGCGAGACCGATGATATTGACAAAATATGCCGCATCCTTCAAGACATGTGCTACATTATGTGCTGTATCAAACGAGGTAGTGGAATAAGCCATTATGATCTGTCCAAAAATGTCAATAACTAATGCACCCAGCAATCCTTTATAGAAAATATCACGTTTTTTGTAAAGTTCATTTTTATAAAAATAAATTAAAGCAACCAAGAACAATGCAAGAGCAGGGAGTTCATAAGGCCTATGTACTGGAAAGCTATCAAGTACGGCGCCAGGAAAAACTAAGAATAGCGAACTAATGGCCACTAGACCTGATATGGCTGTAAGTGCGAACAGAGAAACAAAGAGGATCCTTGGTATTTTGTTATTTTCATCTTTACTGCTTGAGGCATAGATGGTATTGCTTTTCGAAGACAACCTAGGATAGTTTGCAATAGCAATTGCAAACATGGCCCCAAGAAAAATTCTTCCTGCAAACCATGTTTGTGGAATGAAATATTTTAGGAACATGTATTCATGCATAAAGGTAAAAGATACTACTACATGAAGCAAATCAATTAAAGCATTGGCTAAAAATCCTATTCCGATAAACAAACTAAATTTATCATCTAGCGTATGGGCACGTGCTAAATAATAGAATGATAAAATCGCAGCAAGTAGGACTGCAAATAATTCAATGTAAAAATGATGGATCTCAGATAATACCCAGGTAGTAGGAATGGTACACAGAACGGCAATAATTGAAAGCGGAATTGATGGCACTAGCGTGTATTTGATAAGAGTATCATATTTCCCAAAATATGGTTTGGATACCGATGAAATTTGTTGTGGAGTTGAACGTGGATCTCCTCTTTCTGATCCCTCTTTACTTGCTGCTCTATGCAACGGTCACGCCTATATAGATATACTGTTGTCATTATAAAAGATTTTATACTTACTAAAAAAAGTCATTATAACAAATCCTAGGGACAGAAAGTTTTGTCGGCTCCAATGATAACTAATGGTTCCCAAATACTCCGTATTCAGACTGTATTTCTGAAATCACAAAACTCCGGTTTGATTTAGAGTTAGATCTACCTTTAGAGGATTTGATAGAGGTATTGTTTTTGCTAAGTCGGTAAATTGTACGACTGCAATTAAATTCTGCAAGGCACTGTCGCTAATCGTAGTTGCATGGCGTTGTATCCCTGTTTGATTCGCAAGAAAACCCTCTGCAGAAGAGGACGTCTTAATCAGAGTTCCATTAGTCGTATATACCTTCATCACCGAATTTATCATTTGGTTAATTAAAGAAGGATCATTAACAGAATATTTCGCAAGAACATTGACCTGATTTCCACCTCCAGTTAGGGGAATGTAGAGTGCTGAATCCAAAGATAAGGAAATCTCTTGACCGTGTGCTCCATACGAGATTTGAGGGAGAAAAACTGCGGTAAAACTTAATGGAATCAATATCGATTGTAGAATTGTCTTGTATGATAACAGGTGAATCCAAACCATATCTGAATAACATCAGTTTCTTTTCTCCCTATTGTATCTTTCTGAACATCGTGATGGACATCGTGATGGATCGTGATAAACTATCGATAGGTCATCATATGGAGAAAAATAATGATTTTTAATTGTTATTACAAAAACAATCTATATTCATATCTTGACTCAAGGATTACAATTTACTAGAAGTGACAGGATTTTCTTTGGCCATGATTGCTTTGTAATGTGATTGAGAAGTAAATCTCGACTCTGACCTTTTATCTTCATTATTCTTTCCATTGCTTAACCCATCTGCTCTGGTACAGCCAATCTTGGCGGGAGTCTCACTCGAGAGACAACGTTCACCATATTTTCTTCCTACTACCACACCATGCAGGCTTGCTAGTATTGGATTATCAACATATTGTTTCATGCCACTAACTAGTGTATTTCTGATATTGCCATCGATTATTGGTTCACCTGTATCATAGTCGTTAGCGTCAGTTGATAGTACTAGAGTTCTTAAATTCTTCTTCTGATTGTCTCTTTTCTGAATCTCAATCAACATGATATCTTTCATTTTTGAAATACTCTACATAGTATTGAGGTGATTTAACATATCTGTGTGACTAATATAATCAAGATAGATGTACTGTTTCTATATAGATCAATACATAGAATTTATTTTCGGCATCAAGTTGCTGATAAAGCAATTTGCCATAATTTGCCATTGTATTTTACGTTATTCGCTGATATAAAACAAGCCTTGACTTTATCATATTATCCCTCGATATATCTGTGACGTACTATGGCTCTAAAAGTTCTCCACGTTTTGTCTAACTGATGACTTAGGGGCATGAATCGTACCACAAAAAAATCCGAGTTCTACAATCATATGACACATTAATAAGCCAAGTGACAAATAATCTTGCTTTAAGGATGTTAATATCTAGTATTGTTATGACATTATTGCTCATTTTGGGGCTTTTTAGTTCAATCGGCTTGCCAGTCACGAACCGCACCTACGCTACCCAGATGACCCTAGCAACTGATGATTTCAGAATTCAAAATACTTCTTCATTTATAGATGAAAGTTCAATCATGCATATCTATGGCGAAATAGTAAATACATCGAATAGATCCTTATCAAATGTAACAGCAAAGGGTTCATTTTATGATAGTAGTGGAAAGCTGCTTAACGAGTATCAAAGGGATTGTGAGTTGCCTACTGTTAATCCAGGCGGGATATGTCCATTCGAAATCTTATATATCGATACAGGGACCACTAATGCGGTAAAGGACTTTAAACTATCGGCAGTAGGCACTCCCATCGCTAAAGGAAAGCCAAATGCACTAAAAGTTTTTTCTGAAGGCTCCAGGCTTGACATTTCAGGTTTCTATTATATCAATGGTAGAATCTTAAATGAGGGTTCGGAAATATCTACTCTCACGACGGTTGTAGCTACATTGTACGATAAAGATGGCAAGGTAATTGCACTTGGAAGAGCGTTAGCAGAACCGGTAAGCATCTCTAGAGACGATAGAGCCAGCTTTGGCATCGCAGTAACAGAAAAAAAACAAACATACAAGACTGATAGCTATTCTCTAGTTGCATATTCCAATCAATACTTATCCCCACCGATAACTGTCATATCCAAATAGTTTTGAGTAATTATTGTTTCTTCTCAGCCGTACGAGATAGCTGTTAATCTTCTAAGAGTACCTACTTTATTTTCTATATTCTATAGAGCTGAAATATCAGTACTTGAACTGTGAGATATTGTCCCTTGATTGTCAGTTCAAAACCCGACTTCGATAGCAGTAAATAACACGATTAGATTAAAATATCTCTATCCTATTTCGAGAAGATATATGAATACTATCACAGCGTTGCTTTCAATAGGTGGTATCGCGATATCTCTTGTCGGTATCACATTCTTTGAGGTAGCCAATGCATTTATACATATTACCTCTCCTCCTAAGGAGGAAGCAGTACCAGCCGGCGCTCCACTCGAAATATCGGGAGATTCGTCCGATACCGCTCAGAGCAATTGCAATATTCAAGTTGTTGTTGACGACAAGCAACCATATCAAGAAGTTACGCCCACTGGGCCTGGAGGGCCAAACGATTATTCAACATGGAGTTTTACTGTTTCTCCCCCATACGCAGAGATTGAGGAGGGATTAAACAAGATAACTGCCAAGGCAATATGTGATGCGCCTTATAGTCCAGAACTGAAACAAGACCTGCTCACCAAACAGTATGAAAAGCACTACAGCATAAATGTAACCGGAATACCGGGTGGTAATCTTGCTCCACCATTTTCTTCACCATCAGGTGATCTAGGAGTGAGTGAAGGTGGTGGTAGTGAAGGTGGTGGTAGTGAAGGTGGTGGTAGTGAAGGTGGTGGTAGTGAAGGTGGTGGTAGTGAAGGTGGTGGTAGTGACGGTACAGATGAGGATTCATTGTTCGGTTAAGTAGGATTCAAGGGAATTCTCCTGCCTAGCACACCGGATTTGCTAGTCTTGTAGAAAATTCCTATTTTCTATGCAATCGTGACTGATTAGAGAATCCGAGGCAATCTATCTGTCTATACTTTCCTTTGGTTTAGAAATATGAGGTATTCTAGGAACTAATACAGCGAATGCTATTCCAACAATGGCCATGAAATAGAAGTTAAAGCCGATTGCCATACCTATTGCGGCTGCAAACCATATCGCAGCAGCGGTTGTCAGATTGGTAATCTTTTCGGTGGATTCACTTTTCAATATCATTCCTGCTCCTAGAAAGCCTATGCCAGTTACTATCTGAGCAGCAATTGATGTAGAGTTTGGATCTACCTATGCCGAAACATACGTAAACATCATAGTGCCTCCAATAACAAGGGCAATGCGTACTTATTCCAGCAAGTTTACCTCTGGACTCTCTCAGCACCTATCAAAAATCCGGCGAGTAACGAGACCCAAATCGAGTAGGAAATCAAGTTGATACCCATATCCTCCTAATACATCCTACAGCATTCCGTGCTGCTCTTGTGGAAAGATAATTTATATGCTCCAATGTGTATCGGCTGAATCTGAAAGGTATATTCACATCTAGGAGACTGCCTGTAGAATGCTCAGGGCTTTTTTCCTAAGTATGTATTGAATAATAATGTATTATGAATAAGAAACTTGTGGCAGCTCAGTTATTTTCAATCCAAAGATATCTATCCCCGAATCCACAGTTGCAAATGCCCCTAGCCCAAATATATTGTAAGGATGAATAGTTTCAGCGTAGATGAAAACAATCCAAGACTATTCATTTCTTTTGGTTTTGATAGCTGCATTGGTTTTCTTGTGGCTAGGCAGCTCACAATTTTCGTACAGTATATCCGAAACGCGGTCACAGGTAAGCAGTATGGTATGCAACGCAAATGGAATATGCCATTCAACGGTCTGTTCCGACGGCCAACCATGCCAAAGTTTCCAGTCAAACGAGCTATCCTCTACATCTATGCGACCTAATGAGGACAGTATTGCTACGCAGCCAGTGCAAGAGACTACAGTAATGGAGCCAGTGCAAGAGACTACAGTAATGGAGCCAGTGCAAGAGACTACAGTAATGGAGCCAGTGCAAGAGACTACAGTAATGGAGCCAGTGCAAGAGACTACAGTAATGGAGCCAGCGTCTGAGGAAGATAGATCCACTAGATATGAAGACATCCGAAGTTTTCGGGACAACAACATGGTAGATACTGAAGAATATGCAAATGATGCTACTTATGACAGATTTGAACAAGATCTAAAAGGAATTCCAGAAGCAGTGGACGTCGAAACGGAATCTAATGGAATGGGGATATCTGTTGACTACATAGTTTTTGATGACCAGCGAGTGGTAAAGAACCCTAATGGAGACTATAACGGGGGACTATTGGAACTACGGAGAGGAGGAACAATAACGTTTGATTTTGGTGATTGCCATACGGATTGTGACCAGCCCGCTGGTATAAGGTCTGTATATTTAATTGACGGTGACATTGATGATAACATGATTCTTGAGGGAAATATTGATGACAGATTGAAGGCAACATTTGAACCATCTGACGCGGACTCATTTCAATACGAAGTACCTAACGGTGTGACAGGTCCGAATACCTTTAACAAGTTAGTGATAGAAACACAACAGTCAGACGATAGTAGTGCATTCTATATTCAAAATGGTGTGGAGGTCTCTTAACTATGACGACCACTGAAAAAGCTTTCGAATTTGTGCGACTGACTAATGCGAAAAAAGATTGAAGGGTCTCTCCTCCTAAGCCATCCTTACTCCCGGATTTATGGTTCTTGAATCAGTTACCGCTTGGCTCTTTTGTTTTTGTTTTAGTACCTGACACCACAGACGTCCTCCCATACCATATTTCGAAGTACTTTAGTCGTAGTCCAGGTGAATTGAATTATTAACATTTCGACCTTCTAATCTCTTTCAAGGAGAATAACTCCAATTCCAACTCCTATGAGACTATTCATCTCTATTTGAATTTAATATTAGCTTCTGTTGAGAAATTACTTTGCCGGGTATATTTCCTGGTACCCATCATTGAGGTACAATATCCGATTAATTATTTCCATGTACCTCTCTGGATGTCTGGGAACACCCTTAATCATTTTCATGACGCGAGGAATTTCTAGTCTTGGTAATATCTCCTCCTTGGCTTTCTCGAGCTCGGCGTCAAAATCTGACCACTTATCTTGACCCTCCAGATAGTAAGAATGACTTTCATTTTCCTCGTAAATGTTCATCATCTGTTTAATACTTCCCGGGTACCTCAGTGGATTTCTGAAAACCTCATGAATTATACTCTTGAAGCGTGTATATTTAACGCCCGGTAATATCTCCTCCTTGGCTTTCTCCAGCTCCGTTTCGAAAACTGACAGCGAGTTTTTCTTCTCTCGATCCTTGGAACACCTTTCATTATCCAACTCCTCTTCGAGTTTACGCATTCTTTCTTTTGCATCTGTTACCTGTTGTTTAAGAGCTCTTAATGTGTCGACAAATGGCTTATTCGCAATGTATTCTTGAAGTAATTCTAATGTCTCTTTATGGTCATTTTGAAAGTCTTGCTTTTCCTTTTCTGCTTCGTTTATTTCTTCTCTAAAAAAATCAATCTTATCCTTTAATTCTTTAATATATGAGGGGAACTCCTGAAGGGGAACGCCTACTTTATCCGCCAAGTCATACATGTTTGTTACGAGACCAAAAAACTCTTCAAAAGATAGTCCCTTATAGAAGAGGTATTCGTCCATGGTTACAACCGCAGCTTCAAGCCTATTCTGAATTAGTTCGAGGTTCTCTTGTCCGGAGGTTCCAGTTAATACTCCTTTATCTTTGAGAATTGCGCGTAATCTAACTAAGGGAGCAAAGGATTCTATGTCCATACCCTGGGTTTTGATCTTTACCGCAACCTCTCTTAATAGAAGGAATTGAGGATCGTTTATGCCCGCTTCTTTTATTATACCACTGACGGCTCCTTGACTTGTCCGAAATTCCTGAGCTACTTTATCTCTGGATCTTCCTTCAAGCCATTTTTTTATAATTTGCAGTCTTATTGAATCGGGTATTCTTACGCCCATACGAAAGCTACAATGCTCTCTACTTATAAGTAGTTGAGGGGACAGTCAATCAAGTTCATTCTTAGATCGTGGATTGCCTCTCTTCATTATATGTGATAATCTCGTGCCTGTTTAGTCTATATAGAAGTATAGACCTATGTTTCATCTAATAATCCAATTTTTAGTACTGTATGGATCTGGCCTGTCTGGCTAACGTTTCCAATTCCATTCCCTTCTCTTTGTGATCCTTTCTTGAGGGTTCTGGATAGTCTTATTCGGCCTCTGCTACGTATTAGTAGGCCCTGAATGAATGCAGCTAGTGTAATCATATTCTGGTCAAATGCTCGTCAAATGCTCGTCAAATGCTCATCAAATGCTCGTCAAATGCTCATCAAATGCTCGTCAAATACGGATTAATCTCGATACTAGGGTCTATTATTCTTAATTGCGCTTTAACAAACTGACCCCAAAAAAGGCGATAGATAGCAAGATATTATCGGTTCTAACAATAACCAACGTAGGTTGAGTAAGAATTGGCAAATCCTCTCATGTGCCCTCGGTAAACCAGCTAATTATCGCATTTTCCTGTCGCTGAACAATCTCCGGCGATACTGATTTTTTGGAAAGTGGAATATAGTTCTGATAATCTGGAATTGCCTTAAACCATTCCGCGGGAAACATAGTAGATGTGATTTTATCTATTCCTTCTTGTACGGGTGTTGATTTATTCGTAAGAACATTAACAGCCTGAAGGGCCTCAGGACTAAGAGGAGCTGCGTCTGTACCGCCAGCTTGAAGCATATAATATTAGACTATTGACTCTATCGGGATTCTTCGAAGCAAGCTCTTGTGCAACAAATGAGTCCATTGAAAAACCGAGTATATCTGCTTCCGTTATATTGAGCACATCAAGCAATCCTATTGTATCATTTACAAACTGATTAATTAAAAATTCCTTTGCCCATACAGTTGATTCTCCAACTCCTCGATTATCAAAATTATTACCGTTCGATTTGTTAAGTCTTCTTAGTAAGGTTGGACTCCACATATCCTTAGACTACTATGTCCATTTATCAGAACAATTGGTTTGTCAGTATTATTTCCAAGCTGTTTGAATGAAATATCTATGTCACCTACCTTGACTTTCTGATCTGGTATTTCATCCAAAACCTAAACCGCCACTTGAAATGAAGAACTCTTGATTTTGACCGTAAGCAATGACATGATGGTTTACGCTATCATTAGATGACAGAAAATTGTGATAGACAATAATCAATAGTATTGTGATTAGTAAGTGTAAATAGATGTCAATCTTCATACACTTTTCAGACTATAGTATACAATATTTAATTTAATTAATAAGTGTGTAAGGAAGTATATGTATAGTTACCGCAGGATATCAAAAATCAAAAATCAAAAAGATGTTGGCCTACCAGAAATATCTTGTCTAGGTCTCTGCTACTATTCCCGTATCATAATTTTTGAGGACTGTTCCCCTTTGATCAACTGCAATTTCAAGGTCGTCAAGGAAAATTTCGTTTTCTGTAATCCTTATTGAAGAACTATTATAGTACATCCCTCTGGCGGTCAAGGAAATTTCATTATTATTTACTTTAGCATCAAACAGTATATTCCTAGATGGATTCTGTATCACCAAATGCTTTGGCTCATAAATGATACTCCAATCGTCGTTGCTACTAGATTTTCTTCTTTCAGCAGTCCAGCTATTTTCAGATACTATTGCGATCAGGTTATTGAATTTATCAAAGAAATTAATATCCAATAAAATGTACTTTTTATATCCATCTTGCTGTTCCTCTCCTCCCCCTCTTTTAATGGATATAATGTCAAAATCATCTATGACAAGAATTCTCGAAGTATTGATAAATTTACGATTTCCTATATTTACAATCATCTCTTGTGATTCTCCTATAGAGAAAGACGCTTCATTTATTTTGTTATACGGATTAATCTTGGCATCATGCAGAGCAGCTTCTGATATTTGCTTGCTTTCATACCCAATACGATGGGAAGGACAGAGAGGTACCATGTTCTCAGGGAGGAATGCTTGAATATCATGGTGGGGAGTGATATGTACATATTCTATGATTGGGCATCCGCATAAAGCACAGCCATAAAATGTCTCTTTTTTAAGTTGTTCTCGGATTCGGAGAGGAGGACTATTTGCAGGCATAATGCGGTCTTATCTGCGTATTGAATTAACAGATAATATAACAATTACCTGATATAAAATATTCAGTTATATAGTTCCAGGAGGATACAACAAATATTGTAATAAATTGGTTAAACAAATGCGATCAAGTAAAAAGATTAGACTTTAATTATGTTCAGAGAATAAAGGAAGGAATTGAAGGCGCAGCCGAGGGATATCTCCCAATAAGTAGGGAAAAGTTATGCGAGGAAAATCCAGAACTATTTCTAAGAATTAGTTGAATCATCCAATCGCAATCTTCTTCCTATGTTTTGTGATTATGGCAGTTTTTCAACTTTTTGTTTATAAAGAAAGAGACTTTATCTTGACTACAAATTTGATGCATTGGAATTGGAGTCCCGAAGATTATATTGAAATGAGGACTTATCGTAGCCTAAAAAGAGCATGGATTGGTTTCAAAGTAGCAAAAAGAGAAGGCAATCGTGATAAAATGAAATACTATGCAGAAGGCATACAGAAGTTCGAGAAGTAACTACGTCTTCCTGTCTCGGCTTTCTCCGATATCTGGTCAGGAATAGAAAAAGAACTTCCCGTCAATAAAGAAGAGTCATGATGTCTCAAGGGTTGCTTCTCCTAAAATTGCCAAAATGAAATCGTAATCCAAGCGATTCACGATTACGATTTATCAATCCTGTCTTGTCATCCATCATATCTATTACTGAAAATAATTGCTTTTTTGATATATATGGCCTGACAACTGAAAACGGGATTGGCCGAGCCTATAACCCGATATTGTGTAAAAGATAACATAACAATAACTGAATCTGTCACTATCAAGTAGATCTTTACGGTACTGGTTCAATTCTGAACAGACAGGCTTGACTCAATAATATATTCGCGTGAGGGAATCAATTACATCAAGGGCTGGTCCCCATAACCCTTGCACTGAAATTAACTGATTCGGAGGACTGGGTTTGATTCTTGCCGTCAGCTCTGTTCGTCATAGGACTCGTAAGGTTTCCTGTCGTTTGCGATAGTGGTTCAGCTATTGTACCGGTTAGCCCTCCTGCACCCTCTATATTCCGAATACTAACTGTGATATTACCCGTATATGGTTCTTCTAGTGTTACTCGTTCAGAGTCTCTCCCTCCTTGCACAGCCTGATTTTCCTTCTTCCATAGTTCTCGGCCATCATCAGAGTAGATTGCAATGTCGTAGCTCTTAATAGGAACCATTCTTTCAATCAGCGAAGGATCTGTATATCCAGTTGAGCCCACTGATTCACTCTGATTTGTTTCTGTTGTTGGGTATGTTTGAGTCGTGCCCCGCGGAGCAGAACCGTTAAGAAATACAATTTCCATATCAAATCCGTCTTCTGGCAAAAGAGATGGGCCTTGACTCCATCTGAGCTGCACGAGGTAGGTCCCTTTATCTGAAAGCTTTGATAGCACAGGGATATCGGTAGAAGTTGTATTCAAAACAATATCTTTTTGATCAGTTGAACTGCTGAGATTCCCAGGGGGATTCAGTTGTCCCTCTTCATTTGCTGTGACAAGGGATTCCTGCGCATGCGCGGGGAGGGATAAGTTGACTAATATGACTATCCCAAGTAAGGAAATCATAGCTATACTTATACGGTGTGCCATGGGGTTGGTGTAGAAATGAGAATTTATTTGCTCACTTAATGGATCATATTTGCCAGTGCAGCAGCTACATTTTATATCATTTCTGAAGAAGTAGTTTTCCTCCAAGACCGGTTGAGATAAGAGTTTGAGAAAGCTAGGTATCGAAATTGCCATAGACTTCATTGGCCAGAATATAATATAAAGAGGTCATATTAATCCCATGCTCAATATTTCAATCTTCCTTGCCTAACATGAGATTTTCCGGTTAGTACTTCCATCGAGTCCTATGCTATTTCTTCAATAACATGTAGGATTCGTTAGATTCTGGACCGATAGGTGAACTTTCAGCCTCTTCAAAGAACCGTGTAACATCTGTAATAGCACTCCAATTTCAGAGATTAATTGGCTAGCAATCTAGGAGCGCAGCACAAGATAAAAATTGGACTGGTATCTTATATCCGTCTTAGAAGAGTAATCCAACAATGGTCGTCTTTTTATAGTTTGTTTCGTAATTATGTGGAGATGATAAGAAAAACCGATTTTGTATTCATGGGATGTCTATTACTCGGTTTGGTTTGTGTTGGAAGCTTATCCACAACAGATCCATATTCTTTCCGGATCCAAGTAGCGGAAGCACAGCAACTGTCAGGAGATATTACCGCACCGTCGGGAGGAAATCCATTTGGCGGAGAGAAAATGGGTACCGTCAATGTGGATTCAGATGGCAATGAGACCAATATCGTGGCAGATTTCAATGAGTCGCCCGGAGAGGGAAAGGCCTTCGAGGGTTGGCTTGTGGATGCTGGTGGTTCAGGATATAAACTGAGTTTAGGTCAATTTTCTAACGGCACGTTAAATTTTACTCAAAACATGATAAATCCTTATACTTACAAAAACTTTGAGGTAACTGAAGAGCCAGATAATGACCCTGATCCCAACGCAGCCTCATCTATAGCGGGATTTGAATTAGACAATCCGTTTGGTCAATAGTAGACAGTGAACACAATTTTTAGTCCACTTATTTTTTACTCTGTTTATCCCAGAGATCTTTCACTCTAAAGAATGGATATTTCACTATGAAGACTTTTATCCAATTTTGTCTCTATATTTAGATTATGGAAAAAAGGAAGGGGGATGAACATCTTCACCATCCGGTATGTGAAATATGTCAAAAGGAGTTTAAAGATACACATGAGTTGAGTGTCCATATAGATGAGGTTCACAGAACTAAGAATAATATTACAAAATAGGAAACGATACCATTCGACAGACCTGGAATTATGATGTCAGGGTAGTCGACAGACCTAACCACGAATATCAAACTTTATACCTGAATAATTTTATTATTAGTCTTCATGACTGAAGAAAAGGAAAAAAACCGAAATACTAAACCTACCAAACAGAGTAAAGTCTGAAAGAGATAAAGAAAAAAATTAGAAAATGTTGATGTAGAATCAACAGCTGATGGTAGAAGGGGAAGTGGTGGTTAAAAAACTATTTGCATCATTTATCAGAAAGATCACTAACTTGTTCTAATTTCCCTGATTGTATTATTATTTCTTGATAAGATTCTAATCATCTTATTATCAGATATTATCAACCAACCAAAAGGATGTCATATGAATAGAAGATACTCTCTAATAAATAATAGGTACGATTTGTTGTATGAAAAGAGTCCACCTTTATAATTCAGAGTAACCAGTATCTGATGACAATAAAAAGAAGAATAATGCAAACAATTATTGCTTACAATGAACAGGGGATAAAAGAGAATGGATCTGAAGAGGATATTAAACAAGGATATAACCTATGGGTTGATCTCATCAATCCTACCAAGATAGAAGTTCAAAGAATACAGGAATCATTTTCATTAGATGTAAAGGCAGTAGATGCAGTTCTTAATAAATCCAAGAAGCCTCAGGTCCGCATACTCGAGGATCACACATTCACCATAATTTTAGGCATTAAATACAAGGATCTTCAGACTCTTATCACCGATGGTGTTTATCTATTTCTTGGCAAAGGCTGGCTCATAACTATGCATTCATCTGACGTAGATCTAATGAGCAATGTGCAAAGACTCTTTGAAGAAAAAAATAAGAAAATTGTAGGTGCATCGATTGATGCATTATATTATAATATTATATCTGGAATTGTTGACACGTATGAACAACTTTTAACAGCCATTGAATTAACCATAACTAACTTTGAACAAAGAACTTTATACAGACCAACAAAAAAGATGCTCGAATATCTTGATACACTATCAAGGCAAATAATAGTTTTAAGAAGACATTTCTGGCATATTAGAGATATCTTGAACTTTTTAATACACATGGAAAAAGAGCAGTCAAAAAAAGAAGGTGAAATCAAATACATTGAAATGGCGTATGATAATATTACCCAACTAATACAACTCGTGGAGTCGTATCGAGATACAATAAACTCAACACGAGATCTCTACATAGCTAATATATCATTACAGATGAATGATACAATGAGAATTTTGGCCATTTTCTCAGCAATCGTGCTTCCATTAACATTTATTTCAGGTATTTATGGAATGAATGGTTTAGATTTAAACAACCTTAATAGTCTGCCATTAGGTTTTGTAATAGTTATACTTACTATGGTTTTAGCAGTTGGAGTTCTGTTTCTGTTTTTTAAGAAAAAACAATGGATACTCACAAAGCAAGATACCGATGATATACCATTTACTAATAGAGAATTAGGCAAGAATAAAAATAGTACTGATCACTAAGTAAGGTTTTGAATAGTATAAAACCATTTTTTGGTCGGTGCACAAGCTATCACTCCAGACAAGATTGATTCTAAATACGTATCGTATTGGACGACACTCAAACTCAGGATATACCTAGGAATAAGGCTGTTTGTCTCTAGTCCTTTAGTATACTTGACACTGATTTCAGTATCGCCGTCAAGACACATATAGAAGTGTCTAGGATTGAAACCATATCCAATCGATAAATAATAACAATAGATATGGCGAGGTCGCAGACCCTGTGTAAGCCCCGTTGGCTAAGCTCAGCTGTGGTTTTACAGATCAAGTCATCTCACTAGCAATAATTGGTAATCCATGGCAAATCACGATCTAAGCTATCTTATATAGTACGTGTTGGATACATCGATAATGACAAACATTGACAAAACGATGTTAGTTTTTGCAATTTTATTAATGCTGATAGCTGGAATAGCAATATTACCCGAGTATATATCAGCTCAGAAGAATATTACAATGGGTAATGCCACTGGAGGAAATATGTCAGAAAGGAATAACTCAACAGGCTTTATCCCCTGATTTTTCACAAAGTACGAAGAAAGATAGTTTGCACAAAATTTCGTGCAATACCGTAGGTCTCCTTATTATGTTATGTTATACAAGTTTGAGGATACACAACAAAGGGTAAAAGTAGAAGGGAATAAGAACAAAGATAAAAACGTACTGAAAGTTGCTGACCAGGAAGACTATGAAAAGAGTGGATTTAAGTCTATAATGGATAATGTTGAAGAAGCAAGCATTGGAATCTGTTCCGCAAATACATAGAGTACAAATCCCAAGTGGAAAAGAGGTCACAAAAGAACTACTGGATGGTAACCCTGAGAATAAGAAACAAGCTAAGAAGCATATGAGAAAAAGAAGTTAGATTTTCGGCAGACTGGAAGAGGTAGGTTAAGAGGTATGATGATTTGATTGTCTGTGGATGAGACTGAGGAAAGTTGATTTACTAAAAAAACGACAGTAGAAATGCAAAACCCCTCCCACGCATTATTTGGAAACGAAAATTACATAAAGCCAAAAGTAATTCAGGTATCATTGAAAATATCATAGTTAAAAACAAATTCAAGAAATTCGATAGAAAAAAAGCCAAGAGGTAATTGCAATTATTAAGACGGTAATAAGTAGTAGTTATCTTTCTCTTGCCTCGTCTTCTTTTTTCTTAAATGACCACCATTCTTTGAAATCATTGTAATCATCTCTTTGAAGACCTGCGCCCAACCCTGATAAAATATCTGTAATCATGGGATTAGTTTTATACAAACCAGACAAACCAAGCAAGGCGCCTATTGTTCCATGATGGACTCTTCTATTAAACAGATAGACCTTAGACGGGCTTTCCTTAGAATTCCAATAGGATGTCAACATATCCGCAATGGTGGACCCCAAGTAGAAGTACTCATGATGAGCTGTATCATTACTTTTTATTTCATTAGACATTTCATGTTCAAATGTTTTAATCTTGGCATAAGTGGATTCATTTTCTTTAAGGCTCTGTTTCAGTATGATGGTTGTATTTTTGTCATTTACTTTTTTTGCTATTTTTAATACTTTTTTATATGCAGATATCTCCTCTTTTTTTATTAGGGCGTCTTGTTTCATATTTAATATCTCGGATTCTTGAGGCGTTATAGAGGGAATATTATTGCTTTTGGTATTACCACCACCGAAGACATTGCTTTTTGAGTTTGTCATAGTGTCATTCAATGTAATATTTTTTTTCTTTTTCATTTTATCCATTGTCACATCAGTTAGTAAGTTCAAAGAGAGTAGATCTCTTTTTGAACCTGTTGGAGTTCCCCCATGGTAAGCAATTAATTTTCTCAACCTATTTTGTTGTTCTTTTATCTCTCGTATCTGCGATTGCAATAAGTTTTGCGAACTCTTTCCTGTTGACTTGTGTATTCTTCTTTCTAACCGTTCTAATACGGCGTTCTCTAATGATAGGATTTTGTTTAGATCTTCAATAAATTTAGCTTTATTTTTATTGTCATTGCTCCGGGAAAACATGTTATATTCTGTAGCTTATTAAATATAATATTATGTCATTCAGACTAATGTAGAAGCGATTTTGGATTACTTTCTTATAAGCCATGAGTAAAAGAGGTTAACCTCGGGATTTTGTTGCTACTAGAAGTTGCAATTAGGCACTAGTCATCCTGCTATATGTAGTGTTATATTATATGTAATCCACATACTAATTTGTTCAGTTTAAGTTGAAGTATTCTATTAGCAGACAAATAAGTTCTGGCTCATTTGGAACCATATACGAGATACTAAATGAGGAAGATAATAAGATTTATGCGTTAAAGGAGCTGACAAACATTGGTGCAGTTAGCAAGGAACGGTTTGAAAGAGAGGTTAAAATTCTATCAGAATTAGACCATCCAAATATTGTCAAGATATTCTATTGGAATGTTGGAGGAGATGCACCAAGGTTTGCACCATACTATATAATGGAATACCTAGGCGGAGGTTCTCTTAAGGACTATATGGCTGAAAAATTCGACGATGATGAGAAATATTACTTTGACATCAACTGGACTATCAAGACTATAATCCTACCCATTTGTAATGCATTGGCTCTCGTACATAGCTCGAATGTGTATCACAGGGACTTGAAGCCAAGTAATATCATGTTTACAGATACTACGAGATCAGCGGTAAAAATTGCCGATTGGGGACTTGTAAAGATTGAAGACCCATTTGCAGCCAAAGAAGATGATGATTGTTCTGCTGCTCCAATTTCCAATACTGCTTCAACGGTCACAACGACAGATATTGACAGAAAATCATTAGAATTAACTGCTGTGGTAAGTGAAGGAAACATAGGTGGTACTCCTGATTACTGTTCTCCAGAGCAATGGTTTGCAACAGTGGATGATAATGATAGAATAAATGATGGGAGAGCTGACATTTTTTCTCTTGGAATCATTTTCTATGAGATGCTGACGCGGAGACGCCCACCGCCATATGATCCAAATAAACCTCAAATGAGTAGGAAGACAGTAGAACCTCCCTCAAAATATAATCCATTGGTATCGCCGCAATTGGATCAATGTATTTTGAAGATGGTTGATCTTAGTACGGAGAGCAGACATCAATCGATATTGGACTTGGTGTCTAGGATTGAAACCATATCCAATTGATAAATAATAACAGTAGATTTGGCGAAGTCGCAGACCATGTTGTAAGCCCGGTTGGCTAGTGAAATGGTATTGACCCCCCACTTCGTATATGCATCAGGTATTTTGATATTGATTTTGATCTAGAAGCTTGACTTTCTTCTTTTCTTGTCCACTGTCTTCTATTTCCCTGGTCCCAAGTTGATAGTATTTCAAACCTAGTCTATTTTATGGAATATAGAATGAAGAGATGGGATTAGCAAGCTTGAGATGCAAAAATAGAAATGGGATTTCTATCGATATTCTACTTATCTGCTTTGGGGGTACCTATTTGATTTCGCTCCCAGTTTCTCCCGTGCCAGCGGTGCCTTTAGCCATGCCTTTCTTCCTTGCAATCTCTGCTGCATCTTGCGAGTCGGTACCAGTTTGTCCTGGTTCTGTTATTTTTTCAGTCATTTCTCTTTTAACTGCTGTTGGTTCATGCTCCTTAATCTTTGCAGGTGTCATTGGTTCTTTTTCTCTGTATGATGTTAGAGGATCATCTTGTCCGCCTTTAGCAGTCTCACTTTCGTGACCTGTAACAGTGTCTTTAGCACGTTCTCCAACATCACTCGCAGTATCTTTAGCACGTTCCCCAGCCCCCAGTACCTTATCTTTAGCTTCTTTGGCCTTCTCTTTTAGTTTATCTGTAAAATCGCTCATTGTTGTTTATTAGTCAACATAATATTAATATGATGTAGATCAAGGTTTAAACATCATAATCCATCTTCCATCCATAGTGTTGGCCATTGAAATCACAGGAGACCCAACCATAGAGTTACATCTCCTGAGGAGAATAGTTTGCCTATACAAAAGCAGTATAATCTTACATAGATGAGTATTAAAGATATGATCAACTTTGTTAGTTTGAATCTGGATTAGTATCGCGTTTGTGGAAATAACGCTATAATGCGTGCACCTTACGGTTGTGTTCCATTAGCTCAGTTTCATCCTTGAACTTCATGCCACATTTATTACATTTATGTTTCTTACCGAAGATATTGAACTTCATTTGATACTACTGTAATAGGTATTAATGCTTTTTATTAATTACATGCTTCGAACTGTGGTGGACTGCTAGCTGTGAAGGTGTTACCAAATGATTGAATTGGTTTTCTCTTTTAGACCAAGCAAACATAATTTTAGATCCAAATTTCAAGCAATAGCGGAATCAAAATAAGGATTAATAGCGCTGTTCAAACAGGGCTGTCAATGGTATGGCTTTTGTCCCCCCTTGGAGACTCATCACACACTTCTATCCTCTATTACTATGAAATATACGTTATCATGTTATAAGAATATTAAATCACAAAAAAGACGACAAACATATCTGGACATGCCTGGGTCTTTATATTCATACAAAATAGTTCTTTATGAGCTGTAAAAAGGAAAGAATAGCGTATCTATTTTGATTGATCTCCTCCACCGAAAAGTCCCTTAAGTCCTTCAGAAATACTCCCTAGGATATCGCCTCCCTCTTTTGCAGTTGTCTGACCTATTTCTTGAGCCCCCTGTGATATGTTCTGGGCTACATTTGATTTGGATGCGTTGGTTAATGCTTCTCCTGTCTTATTCACGCCTGTTTGTACTGCTTCTCCTGTCTTATTCACGCCTGTTTGTACTGCTTCTCCTGTCTTATTCATGGTCGCTTGTCCTGCTTCTCCTGTTTGATTACCTTGCTGTTGCGTCGAGCCAGGACCCGTAGTCTCCGTAGCCTCCTGCTCTTGTCCCATTCCTCCAATCATGGAGGCATTCTGACTGCCAATATCACTGGCGTTCTGGAGAAGACCTGAGTTACCAGATGTCAGATTTTCCATTTGGTTAGCCGTTCCTATACCTGTTTGATTCTGTTGTCCTCCTCCGCCGCCTCCTGTTTGATTCGTCTGGTTTCCCATCTTAGCGCCTGTCTTATTGCTGGCTGCAGTCATGTTATCCTGCGCAAGGGAAGTGTTCACAATATTTCCAGCCGATGTCAATAGTGTTAGCAATAAAAAGGAAGTCACTATCGATAAAGTGAATGATTTCATCTAACGTTTGAGTAGCTAATATACCATAAAAGTCTTTTTTGCTGAGGGTTAAGATCATTAATAAAAAATGGCTAGATAACTAGACTAAAATACATAAATCCTATTTAGCATTTGTGAAGTCAATAAAATGGTACTTGGTACTTTAATCTACATAATTATAATCATCGTAGTAATAATAGTTATCATAGCCCTTCTTAAGTTTCTGTTCCAGTTGTTCTTTGTTGCACCTATAGGAATTGATTCTCTAGATAGTGAAATCTTTGCTAGAGCAATGTTGGTTTTGCATCCCTTGCGATGAACCCCCTTCCTTTCTCTCGACTCCAGAGTCTAAGACGGATTAACGTAACGAGTCACTCTTGCCATTGTAGTTCAATAAAGTTATCAGTTGCTCTTTAATTTATTTCAGAATAAGGATCTTTTGTTCGCAATTATTTCGATAGAGGCTATTGCTCAAATGAGCAACCTATTAGCTGTTAAATTCCTTATTTAACCTTATAGTGGCCGTCATCAATATACAACATCTGAACTATCCGATACAGCATACGATACCTTGAAGGTTTTGGGAAAGGACGCTGACTTTTTGTATGATACAATCGAGAAGTATACATCAAAGATGCAGAAACCGCAAATAAACTAGAATTGGTAAAGATATGGCAGACAATCAAAGAAGACAGAAAAAGACATATGCATTTGCTTAAAGAAGCATTGGAAAGAGAAATTCATGGTAAGTTCTTGGCCATGATTATATTCTAGCTGATCTGTTATGCTACTTTAATATGATTTTTAGTACATATAACTATCGTAGAGCTGAGTACGTAAGATTGACATCACCATCCTTATTACCTATAGACGAATGTGAAGAGTGGATATGGGATATTCTGGATTCTAACAAAGACTCTGGCTTTGAATATATAGCAGATGGAGATAAAAATCGAACCTAAATAGTTCACCTGTCACAAGATACTTAAAAGATAGAAACAAGACCATCATTTCAGCAAATGAGATAGAGATCAACACCTAAACCGAACACATCACAACCGGTAACCCAACTTGTTTTATCTTTAGTCTTGTGCTCATGATGATACCTACCAAAAATATTTATTCTGTCTTGGCACTATTACTGACCAACTGGCCATGAATAGTGTTCAAATAATGTATTAAGTTATATCTCTTAGTATTAGAGGATAGGATAAACTCGGAGAACATCAAAAACAAGAACATGACATTATGAATTAATAGCAAGCAAATGTACTATTACCCACAAGAGAGATCGTGTTTTCTGCTCGACATACTTAATAATTAACGCATATCAAACTTTATACATGAATAATCCTTATTACTAATCTTCATGTCCGCAGAAAATGAAAAGAATGCCGATACTAAACCTACCAAACTAAGAAAAAAGTCTGAGAGATGAAGAAGAAGAATTAGAAATTTTTGATGTAGAATCAACAGCTGGAGGTGTTGAAGAAGTGGTGGTTAATGAAACTATTTGCCTCCTTCGTCAATAAGATAACCAACTTGATCTGATTCCTCCTAGTTATTCGGTCGTAGAACTGTAACATGTCTGATTACTATGTTCTCCATTGTTTTAACATCATGGGAAATGGTGTCAAAGGAAACTCAGCAAAAATACTCTCCTATCATCTTCCGTTGAGTTTCCTTGGCTTCTCTATCTTAAGCAATGAATGAGATTAACAAGGTTAATCCCCTACCGACTGGTTCCTAGCAAATTCGAACTATCAGCATTACAGTACCAATTCCTAAGGAATCTGTGGCTTTGGAAGCAAGTCAAAACCAACTAAAAATCCTATTTGGACTGGGGGGTATATGTAATTCAATTTCAAAAATTACTCAACCTACCTCGGTCTAGTAGGAGCTGATGACGTTTTACCCCAGCAGCCAATTCATTAATGACTGCAAGTAAAAATCCTGCAGCCTGGTTTGTTCAAATTAGAGATGTTGAACATGAATTAATGTACCAGGATCCTGATCAATTCAACGGAATAGTATCAGCATTTTTGAAGTCAGTAAATTAGATTATATAGAGATAAGAACTATCAGTCGGTGTTTTTTAAGTTCTCCCATCTCCAAGGTTATCGTAAATATTGTTTGAATATGGCTGAGTTTTTATTACTACTTTTTAACTACTGAACCAGAAGCACAGGCGTATTTATTTTACTTATTATCTTTCTCGCATCACTAAATAAAGAACTTAACCAAGAATCTAGATGTGAAGTAGTCATGACTGCCAAGTCATAGTGTGTATCTTCACACGCCTTCACTACTTGATCGGCTGCATTTCCTGTTTTTATCTCATAGGATATTTTATTCTTGGCACCTGCTTCTACACACATTTTTATCTTTTCTTCCATAGCACTTACCAATTCTCCTTCCATATTGTGCTTAAAGCCACTTTCAGTATCTGGTTCTTTATTTTTAGATACACTGACTGAGGTGTCTCCCATATTCCCAATATTTTCTATTATACGCAAAATGACAATTTCTGCTCCAGAGAAATTCGAAATAGAGATTGCATGATTAATTGCTTTATCTGATATTTCACTTCCATCGTCTGGTACTAATATCTTAGAGTATTTGGGAATATTAGTTTTAGAGATAGTAGTCCGTACGTCTATATCTACTGTTCTTACATTCTGGTCTGAATTCATCAAAGAATTTTGATACATTAAATTATTTATCAGTTTGATGAAATTATCTGTGCGAGTTAAGCTCACACTTTGCATCAAAATCATTACATTCCAAAACACGTGATAGGTGAGATGAATTGAATTCCTGCATTTTACACAGTACTACGAACCCAAAAAGTCCATATACAGCTACTTAATCAGGTACTAATCCTACAGTAGTACATTAAGGATGTTTCCAAAAAGGGGATGTGGAGATAAAGTTTACTTATTTGTTTGTTCCAGCTGCACCTTGCTCGTATTCGCTGCCAGTCTCTGATGCACCAGCAGTACCTTTGGCCATGCCTTTTTTCCTTGCGGTTTCTGCTGCTTCTTGTGCGTCGGTTCCACTTTTTCCTATCTTTTCTGTCATTTCCCTCTTAACTGCGGTAGGTTCATGTTCTTTTATTTTCGCAGGAGTCATTGGTTCCTTGTCTCTGTATGATGTTAGAGGATCATCTTTTTGTCCGGCTCCAGTAGAATATCTGTCTTCATCATGACCGGTAACCTTATCTTCGGCCTCTTCCCCAGCTCCCAATACTTTGTCTTTAACATCCTTTAGTTTGTCTTTTATTTGACTCATTCGGATGAATATGACGCAATATCTTATAAAAAGAGTGTAGAAGATCGCTCATCACTTTACGCTTGTGATTACACATTAAAATTTGGTTTCGGCCGAGGTCGGAACCCGAGCAATTTGTGATCGAGTTTATTTATAGCGTCAATCATAACCTTTATAGGAATAATGGTTAGCGTGTTATCGTAATCACGTTACTAAACATTGCAACATGTCTTTACATGTATATCGCTAGCGTTAACATCTTTGACTAACCACATTTTGAACTAAGATAGCTCTATCTGTTTGTCTTATTGTAATTCCGTAATTTAATTCCGGTTTGGTGGCTATCTATTTGGACCTACCAGTCTAACCATCGTCGGTGCTCTCTTCTTTCAATATTGTGTTTTTCATATCATAAATTATGTCTTATGCCACGGACACCATAAGCCATCCCATTGTATGAATATCTCACAAATCTGACACCTCTTCTGGCCTGTGGCGTTGCTCGCGCCAACAGGTTTCTGTGCTTTGTGACAGATACATATTCCCTTACTACTCATACGAAAGTTCGTATTCAATATCGTAATTTAAACCTCTATTACTAGAATTGAGATTCCAATGATATCGTCTTATAGTTTGTTGAGATATATTGTTAGCACCTATTTTGGGAACAAAACTCAAAGCGAACATTCTACATCATGATTTTAATCCTTGTGGAGGAGCTGAACGGGTGTCATTTGAAACAATGCACGCAATATCTGAAATGGGTATTGATTTTGACATAACAACATATGCAGAACCGGATCTACTTAGGATTGTCAACGCATTTGGCAAAGATCGATCATCAATTATTACGAGAGCAAAAAAACTAAATGTCGTTACCTCATTTCAAAATCCATGTATAAAAAATAAGGTAGGGGAGGAATATGATATTTACATAAATACACATCCAGACTTATTCCCTTTTTATCAAGACCATTTTTGCAAGGAGAACACTATCACATATAGCCACTTTCCTATGGCAAGACAATTCATTGAATCTAAAAATGTCGAATATATTGGAAGAGATCTAAGAATACGAGATCATGATTACGAGAATGAGCCAAAGGACCCAGACATACTTAGCAAAGGTAAAAGTAACATAGATAGATGCTTCAGTACGGTACATCGTTGTTATGAGAAACTAATGGAAAATTCTACCATTGTCACTAATTCCGAATTCAGTCGTGACTCAATATTCAGCATTTTCAACAGACGGAAAAATAAAATTCATATCATAAGGCCTCCAGTAGATGTGGAAACATTTCGCAATGAGGTTCTTTTGTCGACAGCATTTGAGAGACAAGACACAACTCTCGTAATATCTAGAATAAACAAGCATAAGGAAGTCGAAAATGCGATTAAATTGGCAAAAATCTTAAAGAAAACTAATGTCGGAAAAAGGATGAGAATAGTGGGTAGTATGCATTATACGCTCGATCTAGATTATTACCTGTTTCTTTATGAGATGATTAGAAATCTCGGTTTAGAGGATTATGTTACAATTGAAACCAATATCAGCTTCAATGATCTTTTATCTGCGATGGGAAAAGCCAAGGCGTACTTTCATCCTATGGTTGGGGAACACTTTGGAATTGCTGTAGTAGAGGCTATGGCAGCCGGTCTAGTTCCAATTGTCCCTGCTGTAGGTGGGCCAGCAGAGTTCGTTCCGAGTAATTATCAATTCGATTCATTAGAAGAAGCAGCTGAGAGAGTATCATCTGCCTTACAGGTAGAGAATGAAGAAAGAGTTAGAATAAGTACCTCTGTAGATAGATTCTCAGTAACGAATTATATCGATCAATTTCAGAATGTGGTCTGTGAAATGTTATATTGAAACTCTTAATTCTTGAAAACATGATTTCAAAAAAACTAATCTCCAATGGAAAAAGAAGGGAATCACCTCTTATCCCGTAATATGGTACGACGTCCAAATGTAGACAAAGCTTGAAACTGAAAAAAGTACATATCCTATTAATTAACTATCAAGTACCGTACAATCTAATTATGGTTGAATTACAAAAATTAGAACAAAAGATAGGTGAAGCACTTGGTCTGGAAAAGGCTGCTCAGGCAGCTGTTAACTCTCTCTCTGCTCAAGGACTATTAGATGAAGGTGGTATGAAGGATAAATTACAGACTATGAAAAAGCAGGCTAATAATCACCAAGCAAATCTGGAAGAACTAATCCCAGATTTAGAGTCTGAGGGCCTAAATTCCGAAAATATTGAACATACAGCGCAGGAGACAGAGCAAAAAGCTACTGAAATGATGAAAACCTATCTCGGAGAGGATCCTGATAGTTCGGAAGCAATAGAGTTTCTGTGTCTTGCAGAAGGTGGGGAAATAACACATTATGAAGTGTTGAGTGCAATGGCAAAAGGTGTAAAAAACAAGAAGTTTGGTGCTAAAGTGAGAGCGATATTAGCAGAGGAGAAAAGACATCTTCAAGTCTGTACAAGGTTGGCAAAACAGATTGGTACTAGCGCTTGAAAATATCGTGAATCAAGGGAGGATGGAGGTATAGCACTTGTCATTTCAAAGTCTCTTCCAATGTTAACCCGTTAGTCTATCTTCCTAAATGGTATAGAACCCACTGTTCTAATCCATATTCGTCTATGGGCCCCATCTTCCTGTCCACACTCATCCCGTCAACAAACATCATATACGTAGGAATTTGCTGTATATCATAGCGCCTAGCTAGCGCTTGGTTATTTTCAACATTGATCCGTGCAAACAAAACTTGACCTTGATTCACCGCCATATCGTCAAAAATCGGTCGCATTGATTGGCAAGTAGCACACCACGGAGCCGAGAATTCCACTAAAACAGGCTTGCCTCCTGAAACGATTACATCAAAGTTACTTTCGGAGAGTTCCAGAACCGGGTTTGCAGTAGTCATCGTTGCTCGGGCTTCTTTCATCGGCGATGTTGCTATCAACCCTATGACCAACAGGGCAACAGATGCTATGAATAACGCCGATACTGGAGATAGTTGATTAACTGGTATCAATACAAATTAAGGCCTATTTCAACCAATCTTTACTGATCTTTCATTTTTGTACTGAGCTATTTTGGTTTTGTAAATAAGGTCAACTCTTCAATCGCTACTGATATACATACAAAGACATGTTAACAACATTCAGTAATGTGATTACGATAACACACTTGCCATTATTCCTATAACGGTTAGGATTGACGCTATAACACTATTGGTTATAAATTCCCTCTTGTCCTTCCTATCTGTGAATATTTATCTCATCCTCACTACCAAAGAATTCTTCATTTAATATTATATATCACTACATGATAAATAAAGGAGAAAGTCAGTCAATCAAAGATGACCCATTATTATCCCCTTTATTGAAGTCACCCCGTGACAGCAATTAATTCCTCTTACAAAAATTGATACTTCTAAATATCATATTTTCTATTATTCTGCAGAGATTACCAGGCCACACTAGAAACCAAGACTTCCGTGAAAACATTCTCTAGGCAAATTTTAGTCTCCCTTGGTTTCTCCATGATTAACTATTGAATGTGGTCGATATAATCTTTTTTCTAGCCAGTTGAATCCTGATTGAGTCTTATTCCTTCAAGTCCCAGGATTGATATGGAGTAATATTGAATTTATCCATAATTCAGAAGAAATTGAGAAACGATGAATCAAGACCAACAGTGACTTAGAATCCTACGTAAAATAAAAAATAAGGGATGGCGGTTAACCCGTCATGTTCGTCATATTGCCACCTGTCATATTCGTCATATTTTGGGCAAATACTTCTGTTGGTCCAAAGCCGCTAAGCATGTCACTGCTTACCGTAGTTGCTATGGCAAATGTTGCAACAGCAGCAACGGCAGCAATAATTGCAATTGCTACTAAGAATACCTTTGTATTCATTGCCATTCTGTAAATTGTATAATATATAAACCTACATGGGTGAGTCTGTAGAGTCAAAAACAATATTCTCCGTTATTTTATAAACCTAACAAGCAAATCTAAAACCTCCAAGACAGACTAGGCGGCTCAACTAGCAAGAGTTTTTGTACATTCGTTGAGTTTTCCTGCGGCTTCCTTACTACATCTAAATATGATATTTCCTATTAAACTATGGGGCAAATCTAGACCGATTACATCAATGCCGCGGGTTGCCCTAGACTCACTTTGTTTGGGATTCATCCATTGGTGAGTCTCCTGCGGTTTTCTGTTCTTTAAAAATCGCGTGAAACTAACAAAGCTAATTATACCTTTAATAGGATTATCTAGATAATACATGTACAAATACCAAACATAGTGAGACACACAGAGGACTCAGGAATTCTTGTTCCAATTCGTGTTCGTACTCGAATTTCCTGCGGCCCTCTATGGTAACGGTTTAGCTAGTTATCTCACAAGAAGAATTGTAACGTCTGTCTTACTTCAATGGATTTATCCCCTCTAGAGCCTCTCCTATCTTTCCTAATGGCCCTTCTCCTTCCTTACCTTCTTCACTTCCTGTTTTCATTTTAGCTCCTGTCAGATTAGCTCCTGTGATATCTACCATGTTAACTTCCGCTTCTGTCACATTAGCTCCTGTCACTTTATCTCCCTGTATCTGACCGCCTGTGACAGTACCTTTTGTTAGATTACCACCGCTTATCGTACCAGAGGATATTTGACCTTCGTTTAGTTCTCCAATTACAGACGTAGCATTTTGACTCGCAGAAGGTTGTGAGGAAGCATTCTGTACCTTTGAAATATCTACTCCAGTTATTTCAGCCCCGGTTATATTGGCTCCTTTAATATCTGCTCCTGTAACTGTCTCATTCTGTACTGTCCCTTTAGTGATATTTCCACCTTTTATTTCTGCTTTCTTTATTTCACCTTTAGTTAATTGACCAGTAGTTGATTGGGATGAGGCCGAGGATGTTGCGTTCTCTTGTTGAGCAAATGCTGCTAAACCAATTGATAATACTGAGAGAATTAGTCCGGCAGAACATGCTGTTATTACTGCAATATTTTTTATGTTCTCCATGCAGCATTAGAGTCAATATCCCTAATAAAGCATTGAATCCACATAATAACTTCTATCCTCGATCCACCTGTTTTTCTATAGCAAGTAAGGTCAATCCCCTGCGGCTTCTCAGAAAGTCTCTAAATACAATATTTCACATTATTATTGCGGGCCCTGATAACCATACCTACAATATGCAGTCGCAGGTGGACCCAGATTCAACGACTCCAATCCATTCCAATTTATTCATTCGTTGAGTCTCCTGCGGCTTTCTGTAATTGTATGGCTAAATACGAAATTTCACAATAGCTAGCCGGGGCAAGTGTGTGGCCAAACTAACCAGCCGCAGGCGACCCTAGATTCAGCTCAATGACCATTCTATCCAACCAGCATTTGGCTGAGTCTCCTGCTACTAGTTACAATAACACACTACTTTACGATTTTAGTTTTTGCTACCCGTTTGACTCCATTCAAATGTGATGAAGCAGCATAATCTAGTAATAGAGGATTGAAGTATGTGATAAGTTTCCAGGGGGGAGATAAAAGCATACGAGCGTTGCATGCCTATTGATATTGATATATATTTTAAGGACCAATTTGTATCATGGCGTTTAAAGTAGATAAAAAAGAAGAAAAGTAAACTAAGTTTAGATGAGACGATAAAACCAGTTCACTATTCATAATTAGGTGATAGAAAAGTTTAAAAAAAATAAAACATCGCATGCCCCTGATGTTGCTACTGAAATGGAGAATGAGATATCCTTTTGGTTAGCAAAATCTCTTAAATCAGTTACTAGTGGTTCGCTTGAACTTTATGCTTCTGACAAACCTGCTTTAAAAATGAAAGTCATAAATAATAATGATAAAAATAAAAAACCAATTTTCTAGAGCCTGAACTTTTTAATATAGACATAGCCAAAGATGAAGTAGAAGAAAATATGGGCTTCTTCGATAAACTGAAAAGTACATTCGACATAACTAAAATGATACTTGATAAGGATGAAAAGGTACTGTCATTTTCAAAAAAATTTGGTCAATATTTGACCGATAATGATGTTACGCTTTCATTTTCTAGGAAAGTCAAAGAAGCAATAACAATAGGTAAAGAAGCGAAGCCGACACTTTCAAAACTATTAACAAAAGGTGATGATGTACAGATTAAATCCCCAAAAGATGCCGCTAAATTGTACTAACAGAAGAATAGTAATATGGTAACGGTCAATATAGAATGACTTCGAAGAAGGATCAACAACAAGAGCAAAAAATACAACGATCAATGACTGTATGGTCGCAAATGGCAGGGCAGTTCTTAGAAAGCGTAACAGACAAAAACATGACAGCCACTATGGAATTACAGAATATAGAAATTGATGTTCCAAAAGCACGAGGACCCGATGGTAGAGATCTAGGTAGTGCCAAATGGATAGTAAATGGAAAGATTGTATGGACTACCGAACTACATAAAACATAAGTACTAGACTGAGGACCTTCGCTTCATACTCCGAGATCGGAATTGATTCTGACTTTTTGCTAGGGTAATTGCATCTCTACAGGATTTGAATATTCTTAGGCTGTACAGTTGGAATCCTTACTGTAATGACACCGTCAACATAGGCTGCCGCTCCAACGATTTTTTCACTCTTCATCCCGTTCTTTATTTGCCCTAATACGTAAAATATCTTCAGCAATACTTAACCTGATATCTTTCTTCGCATAACCTGGCAGATCGATTTTAATTATTAACTCATTGTGTCACCGTCTTCGAACATATCTATAGCAGGCATAGTATATTCATAGAATTCCCTTGAAAAATCACTTAGCCCCTTGGATATCCATGAGCACGTCATATGCTTTCTTAGGATCTATCATGTATAAACATTAGTCACGTCATGGTGAAGTCATGTCAGAGTTATCTCCTGACGTTATTAGAGAACTTGACTATATCCATTTGGACCATTTAATTGGAATCAAGAATAAAACACAGATATAAGTAAAATAAAGAACTATTTTATAAAGAACACAATGAAGCCAATTGAGACATTATTTTGGTTGGGCACTGCGGGGTGTGCTGTATATGACGGCCAATACTATTGTAAAGAATGTGGCTAGAGACATAATTCATGATTTTTGAAAAACACGATATTGAAAGAAGAGAACGTAGACGATGGTTAGATTGGTAGGCCCCGTATGCACGATTTTGCGGTAAATATTCCCTCTCAAAATAGCACATTCTCAATCCTACCATGTTATTGTTTTAGATACGCACATTGAGGATATTCCTGTCACCCGGGTCGCCAAGAAGATAATCGATAAGAAACCAGACCAACAGATTATTTTCACGACCACACTAACAACTGATGACCTCAATCAACCATTTGAGCTTAATGAACACAGTAATATTACTGAGACTATACTAACCAAACCCGTTAGGCATTAATCTCTGTCCTCTGCAATAGACAAGATCATTTTAAAAGTCTTGAGGCCCCAATTAAATTATTATTATTTCCTAATCTCCTTTCTGGTAACATCCGTGTATTCTATCTATTGTTTGGCTTATAGATAGTATTACTATGCGTAGAATTGTGAAGTACTCACAATTGCAATATACAGTTCTGTACTGATCCTGTTATAAGCCTGCTCTAGTGTTTATAATTTCCTACTTTAAATCTCTGACACTCTTATAACCAGTTTCTGTATCTTCTTGCTCTGTGATGGTTCCGCTAGTAGGTCTCTCGTCTATTACCCGCACGGTCTGCTCATAATCAGTGCGAGAGGGTGCTTTTTCCCCATGCCCCGTCTTAAAGGTCTCGTAGTCTTTTGTATATTGTTCAGCCGGAGGTTCTTCTCCATAAAGATATCTCTGTAATAAATGTTCTTCACTTACGAGAAGCCACAACCTTTTACCATCGTAAGCATCGGCCAAATATTTCGGGATCCAATACTTATCCTTTTTAATGGTCCCCTTTTCTATTCGTATGAAATTTTGTGAAATTTCTTTGATTTCACCAACGTCTTTGCCCTCATTAGTTTTAACCTTTTTTCCCTTGAGCATATTCCACAATACAGTAGGTCCTTCACTTTTACTAGGTGTTGTCAATATTTGGCACTATGAAGCATATGTTTTAATGATTTTAGAAGAGTTTTCTATTAAGCAAGGATTCGATGGAATGTCGTTTCATAATACTATTTGAATCTTTCTCTCTAAAGTATAACTGATAAATTAGATGATGGGCAATTATCATCGTATGTGTGCTAATGTTATCTCCTGGGATAAAGCTATTGATAAGGAGGTTAAATCTAGTGACGGGAAAAGTGTAGGAAAAATTCAATCCGTGACGACAGAATATATACAAACAAAGGATGGTCTTGTATCCAAGAAGTATTATTTCATTCCAAAGCAATACGTTCAAAAATTTGACGGTGATAGCGTCTGGGTTTCCCTAACCAAAGAGGACCTTAAAGGAAGATTTGAGCGAGATGATGTATCCCAGATACGAGCAGAGGAATTTCAAAGTCAAACGACGGCAACTTCTAAGACTCCATCAGAAACGGCTACGAAAAAGGACGCAGATATGGTGGAAATGCCTTGGGAGAAGGTTATAGGTAAAAAAGTAAAATCAAGTGACTCCAAAGACTTAGGCAAGGTAGAAAGCATAGGACCACACTTTGTAGAAGTCGATGAAGGAATAGTAAGGCACAAACGCTACTTTGTACCAAAGTATTATGTTGATGGATATGATGGCGACAATTTGCATGTAGCGCTTACTAAAGATGAACTCAAAAATAAATATGAGAGGGAAAGTCCACCCTCTGAGTCGGAATTTCAGAATCAGGAATATTTAGAACGTAAGAGCAAAGTAGAATCATTACATCCACAATTTCTACATGGAGTACCATTTATGGCAAAAGAACCTGGAGTATCACTTGAAGACCGAGGATCAGGTCAAACCCTTAATATCCCATGGGAAGAAGTAATCCATAAACACGTGAAAACCACTGACAACGTGGATATCGGAGATGTTGAAAAAGTAGGAAACGAGTTCATAGTCGTCAGAGAAGGGGTCGCGAAGGTGCACATCTATTACATTCCCAAGCCATACATTAGCAATTACGACGGTAGCTCTTTGTATATTAGTGCCCCAAGCGGGTTAGTAAGTGCCAAGTTTGAGAGAGAAACTGAACCAACCCCTGAGGAGATTAGAACACTCGGTAAGGAAGCTGAGAGTAAATCATAAAGAATAAAATGATCAAGTAAAACACAAGATAGATGCTATCACCATAACATAATCCATTTTTGCCTCATTAATGAGGAAGAAGGGCAATTATGGCCAAACTATTGTCTTACAATAATCCTTCAATTTTTATATGTTAACTAATCTAACATTTACAAGAACTTGTAATGTATCTCTCAATCTCTGATGGACAAAACAAGATTTTTAGGCTTTGCAAGCCATTTAAGCAATGTAAGCCATATTATAGATAGATATGACAGACCCAGTAAAAAAGGTAAAAGACGCAAGTCAAGACGTTGAAGCAAAAATGAAGACCTCAGAAGACCATGCTAAAGGCAAACCCAGCTCAGAAACATTAAACAAAGCCAAGGTTAAAGTAAGGGACGCCTTGACCTAACCACTCTTCATTTTTTGAGATTTTCTATATTTTATTACATACTAACTAGGGGCTAATTTTATGTCTAGAAAGAACTTTTAGTTATCTTCGTTGAGCTCCTCCGTCTTCTCTTCCTGTTCTTCCTCTAGCTGATCTTTGTCTTCTTCATAGTCAGGTTCCTTAGATTCTTTGGAATGTTTACTCGTCATTATCTTTTCCCTGATTGTCTGGGCAAATTTGGTATCATAGTTTCAATAACTCTATTCAGAATTGGATCCTTAAGATATTTGTTTGGATGGATCATGCCACTACTTTCGGTTCCAGATGAGTATGCACTATCAGCATAACCGTTTTCTTCTACAAAGAACCCGTTTACAACTTCATTTATGGTTCCATCTCCACTAACTGAGACAATATATTGATAGCCTTTCTTTATCAACTCTGCTGCAAGAGTAGTTCCATCTCCAGATTTTTCAGTGAACGCGAGATGTGGCTCTCACCAAAAGCTTCCTTAATTCTTGCAAATAGTGTTTCCCAATCCTTCCCAGTTGAACCACCACCGGAAGTTGGATGCAGTCTCTATTTTCTCTTGTTTAATCTCATTTTCCATAGGAAGAGAATAGTTATCTGCCTTGGATTTGATAGTCTGACCGAATTTATCTTTATTCTTCTTTACCTCTTCTTTTATCAATCCTGTCTTTGTCACAGAAATATCACTCTTAAAGATTAGCTAGAAAGCAAAGTAAAAGAGTAAAAGATTACATACTGATATTGCCTTGCTGACCGATTGCTGAAACTGTTAAGGATTGTTTATCATAAAAAATTATGGGATAGTTATGAGGTAGATCCTACTACTAATAGTCCCTCTGCGTTTTTCAGATTGTTGTTTATTTTGTCTATATGTAGTTGCAATTCTTCTATGGGAACATGATCTTGGATTAATTGTCTAAGCTGTTCTCTCAACATAACTTCAGTATTTTGCATTAAGGCCTCATCCTTCTCTGCCAGTGGCGCTTCTATAAACTCAAAATTATCCAGATATGCAGTGGTTGCAAGTGTCTCAGCTTGTTCATAATTTTGTTGCCTATATGCGTCGATTGTTTGGTTTAATAGATTTCTTATCTCAGATATTATCTGTCCTGATTCAGCGCCAGTCTCCTGACCACCCAGACTCTCATCACTTATCCCCGTTATTTCTGATATTTCGTGGATTATTATTCCTATAGATCTATCAACTACTTCAGGATTAGACTTGTTTTGTATCGCAGTGTCAAGAGCGGAGAAGAACTGGACTGTCTCCTCAACATTGGGATTCATTTCAGAAGATAATGTTGAGGAAGCTTGCGCGAACACATTCTGTGCTCTGGATACGAAGGCTTGACCATCTTGATATTCAACCATTTCTTTTATTGTGCCATTTTCCACTGCTTCACCATATTCGGTTGCAGCAATCGATAGTAGATCTGAGACGACGCCTAGATTGAATGAGCTGTTGTCTATAACATCTCTAGGAATTACTTGTTGTATTGTTTGGTTCAATGTTCCGTTTATTTTCTTACTCTGCTCTTCGAACTCATCTGGAGAGGAGGTGTTGACCATTTGAGAAAACTGATCAAGATCTGTCGCAAGAGTGTTATTCAAAGTTGAGTTAGTATTAGATATTGATGGTTCGATTGTTGAATATATTTCTGCTATTGGATGCAAAGTGTGTGCTTTTGCAAGACTATTATTCCCGGCATCTTTATTCATAACAGCGGCGTTAAGATGACCTCTTATCTGTTCGATATTAGATACAAAGTCAACTTGAGTTGAGTTTATTCCATTCGTTGTGGCATTGGTAACCGTAGCTAAGACTGGATCGGATGAGCTTAGATTGTTATTTTGTTCCTGTGCAAATATTGAGATTGCAAATCCCGATTGTACTATAATGTAGGCAGTCAGTAACAATACTGATATTAAAGTTGTTGCCAGAAGGGACCCACCCAGATTTAATATCCTACCAAGGTAGTTTTCATCTTGTAATGTAACCATTTTTTTCCGATTCCGATTTGGTGATGCAATATGACACCCATTTATTTTAAATGACGATTCTAAGTATTGAGAACAAGATTGGAAGACAATGTTGAACGAGAAGGAACTGAATAATAAATGATAATAAAAAATCTTCCTGCTCGGTCACAATGAAACTAGGATTCAACCTGACTTTACCTGAGTCGCAACTGAGCAGGAAGAAGCGATTTGAAGGATGCATGAATTCCTAGACGTACTTGCTTCTTTTGGTGTTAGCTTCGTAAAATGTATGGTTAGGTACCGTCTGGCCTTCAAGCCTTACTTGCAATAATGCTATCACGTTCATTTATCCTGTACTACGATTCTCAATTCGGGTGGAACGAAAATAGTAAGACAAGGTCAATGATCATGTATGGGTTCTGACAGCTGTTGACACCCTGAAATCAGCTGCTGGTCAGATGTAATATGAGATCCAGATAAAAGGATCGAAGGCATATAGATGAAAATTGAAGAATGAGGCAGAGTAGCAGTAATTAAAGCTACTTTATCTATTATATGTAAGAGAATCAAAAAGTACTAGGAAGGTTATCTGCATAAATAGGATTTGTGCAGAAGAACTTCTACTTGTATCTAATTGGTCGATAGCAGAGCCTCTGCTTGATCTAGTCTTTGAGTTATATTATTTACAAGTTGCTGCACCTGTGTCAATGGCGCACTTTCCTCAATCAAGCTGCTCAAGTCTTCCCTGAGTGTTGTTTCTGTTTCTTCCATCAGGGTTTCATTCTCTTCTGCCAAAGGAGCCTCTAGAAATTCAAAGTTATCAATGTATGCAACATCTGCTAGATCAGCGGCACCTGTATAATTCTGATTATCGTATTCAATCATAGCCTGATTTAGGAGGCTACGTATCGTAGAAATTAATTCTGTTGGTTCTCTCTGTGACTCCTCTTCCCCTTCCTCAGTTGTAGCTGACACTTCCCAATTTAATGGTGATGAGATATAGAAAATTCCGGATATCAAACCTAGGGTCATACCTATGAAAGATTGAATTTTGTTTTGCATCATATTTCTCTTTGTTATTGAAATTGCTATTTATGTTGATTGGATATTCTAGATTGTGAGAATGAGAAAATTTGTTTACTGATTTTCTATACGTAAGATGTCATGGCCTACCCGAGTACTTGATTAATTTAGTGTATATTTCTTGTGTATTCACAAAAATATAGAGAGTTACTAACTAATGCTATAACCTATAACGTCGGCTATTTCCTACAACATTGTCCAATTGGTATATCGTGACCGTGTGGACATTTTCTCGGATGCTTCAATAAAGTACACAATGCATCTGTAAATTTCTTTTTCATATGATGCTCTATACCACATATCATTTCTTCATCGATATCTATCTTTAAGGCATCTTTCATCATTACTTCCAAGAGTCTTGTATTTCTTAGCATTTGTCTTCCAGTCCTTTGACCATCGTTAGTAAGTTCTACTACATTTTTGCCCCCTTTATATTCAACTAGATTAGCTGCATTAAGTTTGTGAAGCATTTGTACAACAGATGGTTGGCTTATGCTTAGCAGCTTGGCTATGGAGCTTACTTTTACTTCTTCTTTTCTTTCACTGATTGCCCATATTGCTTTAAGATACATTTCTACATGCTCCGCTTCTGCGGTATCGATATAGAGTTCTTCTTTTTCTTCGATGCCATTATTATTGCTACTCGTCATAGTGTCCTCCAAAACTCTTACAGATACTGTCTTTAAAACCAATAATAATTATTAATGTTACCCTTACATCCATCATAAAAAAATTGGATTAGGATATTAATTTCTGCCATTATTCATGTCATAATTACAATTGAAACTCAAAACTGAGCCAAAAGTAGTTGAATTTGGCTAGGTAACCCTACCTAAAACACTATTCATAACCATTCGTCCGAAGTCCTCATCAGACGCATTCTTCCTTCTTTCCATCATCTTCAAAGCATCCTCACCAACTAGGTATCTTGTTTTGGGGTTGGCTGACATGGCTGCTTCAAACACTTTCTCCGCTACCAATGTGGGTGAAGAACCCTTTTCAAATCTTGGCTTGAACGCCGAGATTCTCTTCCCAGTTATCTCTGCGTATGGTAGATTATCATTAATAGCCAGAGCATTACTATTTTGCTTCGACATTACATCCTTGCCAATCTTCATGTTGTTTACGAAATCTGTCTTTATTACTCCTGGTTCTATAAGGGCGACATGTATCCCAAACCCTTGAACTTCATATCCCAAAGATTCCGTAAGCCCTTCTAAAGCGAACTTGGAACTAGCGTAGGCTGATGATAAAGGAATTCCAATCCTTCCAGCTAGTGAGCTTATATTTATTATTCTCCCATACCTTTGCTTTCTCATAATTGGCAATACATATTGGATTAGCTTTATTACCCCAAAGAAATTAGTCTCAAATTCTTCTTTAATTTCATTTATATGAAGATCTTCCAATGGTCCCAAAAGAGAATATCCGGCATTATTAACTAGGATATCAATCTGGTTTTTTTCCCCAACGATATTGCCAATCGTCTCTGAGATCGATTCTTCATCAGTTACATCTAAGCGAAGTGTTTTTAGCGGGAGGTTGTCTTTTCCCGCACGACCAAGTATATTTCCTGATTTGCTTAGATTACGCATAGTAGCATATGTATACACCCCTCTCCTAGCAAGCAGAAGTGAAGTGTCAAATCCTATGCCAGATGAGCTTCCTGTAACTAATGCAATTTGCTGTCGTCCGTTTTTCATCGTATTATTACCATCATAATACATCCATATTGAATGTTTATTGTCTGAATGAAACAAACTTTACATATGCGTGCTCGGATCAAGACTTCTGACATTGTTCTGGGGTGTTTATCGCTCAGTAGTAACGATAGAATACCTTTGTCATGCAGAGATTGAAGCTCTTTTGTATTCGGATGTATTGCCACCGACATTTTCATGGAATTTGAGAAATGTGAGAAATGTGAGAAATGTGAGAAACACTAGTGATAATCTGTTTTATTCCAGTGTTATTTTGAGTGTCTAATAATAGAGTGTATGCGTGCACAGAAGCAGCCATATTTAAGTCATCAATCGCATATGAGAATCATATTTTGGGATTCACGGCTTTCTGATGAGATGTTACTATTACGACATAGCAATAGGTAGGAAGGGCTTTCCTACTATTGCTATATCCTATTTACCTGAGAGTTTGTCCTTGGATGCCAATTCAGTACTTCCAGACTTTCAGATATGAAAGTAACATTAGGGGAGCCTAATATTTACCAGTTAGTACGATTCTAGGGTTTGAGAATCAATATTGCTAATTACGGTTAATTTTGAAATCGTGTGATATGGGAACAATTGTCTAGTCCAAGGATGTCTCCCTTTTTTTTTCCAAATCTGCCATAGACTTTCTTGAGGCTTCAATAGACTTCTGCCTCTTAGGTCGAATTACAAGTATGTAAAGCGATCCTACTACATAGATTGACAACAATATAATCTGAGCAACAACTGATTCAAGAGTGGGGTGAATACCAGTCATGGATGCAAGATTGATATCAAATCTTGGAACAATACCTATAAGGGGAGTAGTAGAGATGTAACCGAGCTCCTGAAATTCCCTAACAGCATTGCCAATAAATGCTATTGACATGTAGGCCCCGATACCCATTGTGAAACCGAACAAAGCTCTAAGAGGTAGTTTTTTGCCTATTCTTCTGACGACAAGTGCCACTCCTATTATTACAACTAGGCCTGATATCAGTCCAGCTATTACATACCATTCCATATATCTTGCAAACGAGAATATAGCTTGATAAAAAAGTACAGTTTCAAATCCCTCTCTATACACTGTAAAGAAAGAAAGCATAACAAACACCATTAGACTTCCAGTGGTAGTTGCCTTCCAAACCTTTGCCTTGACAAATTCAATCCATTTCTTTGTTTCGATCTTATTTAGAACCCAGAAACTAACCCAGAATAATACTGCAACTGCAGAAATCCCTGCTATAGCTTCAATTAACTCCCTGCTTGCCCCCGATAATTCAATGATATATTGAGCTATAAACCAAGTAACGGCAGTCGCCCCTGCAGCAATTATTATACCATAGTATACGTGTTTTTTGAAACGGTCATTTCTAGAGGCCTCAAGATACGTGAGTATTGCCCCAATTATTAGTGCAGATTCCAGGCCTTCCCTAAATATTAGCGAAAAAGAAGTAGAAAATGCAATGGTAGGAGCTATTATGCCAGTTCCAGAAACAAGACGTTCAGATTCATCAAGTCCACTCTTAATTTCAGAGGTCTTTTTCAGTACCTGCTCGTAGCCTGCATTACTTTGTATGAGGTTACGAAGTTCCGCGAACTTTATTTCCATATCTAGTGTGAAATCAGGGTCAATAGGTCGTAAAGGAATCTCTACTTGCTCATAGCTATCCAGATAAGCAGAACGCGCTGTTGTCAATGCTTCCTGAATTCTTTCGTCTTTGTATTGTTCAAGGGATTGGTCAAGCTTTATTCTAATCTGATCGATATCTCCTCTCACAGCAGCCTTTTCAGGATCTTCAGCCTCACCCATTTGTCTTCTCTCTCCAGAATAAGTTCCAAAGCCTTGACTTAGACCTTGAATATCGGCAAATCCTGGGGATGGTAGATTTGTAGTAGTAGAAGTACCACCTGCCTGATTCTGGCTAAGAGAAGTATTATTATCCAATAGTTGTTCGGCAGTTGATAGTTTGACAAGTATTTCATTTACGAAATTATCTATTGCAGTAGGAGATTGTTTTCCCTTTAACATGTCTCGCAACTCCTCTCTCATATCTACTTCGATATCTGTCATTAGAGTTGAGTTGAGCTTTTCAATTGGTGCTTCAAGATATTCGTAGTTATCCAGATATGCCGTCATGGCAGCTTTATCAGCGGCTCTATAATCTTCATTCTGTTTAACTTCGTTGATAACCTTAGATAGTAAATCTCTAATAGTAGCAAAATACTGCGAGTGTTCACTTGAGGTCCGAGTAGCGGCTTCGCTACCAGAGTTTAACGAAAGAAACTCTGCCAGATCTCTTTCTATTGCAGCGACTAACTGCGAAATAGTTTCGACATTTGCGCGTTGTACGATAGAATTTTCGAGTTGAACAAAGAAGGAGTTTACCTCTTGCCTCCTACTTTCGTTGAGGAAACTTGCTAGATTCTCATAGTTTGATTTAGATATATCAACTAGTCCACGCGCATTCTCGTAATCAACTTTGCTAAATTGTTGATTTGAAGATGCTGCATTTGAAAGCTGATACGATTGATTTGCATCTCTAAGCAGATAGACAGCAGTATTTGCTATGGAAGTCAGGTTTGATATAAACTGTTGACCCAGACTCTGATTCAAAATATTTTCCAAAAGTCGAATTGTTGCCGCTATATCGGTTTGAGATTGCGACCTAGTCTGTGCTCCTGTGTTTCCCTCAGCCTTAATATTAATAGGCAGATCCGTTAGTAATGATTCGAGCTGAGCAGCTGATTCTGAGTTAATTGCGTTTAGTTGACTCTTTATTGAAGGAAATATCACTGAATGTGGGATATAAGAATGTGCGAAGGCCATGTCTATATCTCCTGAAACCAGACTTTGATTAGCTAATAATATTTGGTTACGAATTCTCTCAACGTTAACAAAAGTAACGATTGAATTCTCATTATCTAATGAAGTAGATATAGAATTGATTTGTGCATCAGCTCCAATATATGGATTCATATATGAAAGGAAACTCAATAAGAGAACTAGAGAACTAGAAAGTACCACAAAATGGAAAGGCATATTTCTTTCTCGTGATCCTCTTGACTTCAACTGCTTTTCCCTCGAAGTTTAGTTTAGAACACGATGTGCATGAATTTGCATTAATATAGTCTTAGAGATGAGAGAATATGAGGCATATTTAAAAATATATCGGATTCTATAGTTTGAGAATTAGGACAGCGTACCAGCATCTCCTCTCCGCTTCACAGGATGTATCCATACGAGTCTTCATGAGCATAGGCGTTGCTATTAATCCCGACCACCAATATCCTTATTTGATAACTCGTAAAGGACCTATTTTCTTGAAAGTTACGATTTCCATGTAATTCGGGACAATTTGGATCCTTTATGATAAAATTTACATGACTGGTGTGTTGTGGTCCTCTCCACTTCCTAATCAGATGACAAATTAGTAGAATAATCGATAACTAGAATAGGTGAGTCAATGACAAAAGCACATACTTGAAGTTGACTTACTGTACCAATTGTAAAAGAAATGTAGAAATGATCAATATTAGTTATAAGAAGCTAGCAAATAATAAGCTTGCAATAGAAGGCTATTGCATAACATGTTCAGCTAAACTTCTAAAGACGAAAGTAATGCCAAAATCTGGTGTGAAGAAAAAGAAACTAAAAGTGTCAAAAAGAAGAGGGATTAGGATTCGGAATGTGTTTGGTCTCAGTTAGCGAATTTCAAGCTTTGCCAGTATATCTTCTATGTCTTGTTCATCTTCAAGCTCCGCGTTGAGAAGCTCTAATGCAAGTTGATACGTTCCGTGATCCTTTTCCTTGGTACTATTAGCCAGATCATTGTATAATCCAATTACTAACCTTTCGAATTCCAATGCTCTTTCGAGGGCGCTTCTAAGGCTGAGGTACCTCGAGGGTTGAAGCTTGCCCAAGCCACTGTCCTGTTCCCATTGAGCAGGATCATCTATTGGAGTTTCTCCCAATTGCATAAGTCTGAACGCAACTTTCTTTGAATGACCAAGCTCCTCGTCTGCCCTCTGCTCAAAGAACTTCGACTCTAACACTCCCAAGCCTTCTATATTTTGCGAAATATACCAGAAGTAATGAAAAGCTGAAAGCTCTCCGCCATATGCTTTTTTTAGCATTGCAATAGTGCCAGTGACGCCTGGACCTGCTATCTCGACAGATTTTTTTCCCATATTAAATTTATGGACTTTAACCTATTTAAAATTTTATAATATTGTTAGTACAAACTAATGTAGAAAAGCAAATAATCGGTTTTTTTATGATGATTTTATATGATAATTTCCAAATATTATATCTGAAATATGGAAGTATACTAATGATTTCTACGACATGACTCGCAATTAAATTCATCAAGTTGAACGGGATTGCTAACCCTATTATTATATTTCATTCTCGACTTGGAAAATTGGAATCGAACTTAATAGCTGAGATGGGGTGTTATTATGACATATTGAAATGGATAGATCCATTTGGAACAGAGTAGATATTCAGCAAGAGTCTCTTTACATCGACACAGCTGAAGCCGAAAGCGTTGAGATGTATTTGAAGGCCATCTGGTATATTCGTGAGGAAGAAGATGTAAAGGTAAGTTCTATTGCCAGATTATTGAATGTAAAGCAACCATCTGTGGTTCAGATGCTACATAAACTTAACGAAGACAACTTGGTCGAATACACAAAAGGACGAAATTTAGTCAAGATGACATCAACCGGGGAGAAAATAGGCAAACAAATGATTCGAAACACTCGCCTTCTCGAGGTACTTATGAGAGAGGCACTCAAGATAGAGATAGATGAGGAAATGATATGCGGTATTGAGCATCACATGAATAAGAAATTTACCGATGCAATATGTACTCTACTGGGTCATCCAAGGGAATGCCCTCATCGCAGAGTTATACCGAATGGAGAGTGTTGTGTTAGATAGAATTGAATTAGGGCACGTGAGACTTATATTCAATGTTTCAAAAACAGTTAGAAAAAATCCATCATAGGGCTAATAAGAACTAATATTAGCGCATTTGTAAAATTAGTACAAATTGTATAAGTTGCACCCTCGATATTGCAATCTATTAATCTTTTTATTCCTTCTTCCTAGGACTAGGAAGATCTAACCCAATGATCCCCATCATGGATTCGCCTATCGGTTCAAACAATGTTCTCAGAGAATCATTGTCATAAAATTTGGCGATCTCAGCCAACTTGATTTCTATCTTTTTCTGTTCTATCTTTAGAAGAATATATCGAGCTATAAGAGCCTTAATTTCATCTGCCTTATCCTCTTGGACTATGTGTTTTGAACCCATATTCATTATAGGATATACTAAGGAGCATTTTTAAGCACTACTACTGATCCATATCTAACTTGAGTTTCATTCAATGCATATATCATCTGTTCCATAGGATCCAACACGCAGTCGGTATTTTCACATATGTAGATGGACGTTTCAGGGATCAGTTCATCTTCCTTCTCCAAAACAGAGACATCATATTTTGCCATTGATGTTGTTCTTATTAGGTGAGCCTAATATTTAAACGGTCTTACGGTCCTAAATTCGGGGAATCTAGTCTGAACTCTTCGTGAACGTCTAATTGAATAAACCCAAAAATGCAGGCCCAGCTATTTGAGATCCTATCAGGCGGGACTTGTGATCTCCAATTCAATCCTCTCAAAACTCAAACATCCTTGTCGGGTTCGTATCTGGGAGAGGAGCTCAAGCATAACGGGCATGCTGTAATGCAAATCCATACCCCCTCGCGTGAATACTATGTCATCGGCAACTGCATGTAACACAATTAAGCTTGTGATAAGTTACTGAACTAATTCTTCTGGACTATCTGAATGAAATTAATATTTCTTGTACCATTTCCTTCAGACAATCTAATACAACCTCTATTTGTGATAATTCTAGGACTCATTGCATATAGGTAGCTGTAACATGATTTCTTCGTAACTGAAAGTGATCCTGTATTTGTCATTGCTTCACACTCAATTCCATTTTGAATAATCTCTTGGGCCAATCTTTCATTTAGACTAATAGTTTCCTCGTCTTTGAGAATGATATCAGAAGACGGTTGGATGGAGGTCGACTCGGAGAACTTGGTCCGCCCAGACTCCATATCTTCTCTGATAACATCGATCTTATTTTCTACGACTCTTTTTGCCTTTCTGTATAGAGGTATAGATAGACCTTTCATTGATTGCGAAATCCTTATGAGAGCAGGAACTCCTTTGGTTGTCAGCTTGTGAGCAGTAAAGATGAACAATATCTTTGATACTTGTCCTGCTTTCGTGATGTTGGGCCAACATACTTCATTTAATTTTCTGACTGAAAATATGGTTAGGTTCTTCAACGAGCGAACACACTGCACAGATTTTGGTATCCCATCGGTTCTTGTCTTTCTGACTAGAGCTATAAAGAGACCTAATAATAAATGTCCGATTAGAACTACTATTGTCCCTAAATTCTTTGGTATATTATACAGGGAATGTGACATGAATCTCACATTATTTTTATTTTGGACATAAAATAACTTGTAGTCAAGAATCTATGACTGTCTTGTGGATTAAAATTTTTTACATCTGGATTAACAAGACAAGAGGACAAAGCTGCAGAAGAAGAGAATTAAAAAGAAAAGAGATGGACATAGCTAATCACACTATAACGAAGAACAACAAAGATTGCTAGTCTATATTAGTGATCTTGAGCTCCAGGTAGAATAGTAATTACTTCTTCAGCAAATGCAAAGGGAATTCTGATAAAAAAAGGAGTCCTACTGATAAAATAACTAGTAATGATAGAATTGTTATTGTGGATAGTGACAATTGGAGCTTTTAAAACCAGTAAAGAGTATAATTCATAATTGATAAAAATGGGATCCTATACTCTATTAATGCCAAGTCTTTTCTTTTCTAGCCAGTCATATACAAAATGTAATAATATATATGTCATATGAAGTTCGATAGTCTATCTGTCTATTGCAACCAACTGTTTTCACTTTATCTCAAAGTTCAGCCCTTGCCATTGCTTTTATGTTTTTGTTTTTAGTGTATGTCCCTGCTATGCATCCCCTTAGCCTATTAAAGCTACCAGAGGCAGCGATGGCTCAACAACAATCAGGACAGGAGACAAGACAAAAATTACCTTTAGGTGAAGCATCTGGTAGTAATTTCATTAATTACACAAATCCAAAGTACGGATTTAGTTTGCTTTATCCCTCTAATTGGGTCAACGAAGAAATTCCTCCAGGTGCCAATTTGACTTTTCTTATGTCCTTTAATCCTCCTGCAAGTGAAATTGGAGAATTTGTATTTGTTTATGTGGCTGTCAAGAATTTAACCAATAATAATAATACCTCATTGAAACAGTTTGCAGATCAAGAGATTAGTCTGTTGAAAAGGCCGCCTGCCGTAACCTCTCCTACAGAAGATACTAGTGCCAAAACAATTCTTGAATCAGGACCAGCATCTATTGCAGGAAATACATCAGCTCACAAAGTGGTATACACTGAAAAAATCTCAGGAAGTCTGTCTAAAATAATGGAAGTATATACTGTGAAAGGCAATAAGGGCTACATATTGACATATCTTGCTTATCCAGATATTTATGACAAATATTTGCCCATTGCTCAAAAAATAGTTGATTCGTTAAATGTAACTGTCCCTAGTAACCAGCAATAATTGAGTACAGTTAGTTGATGTAGAAGCGGCATCAAGCAGTCCTTCAGATGCTACAACCAAGACATAATCTCTAATTTAAAATAATAAAATAATAAAATAATAAAATCTTAGGCTCGACTTGAGACTCAATTATGCGGGGAATTCAATAGACTTTTAATCCCAAAAAAACAATATATGGTATTAAAATTGAGACTATACTTTTTGAACACAATAATAATTATTATCTTTTCTTTACTTGTGTTGGCACTATTTTCAGGCAATTATGTTGAGTTACTATTACTATTATTCATTAACCCAACAGATTTACATGCATCAGCTTCATCTTCTTTCCCCTCTAGTTCTATTAGCAACAAATCGGTAGATATACCTGTAATATCTGCGTCCAAAATCAAATTCTCTACATATGACAATTTCAGCATAGGCATCAAATTTCTCTATCCTTCAGGATGGATGCCAATAATTAGGGAGACTTCAAACAACTCAACGGTTATTGAGATTCTTTTTCCTAGTATAACTAACAGTAGTACAAGTGGTAATTTTAGTGGTGGACATTGGCATGGACCAGTAACCTCATTTATTACCTTGTCAATTGTAAATGCATCTTCTTCTGGATCATCTCGATCTAATACAACAGAAGCTGCATTAAGTTCATTGACAAATCAAAACCTCGTGTTGGCCAATCGGACTCTTCCCAACTATGAGTTAATCTCATCGAATGATACTACGTTTGCAGGAAATCCAGCACATAAGATAGTTTATTCCTTTACAGAACCTTCCCTGGTAACACCTTCAGATTTTCAATTCCAATCTATGAATGTATGGACTATCAAAGGCGATAAGCAATATACACTATCTTACTCACAACCGATAGAAGAGTATCCGACATATCTAGGAGTTGTGCAACAAATCATTGATTCATTCAAAATAGAATAGTAGTAAGAAAGAGATGAAACAAAATATTGTTCATATGTACTAATGATAAATCTGCTTATCTCACGTTCAAATTTACCATTTTTGAATAAGTAACTGAGCCATGGCGGGCCCCTACAGTTAACACATAACTTCCAGGGACCAAGTCATTGTCAGGCGTCAACTGGAGAGTAATTATTTGAGGGTCTATGCTTCCATCAGAAAAGTAAAACTCTTCTTTGTCAAATTTACCTGTTATATTCCATAGTTTGCCTGTGTAAGACATGGTTCCTGCCACCGTCATTTCAACAGGTTTTCTTCCTGTTTGTGTAACTAAATTGCTACTATTAGGATAAACTAAAACCTTGATAGATTTTCCATCATGATCTTTTTCTCTATCCAAATCTACTGAAGAACTATTTGTCGAAATCCAGAGTGGTAAATTCTTTGCTTTTTCAGATCCCAAAACGCCTATCTTATTTTCTGTCCACTCTGTAAACCAGGCAGAACCATTATTATCTAAAGTAAATTGTAAAGGATTAGAGGTGTTTCCCCAGGCCTCTCCCTTGGTTGGAATTTGATATTCTACTAATGTTAAATTTGCAATATCAAAATAAGCCACAGCATTGCCTTCATGTTCATTGAACCAAAGCTTGCCATCTCTATACATGTTATAATAAGGTAGTGTAGTCGTATTGTTTCTTGAAGTTGGAAGAGAGGTAGAGTATTTAACTGCCTTTCCAGTTTGTGGATCAAACACAAAAAATAGGTTTGTTGCATGATCGTTTATCCAGAGCCTTCCGTTATCGTCTTCTACGATACCGACGGGAGTCCCCGCACCCACAGGCAACTTTAATACCTCGAACTTCTTTCTGCCAATATCAAATTTGATCACATGTCCCGACTCAGGAAAGTTTACAGCAGTAAACCAAACTGTTTCATTATAATTATTGGAATTAGTATTATTGTTACTAGTAGTAGTGTTAGTTATTACTAGAGGTCCCATTGTCTCAAAACCTTCCTCTTCTGTCATGTTAAGTTGGTATTCTATTATACCGGTACTCGTATTATTAGAGGCCTTGGCGGGCTCTATCATTCCCAGTTTTTTGCCGAATATTTCAGAAAACCATACTCTCCCCTGAGAGTCAAACGCTATTGAAGACGGGTAGCTCCCATTAGTTGGAACTCTGTACATTTCAAATCTTTTATCAGCCGGAAAATAACGCCATATTGCATTGTTTACTTGATCGGTAAACCATAGATTTCCTATCTTATCGAACTCCATATCCCACACCATTGAACCAAAATCGCCTTTAGTTTTCCAGTTGGGGATTTCAATAAAATCAGTAAATCGTTGTGAAACAGGATCAAAACCCACTAGATAGCCAACCCAGGTTGCTGCTATCCAGACCTTTTGAGGATTTGTGGTATTGTAAGTTGTATTGGTATTACTATTAGTATTATTTTGTTGTTGTTGTATTGTGATTCCTACAGGTTGAGAACAGAGAAACGGCAATGTATACTCCCGAATGAACTCTGTTCTCTTTTCAAATGAGCCGCCACAAAGATAGGTTTGATGTTTTTCGAGTACCTGTTTTCCTCCTGAGGTGCTACTGACTGCACCTCTTAAATTATACTCCTTGTTTTCGTTCTGTATATTCGACTGGCTATTGGACGTCTCTTGCTGATTATCAGAAGCGCTATTAATATTACCTTTCTCTATTGTGAGGAGATTGGCATTATTATTGGGGTTTATGGAAAATATGAGTAGGATTGAAGATATAGCAACGAGGGGGACCACGATATACAAAAGATATCTAGTTTTAGGTCTAATAACCACGATCCATGACTACGGTTACAGGAACGGCATATAATTTTTGAGAAGGCCTAAGATAATTTGTGGCCTCATTTTTTATTTTTTTTGGTACCATTCTGCAACAATATTCAAGCCTTTTGCTATTAGTATTCAATAGTGCTTGTGAATTTGCTTCTAAATATTCTATCTTTTTACTTATTTTATTATTTTTTTCTTTTTAAAGTGATTGATGTGCGATACATAATAGTAATATGTTGAGGACTAAATTAGCCCAAAAGCCTTACAACGGCCATTGGCTATTGGTTTCTCATAAAATGATATGAAATAAAATGAGACGAGATGAAATAAGAATGAGAGTCCTCGCTCAATCAGACCTAATCATGCTCGACTCGATTCAATTTTGCTACTAACGAAAGACAATTATTATCTTTTTTATGCAACAAACTATTATTGTCGGTAAGATTCTTTTTGGTTCTAGTAATTCTGATATCATTATATTTTGCAATGAACAATTATTTCTATCAAAAGTCATATGCTCACGATTTTTTTGTGAATAATGATGCCACCATTGTCACTTTGGTTGAACAAATCAAGGGTGAAACTGAACTTATCAATACAAATTTTTTGTCGAACAATAATTTTTCAGCTAAAATCCATGCCAGAAATGCCGCAGAGCTATCAAATGACCTAGAGGGTAATATGACGGCGGCATCTCAGCTCCCATCAGACATGGCTCAAATCTATGATACTGGACAGAGAAATACTACTACCCTTGCTTTGGTGGTAGCCAACATAGTAGACGAAATCTTAAGGAAATATGGTGGGGCTTTTGATATTGGTTATGACCTGACTAATATGTCGAATATGGATGGCATGTCGAATATGAATAGCATGAGATCAATGAATATGGATGAATCGAATATGACTGGAGAAGCAGCCCATCCTACTTTTATGAATGCAACATCAGTCTCAACAGGTGTTAATAACAATAATGTGGGAGGCGTTACCAATTGGTCGATGGAGGTAACAAATAGTACGTTGGGATTAGTCAGGATACATGACTATGAGACAGCTCTAGTTCTCACCGATAAGGTTAACGAGGTGTTTGAGGAAGATTTACGTCCCCAGTCCCCAGTCAATGAAACTGGAAATACTGATAAACTTGAAAGAAACCTTGAGCGACTGGGACGAGCAATAGTTAGTAAAGCCTCACCTGAGACCTTAATGGAAATTGTGCATGTTCAAATCCATCCTACTTTACAGCAGATCTATAACTTGAAACTAGTAAGAAATGAGGTAACAGAAAGTTCAGATTAGGGGTTTTAAGATAATCGGCAGATTTTCCATATTAAAATAGGCACATGTAATTGAGTCTGGCCATCATCCAATTAACATGACAGGCCCACACGTCAGATGTCATCCTTGTCATTCTTATTCCAGCCAATCCTGCACAACAACATCCATTGATCCGTCATCTCTGACTATATTGTCTAACGGGGAAAGGCCCCTGAATCCCATGTATCCACAGTGATTATCGCCAGGTAATAGAACAAAGAAATCAAAACAATCAAGCTTACTGTTACCGTCAGCATCCTGGATCGGGGGTATTTCAGTATCCACTTGCCGTTCATTGTAATCTCTTGGTAATGGTAGGCTATGCTGTATCCCAAGTAGCCCTAGTGCGTCCTCGTTTTCAATATGCCTATAAATATATTCCAACATGTTGTCTTCAGGACTGCGTAAATTATAGAATTTATCTACCACTTTCTCGATCGCCTTACCGAAAGTAGCATTGCTAGCTATTTCCCCCCTGTCGATTGCTGCGCCCAACAAATGTACAGATGTTATGTTAAAATCAGTATTTGGATTATTGCTTAGACTTACCACAGTACTGTTGACTACAGCTGCGCCAAGAGAATGAGCAATAAGTCTGATATTTGACTCTTTGCATTTATCCTTAAAATCGAGAATGAACTGCGCGAGTTTGGGTCCGTTACTGGCAGCTATAGCTTTTGCATCCTTCCAACCCTCTTTACTAAAGGGTGTATTCGAATCCCAGCTGAAGCTAGTCAGAGGTATTGTGTAGTTGTTAGATTCTAACGACATAGCTGTTCTGTTAACTTGTTCATTAGCAGATGCTTCGTCTGCCCAATCTCCATGGATATAGATAACAATTTCCTTCTGTGGAGGACAGATAAGTGCGTTTTGCGCATCCCCAGTTGCGTTACCACTGAAATTATTATAATATAGATAATCTGTTGAATTATGTCCAGGAATCAATTCTCCTGTTGCGAGATCGAAATGTCCACGAGTGGAAATAGTATTTTTGTAAGAATCAAATGTTCTAGCCTGAATCGTGTTCTGTCCCGTAGCATAGAAGAATTGAGATAATGACAGCTGTACGATAATAATTGCAATGGCGAGGAATAACAAGATGACTGATAACAATTTAGATCTAGACTCTTTATTGGATAATAAATCCATATCGCTGTCGTGTCGCTATAAATGAAAGAGCAGTTATTAACACAAATGCGGTTATTATTCGTCTTACTACAGTAATCTGGTGATATTAATTATTTATTTGATAATGGCGACCAAGAAAGAGAAAAAACAGATTAATATATATTCACTTGATGGATCATATTATAATACCTCTGAGAAAGCAACACATGTGGGACATATTACCTACCTTGATCAAATATGTTGATTCGTATAAGACGCTAGCATTACTATTAATATCGTTCCTATTAATAACTTCGTATTTATTTACTATGTACAACCAGATGAGCATTCCTGTAGCGCAAGCCCATTTGGAACATTTACCACATTATAATTCCGGTGGAGATAGACACGGATACGGGAAATATCTGTCTTTTATGGCACTGGATCCAGAATATGGGACAATTGACCATCCTTCTCGGATTACCTTTAGCATCCAAGACTTTGATAACAATGATGTATATAATGTATCAACGATGGTTGAGATATATGAATTAATTAGTGGGAAGCGGATTCACGTATTTCCATGGACGTTTAGAGACGTAGGAGATTTTAATCTTTATTATCAATTTCCTAAGAAAGCAAATTACCAGATAGTACTCAGCATTAAAAACGCAAACAATAATACTGGGAGTGAATTACCCTCGTATCTTTATTCTTCTAGAGTCGATCCACCAAGGTCGATATTAGGTGAACTTTCTGGATGTGACTGTACGAGAACAATATTCAATATATCAATATCAAGCGGCTTCGGTGATATTCGTAATTTACTATACTTTATTTCTATTGCATCCCCAATTACGCTTTTGGGTTATGTTTTGACAAAGAATTACATGAAGAAACGCAATGAATTAAACAGGACCAAAAAAATGAGAGCAGAATATCGACGAGCTAATAATATCAGAACCGATCGATTCAGTGTTTCTAATGAAAGTAACAATGAAGTTAATATGATTTCAACCAACACCAAGCAGAATGTTAAATACTGTATAACACTGTTAGCTTTAGCAGGAGGTTTAGTTCATTTAGTAGTTTATCCCGAGCACGGTTCTATTCATGTATATTATACTATCTTTCTCCTCTCAGCTGCGGGGGCACAAGTGACATATGGCATCTTGTATTTTCTGATTATGTTATCAAAGCCGTTCTATGAAATGTCTGATGAACAACAACAAGTTAGAAAATCGACATACAAGAAAACGATGGCAGTAAACCTCTTTGGATTTATAGGAACAGCAGTATTAGTTGGACTGTATACCTATTCCGTAATCTATCCCCCACCATTGTCTCCAGTTAATAAACCAGAACAAATAGAATTTGTAGGTATTTTTGCAAAATCATTAGAAATAGCACTGCTTGTTGGTATTATCTTTATTATGAAATGGGATAAAGATGCGTATCGGCGTATGATGATGAAAATTAAGCCTTAAGCCAACATATAAGAAAACGGCTCTCCTCTGCAATTCTACAAAATATTCTGTATGTAAGCTATGCAGAGATATTTCCTTATTATGATAACCTTCAGCTACATGGAAACTCCATCTTATTAGTGATTGTATTATGTTCCTAAATCATTGTAGTCTACAACCGCGATTCATATCTACAGTATTGTTTGCCATTTATGGACCAATTATTCCCCATACTCAAACTTTTTAGGAATGGATGGAGGGCTGAATCTCCCTTACACTAAGATCTTTGAATTCCCATACTAGATTATCTGATCTAAAAGTAACTATCGGGCCCCCATTAGTTATAATATAATCTTTAGGTTTATTACAGTTAGCACCATAGAACATTTCATCCGAGCTCTTTGCAGACCATCCGCCATTATCGGTAAAATTTGTCACCTGCACCCAATAATTTGTATCCTTGTTATCGATGTACGATTCCATTTTTACTGCGCTATTATTGTTGGTATTATACATCACGACTTTCCATCCGATCCATCTGCCTATAAGTGGATCAACTACAACTTTGGATTTACCTCGTCCATCAGTGTAACCTTCCCTAAACAATATTTCCTTTTTCCATTCTACAGTACCATCAGTATGTATTCCACCAATAAGACCAGTGCCTTCACAGGGGGTTTTGTTACTATGTATACCACTTCTTGCAAACCAAGCTAAATCATTTTCTTTGCTTGGGTCTATGACTGATAATATTCTTGCATATCCCGTAATTTCTACATTTTTCCAATCTGGTACTCCTGGAGGAGTATCTACATTCATTCTGACCTCTGAACTGTTAATCAGCCATGAACCATTAATCTGTCTGGTTATATTCTTGTCAGAAGTTATGTAGAAGATGCCATCAGATCTAGGATCCTCCAAGTTCAGAAACCATTCTCTTCCCTTCGGTTTTGTTGGATAAATTTCTTTTATACCAAATTCGTCCTTTCCCTCTGAGCTATCGCTAGTAGGACTGGCAACAGTAAATGATATTATGTTACTATTATAACCCAGAACAAAAAAAATCAATACTATCCCGACTGCTAGCCTGATACTTTTAGATGGCATCGTAATCATCTTAATTTCTACTTCCTCGTGAGTATATTGGTATTTTAAGTAACCTTTCTGGTTCTATTTGCACAAAAACTTAATAAATCATTCCCAGTCTTCTCGATAGAAGAATTCTAGAAAAATATTCTAGAGGGTTCAGGGAGCCTTCCATATGAAATAATTGCCGGACAGGCTGTCAGATCATCAGTTGGGTGGCGTTGGCGAGGGACATTCTCTATCTACGTGAGTAATATATCCGTCTAGACATATCTGTATCTCGCTATTCTTGTAACATTTGCCGGTTTCATCGTCGTCTAGTCTTCCATAGCCTTCGGGGCACTCACCAATTGGAATACATTGTGCATTCTCATTGAGACTAAATCCTGTGGGGCAACTACCATCTATTGGTTGACATTCTTTTAAGGCAGGATCGAAATAGCAGGGTGAAGGTGATGGTTCGAGTGTGGTAGTATTTGATCGGACTGTAGGAGTTGCATACACGCCTGCGGGTAAGATCGAAATTGACACAATCAGTATCGAAACCGTTAATTTGCTATAGTGTAGCAATAGTAAGTCTTATGGACGGAATTATTTAGGCTTTTTAATTGAGATGACCTGGGAATATTTTGGAACAACTTAATTCAAAACCATCCTACTATTTATTATGGCAAACATAATAAACAAAACCTATTGAAGAGTTTGATATGGTACGATCTAAAAATTTCTTAACCGGCTGAAATGAGAAAAAATAAGTGAGGTTTGTTTCAGTCTTCTTACTGGGTCACCAATATACACCGTAAATGATAATAGAAATATTGGTCAGATGTGAAATAAACGAAGACGGTATAATGAGAATAAATGTTATTGGTTTTCTACTAAAACTCAAAGAATAGTTCGAAAAGTCAAGTTAATCCTAGAATCGATTACGTCTTTGGACTTAGGTAAGCTATGTAACCAATTGCTTTGTGTAGCTTCTTTCATTACGAGCAAACTGCCATGTTCAAGTAAAAGTGATACTATTTGTTTAGTTTGCTTATGTTTGAACAAAAATTTTCGCTCTGCCCCAAGACTTAATGAAGCAATAGTATTATTCTTTCCCAGTGATTTTTCGTCATCGCTATGCCATCCCATGCCTTCCTTTCCGTCGTGATACAGGTTAAGTAAACAGGAATTGAATTTCGTTCCTATAAGCTCATCTATTATTTGCCTCAGCCAAGAAAGTTCTTCAGTCCACGGTAGCGCTTGCTTTGTTGAATTTGAATAGGTATACAAATAGTCAGAATCACCGTACCATGCAGCTTTTCTTTTAGTAATGATGCGCTTCCCAAAAATAAAGACCTCGTCATTTTTCCATAATATGTTTTTCATTAGCAGGTCAAAAATTCGGCTTGCGCATTTGGAGTTCAATATTTTGCCATAATAGTATACCGTACCATCATTAGGGAGAAGATTGTATCTATCGTCCTCATGGAACAGTTTATTCTCTACATTGTTGATATTCATTATCATCAAGTACCTACAATTCTTGTCAGAAAAGGTGCAACAATGCTTTCTGCTTTGTTAGAAAAAATATACAAGTTTCATTTCTCACCCATTTTCCATATCCTAAATACAGATTGATATAATCAAGGTATTACGTTTGCAATCAAACCTTAATTGTAACATTATCCAATTAAATTATATATTATTAATTATATTAAGACATTAAGCAATTAGTTTAAGGCATCATGAAAAATAATTCCAAGTGTATGCCGTTTTCCATCATGTACTTCGCTCACGCCATGCCTCATTTGCGCCCGATAATATCCATTCCTACCTTTTATAGGCCTATAGTTAGTAGTTATAATCAGCATATCTTCTTTATGCGGTCTTAAGACAATTGCCTTTGACTGCGCTCTTGGAATCTGCTGGGTTATTACAAATTCTCCACCAATATAATCAACATCAGGTTCATTCAGAAAGAAAACCAATTGGAAAGGAAAGAAAATTTCTCCGTACAGATCTTGATGCAGAGTATTATGTCCTCCCTTTCCATATTTTAGAATAAGGACAGTAGGTTTTGATTGATTATTATCATGGCAAAGCTCTTGAAGTTCATCAAAGGTATCTGGGAATTGTCTTTTCATATTTAACATCCTCATCCACGCATTTGCAATAGGTACGAGTTTTGGATAAACTTCTCTTCTGATGGTCTGGACTACGTCAGGTAATGGGTATTTAAAATACTTGTATTCTCCTAATCCGAATTGATGCCTTTCCATGGTTATGGTTTTGCGATATAGGTTTGGGTCGCCATATTTTTCAATCAATTCGTTACAAAATTGTGGTAGTAGGAATTGTGATACTATAGCGTATCCTTTGTCGTTTATTTCTCCAGCTACTCGTTGCCAATTAGTTGATGCTATCTTTTCATACATATTTTTCGATTGTTACTATTTTCATAGTTATTAAACGTAGATAGTATACTTATTAGCATGTAAATGGTTTTGCAGTCTAATAGTATGTTATCTCAATCCCAGGTTTCGGCCTCAAAATCCTCCAGATCAGTATTATTAGAGAGGAAAATCGACGAGACTGTCGAAGGCCTGCAGGCTTCTTTTGGTAAACTCCTACATTCAATTGACGAGAAAAATGCCGGCATTATTGTTGAATATGTATCCGCCCTAAAAAGTGAAGTTAATCTCGCAGATACCTATCGGCGGGATGTGATTGTATTATTATCCAAACTTTCCAAGTATACAAGTAATAAACCATTCAGCGAACTGGTTCGAAATGACGTTCTTGAATTTTTGGATAGTTATCGCAAGACTGAGACTGAGGACCCGATGCACAGGTGGATCGGTACTTACAATATTTTTAGAATGCACTTACTACGATTTTTTAAGTGGCTTCATGCCCCCGAAATCGAACCTGACAAAAGGCAAAAGCCACCAGTAGTTGAAAATATTGCCAAACTAAGACGCAAAGAAAAATCGATTTACAGGCCTTCTGATCTGTGGACTCAACAGGATGATCTGCTATTCCTAAAATATTGTCCGAATGAAAGAGACCGTTGTTATCATGCAATTAGCAGGGATCTTAGTGCGCGGCCTCATGAAATCGTTAAGCTTAAGATAAAAGATCTCTCATTCAAGTCCGTTGGTTCCTCGCAATACTGTGAGGTCGTCGTCAATGGGAAAACAGGACAGCGTTCGATTCCGCTCATAAACTCGATTCCCTATCTAAAGGATTATCTAGACCACTCACATCCCCAGCCCCGCAATCCTAATGCGCCTTTAATTTGTGGCGCCGGCAGAAGTCTTGGGCGACATATAAAAGCATATAGGATTCTCACAATGTATATCGAGTACAAGAAACATATATTTCCAAAATTGTTGGAGTCACCAAATGTATTGCCCGAGGATAAACAGAAGATTAGAGAATTGTTAAAAAAACCTTGGAACCCATATGTGCGACGCCACTCAGCTTTAACGGAGAAGTCTACGATACTAAAGGAGAGCGTACTCCGGTCCCATGCAGGGTGGTCTGGAAGTTCACAAATGCACCTACGTTACCTCCACTATTTCGGCAATACCTCGTCAGAATCAATTTTAGAGGCATACGGCATAATCGCAGATGGTCAACAGATTGATCAACTCCGTCCCAAGCAATGTCCGAACTGCAATGAACCAAATAAGGTTGACAGCAAGTTCTGTGCGAAATGTCGTATGGTTCTTAGCTATGATGCCTATAATGAAACCCTAGAAAAGCGGAAGGAGGAAGATAGTCGGTGGGACGAACTACGTCAAGAGATAGATAAACTCAGAGAATACATTTACAAGAGATAAAATTATTTTTCTTTTGTTCTAGGCCTATTCCAATAGGGACTTTTGCATTTAGGACAGATTACTGGGTCTTTTTCCCCATATTTTCTAGGAAGCCAGACATGTCCACACCTTTCGCATCTGTATCCTTCTAGCTTAATCCTAGCCACAGTAGTACTCATTGGGTATAGCTCCTTAACATATATCCATTGAGTAGCTCTGTTATATTAACTTACTTGATACACTATACCCATTGGGTAAGATTATATACTACTTTATACACTATACCTACTAGGTAATTATGACAAATACTAGATATGGAAAGGGTTTGATTCTAGCAATCACAACTCCAAAATCAAACAAGCTAAAAGGTGAAGAGGTCTATTACGTACAATCAGAGAGAAGTCCAGACAAAAGATACAGAGTTAACTTTGAAGATGGCACTTACGAATGTCCTGATTCTATACACAGGGGAGAAGACCTGCAAGCATTTCTACAAAGTTGTAATGGAGAAGGCGATCGCTTAATTCTATATCATATTATTCTAAACCTAAGGCATAGAGGATCCGGCGTAGGGTTCCCAGTTCCTCAATGAACTCGTACATTGTCGGTGGAAGTAGATCAAGACACATTCCCAGATAAGCCTTGGAGAGTACATATTGTGTAGGATTACACTGCACATTTCCCTTGGGTAGTTTAGTCATGAATTGCTTTTTTTCCAAGTAATCCAAATGTGCGGATACTGTTTCACGGTGTATATCCAGATAACCAGCATGTCGTATAGCACGATGGATATCGGCTATAGACTGAGGATCTTGAATAAGTCTAATGGTTTCCTTACCATCGACAAAATCAATATCACGAGTTCCAAGATGGTATATTTCACTGTTTTTCATCTTTTTGAGCCTTTTTTTGTAAGCGCGAACCACCGCTATACTTTCCATATGCTTTATAATGATCTCATCATACTCATACTTCCACCTCGGCACCCTCGGTTCAGCTGCTAAAGAAAGGTAAAGATTCTTCCATGGCCGCTCCATTCTCTATGTCAAAACCGATATACAAAAAGACCATTTAAAAGCAATAAAGTTTTTTTGGTTTTTTGAATGGCTTTAAAATCTAAAATGATTGCCATAAGCGAAAGGACTTATCATAATCTAGCCCAAATGGGGACGTTAGAAGATACGTTTGATAGCGTTATTGAAAGAATGATACAAAGAGAAAAAGCTGCTTCCGCCCAGGATTCTTTGGAGAGGACCAAGGACGGGATAGCAGCCGCGCCGCTACAACCCGGAGGCCATAACGGATAATGTCAGATACAGCTGCTTTAGATAAAAATGATTCTCTAATACTTCGTGTCAAAAAGCTAACCCGATTATCGCACGAGCACGCAAAGGTATGCGAGTCATTTCGTAAAACTCTGAAAGAGAGTGATTTTGGTGATTAAGAATAAGAAAGGAAAGCTGGCCGGCCCACAAACCAAGCCAGCAACTACAGGCGCAACACTACAGCCAACCCAGCAGAATGGATTAGGGGTGAGTATTACGATATGATACTTGGCGGCCTGACAAATAAACCTACTCACCCATCAGTACCTACGACAAGACAGCATACTGGCCCGACCAGCTGAACCTTTACTATTCTGAGACTAATCGACCCGCGGTTTACGAACGTAATGTGATTCACGCTGTGAACTGCTCTTGTTGCATTAGGATCCGTAATCCAGTTCTTCAGACTAAGCAGAAGCCCAAGACCAAGAAAAAGGAGGTCCCTAGGATATGACTACTACCAACCAGATAAAGCCAACCCTAAAGATCAAGAGACTCTATTTTGAGCCCCAGATCATAACAAGATCTCCACGAACGCCATCAGACGACCTACAGCCCTGGAACATTCAGTATCTAATTGACGAGACTGAAATTTCTCTACTGGATACAAAGGTAAGATTCTGCATGATGAATGGCCTTACGACAGAGGCTCGAAAACAGGATCCTAAGAATCTAGGAAGAGGAGTACCTAGGAGATTATATGAAGAACAAGCTAGATACAAAATGTATAGAGCTCCAATATTTCATCCGCCTCCGGTTTTTGTCGTTTATTTGAAGCATCTGGATGATAGACTGAAACAAGAGCTATCGTTACTCGATAGGGAAACCAAGGATTTTGTCATGAAGGAGGCAATCGGTAGAGTGTTAGAACAGATCGATAGTCGCTACTATCTTCTAAGTGTTAAACCATTTTTGCGATGGAGGTTAGAACCATAGTGACCAATGATATCGATGATAAACTGCTAGAACAACAGGAGCAAGAACAGAAGGAACAAGACAACCTGGGTTCACAATTCCAAGCTGGGGGTAACGGTCATGGTCAAGTAATAGAGATTGATCCTACTGTAGACTTAAACCCTTTCATCGGTGACAGGGACTATGCAGAATATATCGTAGATAATGCAAAGAAAACGGTAAAGAGAGAAGACGCACTTATTAGACAGATAGTATACGTCGCCCTAAGTAAAGACTCCGACAATCCATTAAATCTGGCGGTACTTGCAACAACTAGTGAAGGTAAAACCCATGCAGTAGTAGAGACGCTAAAACCGTTTGAAAAGTTAGGCCTGTGGGTCATCGGATCAATGTCTCCCAAGGTAATAATTAGACAGAATGGAATCTTGGTTGACAGCAATAACGACCTATCCGACGATGATATGGAGGTCGTCAATCAGGCACAAAAAATCGAATCACCGAGTAAGTGCATTTCATTTCTGATATCCAGCATATCCGGATTGGGCCATCGGGATAATATTTTACAACATTCTAAGATAATAGTACCAAAAAACCTTGAACCCATACCAGAAAAGTGGTTAGAACTGTACATTTCTGGCCTATTTCAATATCCGGATGCAAACGAAACTTTTGAGATCATTGACAAGAATGAACGAAAGGTATGCATCTACGGGTTCATAGAATGGTACCTCCGGGGAAACCGAAACTTGCATGGATATGTTTCAAATGCCGCTTTTTACAATAATGATAACGAAATCCTAGTTCAGTTGAAAGACCTAGAGAAGTTTGATAGGAAAAGATGTAAAACATTATCCCTTTCGTGTAATCTGGATACCAGGGATACGACGTCATCCTCCCCTGATCAAGAGGATACACTCTAGCTATGACCACATGGCAAAGCCTCCCCGTGGCGTGGTTGGAGTAACCGATTTGCCAGCAATCAATAGTAAAGAGGTGAATGAAAAGAAAGAATGACAACCCAATCGATAAGCGAAATAGCCAAAAAGAATCTCGAGTCAAATAAGGAGTTATGGAAGTCAGAGTCCAAGTACATCAAGCTCGAAGCTGGAGAGACTGTTGTACTACAGTTTAATCCAGAGAAGATAAAGCATGTCGAAGGTCAATATGGCCCGCGCATTCAGTATACAGTAATTAATCCAAACTACTCCGACAAAGGAGAAAAGAAGTTTGAGACCGGTAAGATGACATCGGGACAAATAGATTCCATCCTTTCACAGGGAAAAACTCTATTGAAGATTACGAGACAAGGAGAAGGCAAAGAGACAAGCTATATCGTAGAAGCAGCCGACTAGTTTTGCTGCACCCCCAACATTTCTTTTTCTATTTTCTATTTCTTTTCTATCCCCTGGCGAATACATTGCAGAAGTTAGCTTCAATGGTGTAGGGCAACATGAATCATGATGTCAGTCTTGCGATAACAGCAACTCTAGTCCTAACGAACCCACACCACATTATACAATAGTTGTTGGGAAATAAAAGTAGTTCAGAGCTAGCTTGCGTACATTTCCTATAGACATAATACATTTCTATTATAGCCCCACAATAACACTCAGTATACACCATCGCAGAACATTATTCATAAGTGTGGAATAAATGGAACTGTGAAAACTAATGCCAGTATTTTTTCTAGTTTATGTATTATGGTTCTAATCTAGCCCCAGCTTCTTCATTATAATATCATGGAGGGTGAAACTATGCGATGAATCACCCAACTCATCATAGCAATTAGCTTCTCAACTGAGATATAGTCTGACAGTATGTGTATGTTACAAATGAATCAAAAAACTATAGCAATAGCAGCAGTCTTAATGGCAGCTGCATTGACAGGATTGTTTGCAACATCTCCATTAGCATACGCTGAAGATAGAGGTGGAGATAGCAGTGAAACCAGCACAGATCAGTCAGTAAAGCAAAAGAATACTGGAAGTGGTGACTCAGCCAACTTCAACTGTGGTCAAAACTTAATCAAAGCTGGTGTAGACGAACAAGAGTGTGAATTCGAAGATTAAAAAAGCAAGTTATCGACTAACGAGTCATAACTGCTTACGCTCCCTTTTTTTATTTTTATACTACAAACCTTCTACTAGCTTCTTCAAAATAGATAAAGTAAACATACCTAGTGAAACATTTGACTTCAGAAATGAAACAGCAACATCTAAGGTCAGTAAGAGTGGTATTTCTGTTTATGTTTGGCCAACTGTATCCGTCCACCTTTGATTACTATTCCGCACTTGTCGCATGTAGACTTCCTATTGTAATCGGGCTTCCGTCTATGTCGGATCGTAAGAACTATGAACTATTACGGGACTATTTATAGGATTCCAGGTTTGCGTACGGAATAACGGCAAAGCTTCAAAGCTTTAACAGCCCTATCTTTCTTCTGCAGTGAACATGTTACCTGTGTACAAATAGGATTTTCCTTCTTAGCTTTTCATTATCCTAGGTATACAGACTTGACTTTGAACTATCTCGAGCAGCAAGAGTACTACAACGCCATAAGACAACTCCAATATTATCAGGACGCCATAAAGGACAAGTGTGATTATTTGATAGAAGAAGAGTTTCGTCATAAAGTAGGATATCAATTTACATTCCAGGCTAGGAATCAGATAGAGTTTACACAGACATTTGATACAACCTGGGTTACTGCTATCTAATCCGGATCAGACTTTTGGAAAACTCTAAGGATCGTCTAACTCCGCTATTGCGTTGGAAGCGGAAGTTCTCCTAATGGAACGTCATTTTCATTTGAATGAGCACGTATTATTAATGAACCGATTCCTTTGAAATCACAGTTGAGGTCTGCATCATAGGAACCGAGATCCACGGTAGCCTCCCCGGTATTTTCAGCACATGGATTTGCTTGTACTTCTTGTACCGAGTCTGGTAAAATTACCCATCCAGCTGCGAGCAGTGTTGCCGCTAACAAGCTTGCTATGAGGATTGTCTTATTCATTTAACTTTAAGAGGATATGAACATACGTATATATGAGCTAAGAAGGATATGGCTATCTTTTTGTAATAGGTACATCTCGGGTATTAAATCTCCAAAAAAAATGGGGGGATTAGTGTTTGTCATTATTCGTCTATTTCTAATGAGCCGATACCTTCGAAGTCACAGTTGAGTTCTGATTCAACTTCTTCGACAAGAAATGCTTCTGTGCTACATGGATTTGCTTGTACTTCTTGTACTGAGCCTGGGAACACTACCAATCCAGCTGCTAACAGTGTTGCCGCTGCTAAGACGGCTGCTATGAAGATGTTCTTATTCATTGTGAAATGACAATACGAAAACAATCGTATATCTGAGCTAGGAAGGATATAACTACTTTTTAGAGGTAGATATAACTAGAGTATTAAATCTAGAGTATCGAATGTAACAATCAAATATATACAAAGTACCTACATCTTAGAACCCTGTAAATACAAAAATCTTTCTCATAGCTATTACTATTAGTGACATTCAAGTATTGCTCAAATCCAGACCAAACTGTGGTTGAGCTGTAAGTTTCAATATACTCCTTCAAACATGCCAAATATTGGGATTGGCGGCATACAGATAAGCCCATAGTTTATTTTTAATATTAAAAAAAATGGGGGATTAGTATTTGTCCCTAGTCTTCTTCTATTTCTATTGATCCGATACCTTCGAAGTCACAGTTGAGTTCTGATTCAGCAAAGATGGCTCCTTCCGTTTCTGTGCTACATGGATTTGCTTGTACTTCTTGTACTGAGCCTGGGAACACTACCAATCCAGCTGCTAACAGTGTTGCCGCTGCTAAGACGGCTGCTATGAAGATGTTCTTGTTCATACTAACTCTAAAAGAGAAGTACTTATGTAATTGTATATTTGAGCTAGGAAGGATAGGGCTACTTTTTAGAAGTAGATGTATCTAGAGTAAAAGATCTAGACTATCCGACTTATTAAACGGATATAAACATAGTGCATAAAATAGATTGATGCGATATACTGTTAACACATTTAATATCATTAGAGATGACAGATACATTGGATATCAGCCGGAACATATTTCTTATTCACCAGATCTACTATCACATTACTGTTCCCCTTCAAGTAGTCATTCAGATCCATATCGGATCATCTTGGATTGCTTTCATGTTAAAAAGGATCATTCTGTTAGCTGTATTACAGCAAACTTATTAGAAAACAGTCACATATTAATAACGTATCGAACGTAGAAAATGCAACCTCTCTTTAAAATAAGCATGGAGAAATACAACTCTTGAGCACAAAAACGCAACAGACAGAATGGCGAAGAGACCGAGTATTGGAACTATCAAGCCAGGGCTTTAATCAGTCCGATATATCCACTGTGTTACAGGTGGACAAGTCCATAGTTAGTAGAGATGTGGCCTATCTTAGATATCAAGCGCGGGATAACCTTCAACATCATATCCATGAAGTAATCCCAGCAGAATATGAAAAGTCCATGAATAGCCTAAACCAGGTCCTAAGATTAACATGGGCTATCGTAAGTAAAACACCAGATGAGAAAACTAGACTTCAAGCTTTAACACTGATCACGGAGACTAATAAATACAAGATAGATTTAGCGACCAACGGGACGATTGTTACAGATGCGTTAAAGTGTGTCCAATCAAAGATGGACCACTTGGACAATAACAATAATAACGATAAGATAGTAGAACCAATAGCAACGGAAGAAGGAAAGACTACTACTAGCACAACCAACGGGGTTTTCTAGGTGATTGTTTGTATCATAAAACATTAAACTTAGTCCAATTTCTTTGCTTAACTCTATTGGTTTATGCTGCTACAGTCTTATATAGTAATTCACAAGAAACCGTCTATCCTCTATTGCCGATCTCTTCAAGAGATTGATGTACTATACTATTACCATATTTGATATCATCAGAATATATCATACTTAAGATAAATATGTCACAAATCACTTTAAAATAGGAGCTATAGAACCTTCTCAATCCAGAAATAATAACATAGCATAATACAAAGTAAGATGAATCAGAAAAGTTTCGTAGTAGCTGCAATATTAGCAGCAGCCGCCCTCTCTGTCATTGCAACACCATTGGCGTTCGCTTCGACTATCGGTGGAGATCCAAACGGGGACACCAGTACGACCAGCACAGACCAATCAGTGAAACAAAAGAACGTCGGAAGTGGTGAATCAGTCAACTCCAATTGTGGTCAGAACCTAATCAAAGCTGGTGTAGAAGACCAAGAGTGTGACTTAGAAGATTAAGAAAGTAAGCAAGCAGGTAACGACTAACAAGTTATAACTGCTTTCCTTTTTTTATCTTTGTGTTACTAAACATAGACTTGGTAGCAAAAACCCTTACTGATATTGTTACGTACCTTTTATATTCCATAAAAGCTGCCGGGTACGGACATGTCTGAGGTTGAGCATCATGAAAGATATGGTTGGTGGCTGAACGAGCTAGAATCGCTTGGTGTTGACACAACAGAGAAAAATGGAC
>Ga0209382_10000181_pt1 | contig 100479 bp, 82 predicted proteins | sample SoiMetdeltSBSDD5_FD_187599 | JGI IMG/M metagenome (GOLD analysis project Ga0209382, IMG submission 187599) | Bulk soil microbial communities from a Populus tree surrounding site in Tennessee, USA - Soil MetaG P. deltoides SBSDD5 (SPAdes) (version 2) | ecosystem: Environmental > Terrestrial >...
TTCGATTGCCATAAGTTACGGCAAGGTCGAGCACACGGCGGCGCCGGGGAAGGTCGACGTCACGCCACCCGCGAATCCATCCGCCGTGAAATTCACGGAACCGACGGCTCACAAGGCCACAGACCCCACGGCCATCAAATTCGCGGACCCATCCGCCATCAAGTTCACGGACCCGGCCGCCGTCAAGTTCACGGACCCGTCCGCTGTGAAATTCACGGAGCCGACGGCTCACAAGGCCACGGACCCCACGGCCATCAAGTTCGCGGACCCATCCGCCATCAAGTTCACGGACCCGTCCGCCGTCAAGTTCACGGACCCGGCCGCCGTGAAAATCACGGAGCCGACGGCTCACAAGGCCACGGACCCCACGGCCATCAAGTTCACGAGCCCGTCGGCCGTCAAGTTCGCGGACCCGTCCACGGTCAAGTTCGTGGACCCCTCGACTCTCAAATTCGGTCCCGCTGCCGCTGTTGCGACGCTCGTGCCTCCGAATGCTCCTGCGATCAAGTTCGACACCGCGGCCGGGCAGGTGAATCAGCCGGTCGTGATCAGCGATCGCAGCATTGCCGGCAATGCTTTCCAGGCGACCGCCGGCTTTGGTGACCTGGTCGACGTCGTTCAGCGGGCTGGAGCCGTCAGGCTCGTGGTGGTCTGAGCCGCTCACGGCGTGCCGTGCGGGATTTCGACCGTACGTCGGCGAGTAGGAGGATTCATTCATGCGACGTGCAGTCACGCCACTGCTGCTGGCGCTGGCGATCGCCACTCCGCTGGTGGCGCAATCCACCGCGACATCCGGGCCTGCAACCGGGTATTCACGACTGTACGTCTTCGGCGACAGCTACTCGGATATCGGCGCCGGGTACATCGACGGCAACGGGCCGACCGCGGTTGCGTATCTCGGCTGGCTGATGGGCCTGCAGGTCGCGCCGAGCAAGGCCGCCAGCGCGGCTGGCAAGAGCCTCGTCTTCGCTGTCAGCGGCGCCGGTACCGGTGAAGGCGCGGGACGGCAGGTGAAAGAGGCGCTCCTCGGCTACGGGATGATGAACCAGGTGCGCGACTTCGAGGCGCGCGTGAAGTCCGGCGAGATTGCCTTCGATCCACGGACCACGCTGTTCTTTCTCGCCGGCGGCCTCAACGACGGCCGCCGGGAGACCGCGTTCACGCTCGCCAATCTCAGGCAACAGCTCCAGATCCTGCGCGCGCTCGGCGGGAGGCACTTCACCATTGCCCTGCTGCCCACGAAGATCCCGCAGTTCGCGGCGGTGGGACTTCGACTGAATCCTGCCTACGAGCAATTCGTCCGGGAAGAAGCGCCCGGCCTCGATCTGTGGCTGAACCACTGGGGCACGACATTCGACGACGTGATGGAGCATCCGGCGGCACACGGCATCGTCAACGCGACGAACGCGTGCGCCGGACGGGCCATCTTCGATCAGGATCCAACCCCGGTCGGCGATCCGGCAACCTACTTCTTCTACCATGAGGGTCACCCGTCGACAGCGGTGCATCGAATCGTGGGCAAGAAACTGTTCGAGGAGATCGCGGCGCACCCGCCAGCGGCGCGCTGATCCTCACACGCTCCGCGCCTGCAGCCGAACCTGAATCAGCTGGATGGCACTCCAGGCAGCAAAAACAAGAGGACAGGAGCTCAGGAGTCTAAGCAACCAGGCTCGTGGTGGCTCGAGGGGTCGCTCCGGTCGAGCAGCCGTGAGTAGTCGCCGGTCCAGCGCAGGAACTGGAGCAGCGTCGGAATCAGAATGTCGCCCCTGAGAGCCGAGGCGCGCGCGGCGACAGCGCTCGTTTCGAGAAGGTGCTCGAGGCCGGCGCGCGTGCTGCGATTCGCGGCCAGCCACCGGTCGACGGCCTCGGCATCCGGCAGGTCGAGCCGGCTGCACAAACTGGAGGCGCGGTCGAGGAGGTGTCCTGCGTCGATCGACCCACCATCTCGCCGGACCTCCTCGAGGGCGAGCTGCCAGCCCAGGGCCGCCGCGACAGCACGGTCTCGGAGCCCTGGATCGCGCGACAGCGCGGCCAGGACCCGGGCGTCATCCTGCGACATGCCCGTCTCGGCCGCGGAAACGCGCAGCTCGTGCCACCACAGTGAATCCTCGAAGACGAAAGCTGGTGGTCCTGTCGCGTAGCCGGCATCGAGACACGCGCGCATCGCCTGGAGCATGGCCACCGCGTCGTCCCGCTTCTGGTTGACCGCGCCTGCCGGCAGCCATCGCCGAAAACTCTCCAGCGTCGATGCCAAGATGCCTTCCTGCCCGGCGATCTCCAGGACATGGGCGTAGGTCCGCTCCGCGTAGTACAGGCTCTTGGCGATGCGGAGTATCGCCGCCGCTGATTCTTCATCCAGCAGGCCGGACGAGCGCGCTTTCTCCACCGTGGCGCGAATGTTCACCATCGCATCGGATCCCGCGCGATAGCCCGTGTCCTCGGGGCCATGCACGACGGCGACCTCATCGTCGTCTTCGAGGAGCCCGTCGCGATACGCCTCGAAGATCGGGCCCACGCCCAGCATCCCGAAGGACGCGAGCTCGGCGGCGCGGAGCGCGCCCATGCTCGCGCTCCCGAAAACGTGGATGCCCGCGTCGAGCGCCCACAGGATCTCTTTGTGCCAGACCGCGGGCTGCCGCTCGAAGTAGCCGTCGATGATGCCGATCGCCTGCGGCCGCTCCAGCGAGATGCGATACACGTCCCCGTGCGCGGCGGGCGGCAGGCACACGGCGTCCACGATGGCTCGAATGTCCCCCGGGAGGATGGTGGGGCCTGCAAAGACCACTGCCTTCATTGCCCCTCCTCCAGCGAGCGTCCGACCGAATGGCTATGACCTTGATCGTGGAGTCCAGGCACGATGACGCGTACGACGGGAATCCCTATTTCTGGACGCGTCAGCTCGACGACCACGACGCGATCGCAGCCGGCCCGAGCCACCGCGCCGAGCAGCCGCGCGACGTCCTCCTCGAAGGACTCTGACTCGACGCTCGAAACGCTCGCGAACTCAACGACGCCGCGATCGGCCGCCTGCCGGCGCCAGCGTGCCGCGGTGGCCGGATCGCGCCAGGCCGCATAGCTCGCGCGGCACATGTCGTCACGGGAGCCCGCGATGATCGTGAGACGGCTCTGGGCGGCTTCGGTAAGCGCCCGGAGCAGCGCGACCTGCCGTGTCGGGTGACAGCCCATCCCGCGGGCGCCCGAGAGCATTCGATTGGGATCGTCGTGGTGCTCGGCAATCAGGCATTCGAAGGCGGCGAAACCGACGTGACTGGTCACATCCCAGACGGCCACGTCCACCCTGGCCCGCCGGTACCGTTCGAGAACCGCGCAGCAGTCGGGGTCATCGACCGTCCGCAGATTCAGTCGTCGTGCTTCCCGATCTTCGTCGCTCCGCGCGGCGAACCGCGCCGTGGCGTCGCGCTCGACGATCTCACACAACGCATGGCTCACGGCCTCGAGCACGTGGTTGCCCGACGCGAGCCCGGTGCTCGAAACGGCAAAGCCTACGAGGTCCCACCGCATGCGGGTGGTGTAGGCGGTGTGAACGAGCTGAAATGGCACCCAGACCCGTTCGTGGCGGAGCCAGTCGTCGCCCGCGATCCACAGCAGCGGCAGGCTGGTCGGGAAGGGACGCACGATCGAGAGCGGCAGCCGAAACGGATCCACCACGGTATGGGTCTGGCGAAGCTCGTCGTAGCTCGCGAGCTCGAGCGGGCCGGTCACGCGCTCGGCATGGTGGCCCTCGATGGATTCCATGGCCGCCGACACCTTGGCCGAATCGAGGTCGAGCCCCTTGCCCTGGGAAACCGACAGCGACCGTGAGCACGGTCGCACGGACATCACGACCGGAATCCCGATGACGTCGAGGCCCGTGACATTGGCGAGCCGGGTGATGCCCATCTTCGGCAGCAGCGGCTTCAGTCGGGCCAGCGTCTCGACCGGCGGGATCGTCCGGTGCGTACCTCGGACGTAGGTCTTCAGGGTGCGGCCGGCCAGTGACGGCTGGCCGGCGTCGCCCAGGTCGAGCTGCCGCATTGGGCAGAAGTGTAGCCGAGCCCTGAATCGGCATCGCTCGCTTGCGATTCGGGCAATCCCTCCGGAGCGCGGCCCTCACCCGGGGGCCTAGCGGGCGCCGGCGATGAAGAAATAGATATTGGTTGGCGTGTCGGCGCTGATCACACCTGGCACGCCCGCAGCGGGATTCCCTCCCTGCAGCTCGCGAACCTTCGCCAGGCTCTTCGCCGCGGCAATCTGGTTCCATGCCTGCACGTTGAACACCCGGATGTTCACCGTGTTGAACCATCCGCCACCCCGGCGGCTGAGGATATGGCTGTGTGATGGCGGGGACGCGGTGGGTGACCCTCCCACTCGGGAGGCGTCGATCATTGCGGGATGGTTCAGGCACGGAGTGCCTGCCGCGCAGGCGACGGTGGCGGGATCGGGTTGAAAGCCGATCGCTGCTATGGCGTAGATCCTCGGTACCGGACCGGGCCGGGGCGTGACCTCGCCAGGCACGCCGAGCTCGCAGTTGGAAGGGGCGCTGCTCGAGGGGGGCTCGGCACAGAAATAGGACCGGGTGTAGTACAGCTGGACATCTTCGCCGTCAATCCAGCCGTCGATGTAGCCCTTGTCTTCGTTTTTCTCAGCCGATGCCTGAACCCCTGCGGCATGCGCCGCGTGGGCGTCTGGTTCTGCGCCGGTTGGAGTGAGTGGGGTGGGTTTGGCCGAGCAGCTGACCGTGGTCGACAGGGCTGCCACGAGGACAACGCACGACGCGTTCTGAGAGAGCGACATGAAGCCTCCTTGATCGGTGCCTGAGGCTACGAAGCAACGCTCGGCGACTCAATGCACGGAAGGTGAAAAACTGGTGAAAAACGAGTCACCCTGCCCTATCGGTTGACGGCCGGCCTGCCGCAGGCGGCGTGTTACCATTCGGCGGCTTTCAGCCCCGCCATGACAGGCACCGCGCGAGAGCGTGTCCGTTTCTCAGAGTTCGAGCTGGACCTTCGGTCCGGTGAGCTGTGGGATTCGACAGGCCGGCGCGTCCGTCTGCCCAGGCAGCAGCTCCGCACGCTGGAAGCCCTGGTCCGTGCCCAGGGAGACATCGTCCTGCGAGAGGACCTGCGGCGCGAGCTCTGGCCGGACAACACCTTCGTCGACTACGAGCACGGCATCAACGCCGCCATCCGGCGACTGCGCGACACGATCGGAGACGACGCATCCTCGCCTCGATTCATCGAGACCATTCCCGGTATCGGGTATCGATTTATCGCTCCTGCCACGTTCGTGGAGCAGGGGACGGCGGCCGCAACACCAGAGCCGGAAACTCCGGCTCTGGCTGGCGACCCCGAGACCGTCGCCGCTTCGAGACGGTCGACGTGGTCCGACCGCACGTGGCGCGGGATCGCTGTTGCAGCGATTGCTATTGGAGCCGTGACTGTACTGATCGCAGCTCACTGGCTTTCCGGAACCCGTGCCCGGGCGGAGCACGGCCCTCGCCACACCCTGGTTCGCCTGACCTCGAGCTCCGGACTCAACATCGATCCCGCGTTGTCACCTGACGGATCGCTCCTGGCCTATGCCTCGGATCGCGAGGGAACGAGTGGCGCCGACATCTGGCTTCAGCCCGTCGCGGGCGGGACCGCGCGGCGACTGACGACGGACGACGGCGACGAGCTGGAGCCGTCGTTCAGTCCTGACGGTGCGTCCGTGTTTTATTCGCGTCGCGAAACCGGGGGCATCTATCAGATCGGCGTTCTCGGCGGCGTGCCCAGGTTGATCGTGCCCGGCCTGCGGGCCCGAACGCCGCGGGTGTCGGCCGACGGCCGATGGATCCTGTACTGGACCGGTCAGCCCATCTGGAGGGACGGCACCCGCACCCGCCGGGCACCGGGCGCCATCAGCGCGCTTGCGGTCGTTCCGGTGGAAGGGGGCACTCCGACTTACCTGGCGACGAGCCTGCCGAGCGCTCGATATGGCGTCTGGTCGCCGGACGGTCGCCGAATCCTCTTTCTCGGCGAGACGGGGACCGGCGATCTGGACTGGTTCATCGTCCCGCGCGACGGAGGTGACCCGCAACAGACCGGAGCGATCGGTGTGCTGCGAAAGGCGGGAATCACTGGCGTCCCGGTTCCCGGTGGATGGTCGGAGACACACAACGTCGTATTCGCCACACCCGGAAGCGAGACGTCGAATGTCTGGCAATTGCCGATCTCACCGGAGTCCGCGGTGGTGTCCGGGCCACCCACCCGGCTCACGTTCGGATCCGCCGAGGAACGCAGCCCGATGCCGAACCGTTCACGGATCGCGTTCAGCAGCGTCGTCGAAAACGTCGACGTGTGGCGGATTCCGCTGGACCCGCACAGCGGAGTCTCCGCCGGTCCGACAGAAAGAGTCACAGACAACGCCGCAATCGACATGGTGATGAACCTCACGCAGGACGGCTCGTCGATGGTATTCATCTCGACGCGCACGAACAGGTCAGAAGCGTGGCTGCGTGACGTGCGGACGGGTCACGACCGTCAACTGACGTTCAAGGGGGCGGTCTTCGCGCGGCTCAATCCGGATGGATCGCGGGTCGCGATCCGCCGGCCGGGGGCGGAAAGCGCAGGCGAAATCGTTCGAATCCAGGGCGGTGCCGCGACCTCCGTGTGCCAGGACTGTCTGATCGACGACTGGTCCGCTGATGGCTCGAGGCTGGTCTTCGCACGAGGCACTCCGGCGGCGCTGTTCCTCGTCGATCTCGCCACCGGAAATGAGCGACCGCTCGCGAGCCACCCTGACTGGAACCTGTTTCGGGCGCGCTTTTCCCCTGACGGCCGATGGGTCGTGTTTCACACCACCAATTCAACTGCAGTGCGACAGATCTATGCGGTGCCCGCCGACCAGCCGGCCGCAGTCCCGCTGAGCCGCTGGATCCCGGTCGTCAAGGACTACGGTATTCAACCGGCCTGGGCGCCGGACGGGCGTGCCATCTATCACTTCTCTCTCCGTGACGGGTCTTACTGCGCGTGGATGCAACCCGTCGATCCTGGAACCGCGCGGCCCGTCGGCGAGCTTCGCGTCGTGCAGCATCTCCACGACCCGCGGCTGCGAGCCGCGTCGGGAGTGATCGTGACCAACGATGTGCGAGCGAGCTTCCTGTACGTGACATTGACCGAAACGACCGGCAACATCTGGATGATCGGCGAGTAGCAGCCCACCAATCGGCCCACGCCATCACCGAACGCTCGCCATCGCCGACGCGATCGCGATCTTCCAGTTCTCCATCGGCGTTCCGGCCAGGTTCAGGTTCGACGTGAGGTAGTAGAGGCGCCGCGTCGCGTCGCCGTTCGACGCGGTGAAGCGATCCCTCAGGTAGTACGGCGGAATCGACTGGTAATAGAGCGTGGCGCGCACGCTCACGTGCGCCGGGTCCACGTCCGGCGGCAGCTCGATGCGGTACGTCACGGTGTCGGTGCCCTTGCCGTCCTGGTAATCGGGATCCTTTTCCGCACTCCCCTTCGGCCACGTGGCATGGAGGAAGCGCCCGTTGAACGAGGGATCGGGACCCTGTTTCGTCCAGCCGGCCGGGAGCAACCGGTTGTCTTTCAGCTCTTCGTCGCGGCGCAGGAAGCTGGTCGTGAACCGGCCACGGGCATCGGTGATCAGCTCCTCGTAGATCTGCACCTGATCGTCGGCCGTGATGGTCTCGTAGTGCGGTTGATACGCCTGCGCCGGCCGTCCGCGTGGGCCAGGGGTGGCCGTGAAGAACTCCGAGGGCAGCGGGCGGCCTTCGCCATCGACGATAACCCCGACGCCGTTGGTTCGCCCCGAGCTCCACACGAGCCGGTTCCGTTCGTCCTGGGCCTCGATTGCGAGGAGCTCGATCCAGGCACGACGAAATCCGACGCCGCTCGGCATGCGGTGACCGGCGAGGTTGGTCACCGTGACCTTCGCGGTGAGAGTGCGATTGGCGACGCTCGCCGACGCCGCTACCTTCGCCGTCCGCGCCCGCGCCTGCTCCAGCACGTTGGCCTGTGCGTCCTCGAGATTGTCCGCCGTGCCGGTCATGTAGTCGGTCTTGCGCAGACCAAGGACGTCGTTGAACTGCCGGAACATCTCGAGGAGGAATGCGTTCATCCCGAGCAGCTCGTGGCGTGCGAACCCCTCTTTGCGGTGGCGGACGCGAAGGTCGTCCGCCTTGGCATGATGCTCGACCGCGGGATAGCTGTCGTCCTGGATGATGGCGATACGGGTCTGAATCTGCGGCACGTCGAGGCCCCTCGCCGCGCTGGTGTAGCCGCGGGGCATGTGACAGTCCTGGCAGGTCTGTGCCGTGGACGCGGGCGTGCCCAGCTCGTTCTGGTAGGCGCTGTTGAGCCATTCGAGGTAGGTCGCCTGCTCGATTGAATGCGTCATCGACGAATTGATCAGGGTGTCCGGTTTCTCGTCGATCACAGGCAGGTCGATCGTGTGACAGCTGCCGCAGAGCCGAGCGCTCTTGATGTAGGGGCTGTGCGCCGGCTTCGCGCCGATGATGTTCTCCATCGTCAACGTGACGATCTCCTCGTCCTTGAACGGGCCGAAGATACGGTCCGCCGGGCCGGTCGTAAAGAGGCCGGTCGTCGCTTTTTCGAGGAAGTATTCGAGCCCGCTCTTGTTCCAACCCGGAGGAGGCGTGTCCGGGGCAATGTGATGGCAGGACGTGCAGCTCACGCCGTCCCGCGCCAGCGCGCCGTACTTCGCGCCGGGTTCGCTGCCGGTGCGCATCACGTATTCGAGCGGGAACAGCGTCCCCGGATGATCGATGTCGTGCTGGCGCTTGCCCAGGACGCCGTGACAGCGGAAGCAGAGGTTTACGATTTCCTGCTTCTGCTTGCGGCGGCTCTCCGGATCGCGCATCTCGTCCACGTAAGCGAGCTCGCTCTCCAGTTGCGCGAAGAAGATGGGATCGCGACCGGCGAGGCCCATCGGCGACCATCGCCATTCCGTGAACGGCGAGACGTTCACGCCGTTGTCCCGCTCGTTCCCCGGCAGGTACATCGTCGGTCCGAACGGCTTCAGCGCCGCGCTATGGCACGACTGGCACTGGTTCGACGTCACGAACGAAGCGGGCGCGCCCTGCGGTGGGACGACAAAATCCCACGTTTCGTTCGGGAGGCGAACGACGGCCTGCGGCGGCACCGGACCGAGCACGTGAAACGTCTGGAGAAACGCGGGGTTGGGAGCGACGACTGGAGCGGGTGGCGGATCTTCGGGCGGCGCCGGCGCGTGACTGCGTACCTGCCGCAAGGCAGCGGCCGATGCCGTTCGCCAGGAGTCGTCCACGCGGAACGTCAGCGGATCGCCGTACGCTCCTTTGATGTTGGGGAGCGCCGCGAAGGTCGACTCCTTCTCCGCCGACCCATGACAACGCGTGCAGTAGAGCCCGAAACCAGCGGCCGGATAGTTGAAGGGATAGCGATGATCGTCGAACGGCATCAGCGAAGGATGCGTCCAGAGCTCACCCCAGAACCAGCCGTCGCGCGAGCCCTTCGCGTCCTTGATCATGATCGTCCAGTCGGTGACCGGAGGCGGGTCCGCGTCGGCGTAGCGCATCGCCGGTGGCGTGTACCCTTCCTTGATGATCATCGCGCCATCAGGGATCGCACCGATCCGGTTTCCGGTGAGCCACTTGACGACGGCGGGCGAGTAGTAGACACGCGCGGCCTTGTGGGTGCCGTAGTAGGTGTCCCTGATCCAGGGGCCCGTGTCACGGATGCCCTTGTCGCCGCACCACCCGAGCTTTAGATACGTGCCGGCCTGCAGGAACTCGAGCAGCTGTTTCTCATAGCCGGCGAGCCGTTCGGGCGGAATCGTGGTGGGAAGGGGCAGTCCGCTTTCGGGCGCTTTCTCGCAGTCGAGTGAGTTCGAAGTCTGGGCCAACGGGGCAAGGCCGCACACCATCAGGGCGGCACACGCAATCGCAAGCACGTGAGGGCGCACGATGACCTCCAACGAGCAAAAGAGACGTCAGTCAGGGCCTGCGTCGCCGAAGCTCGCGAAGCCAGCGCAGGCCGGGCCTTCCTCTCCGAAGCTCGCGATGCGAGCGAAGGCTGTGCTTGCCGCGCCGAAGCTCGCAAAAGCGAGCGAAGGCGGGGGAGCTCGAAGTGTAGTCGCAGGACCACCGAAGGCGGAAGTCTTGTCAGTGGTTGAGGTAGCTCATCGGATCCGAAGCGCGTGGGCAACGTTGAGCAGCCCCGCAGGATCGTTTGCCGCCGCGAGCAGCGCGACGAACGGACGCGCCAGGCGCATGCCGCGCGCGGTTGGTTCGTAGCCCGCCGTCGCCGCGAGCGGATTCAGCCAAATGACGGCGGCCGAGTGCCGCGCGAGTGTTTCCATCGACACACGCAGAAGATCCGTATCGCCGACGTCGAGCCCGTCGCTCGCAATAATCACGACGGTCTGACCGCCAAGGACCCGTTCACCTGAACGCCGCACGAACTCGTCGAGGCACACGCCAATCGTCGTCCCGCCTCCCCACGCATAGCGAAGTTGGAGGGGCCGGCGTTCGCCGGCCGCCGCGCGGCGGGCATCGTGGGTCACGCGCCGAAGCTCGGTCGAAAACGTGAAGGTCTCGGTGTCCGGCGAGACCGTGGTCAGCGCCACGGCAATCTGCAGCGGCGGCCGGGCATAGGCTCCCATCGACCGGCTGCCGTCTACGAGCACGACGAACCGTGGTTCCCGCCGGCGGCGTGCGCGCCATCGCGGGGTGACCACGTCGCCACCGGTGTGGAGACTGCTTCGCAGGGTGCGCCGGAAGTCGAATCGCTGTCCGTGGCGGGCCGGACGCCATCGACGCGACAGCCGCGCGCGCACCCGGGCCACCAGCACTGCTGCCGCCGCACGCCACTCGCGATCCGCGGGCTCGAGATCCGGAACGGCGCCCTCGGATTCGAGCGGACTGTAACTGGTGCGGACCAGCGTGGCCGCCTGTGCTGACTCGGAGTCGGCGACCTCGTGAACGGCTCCGCTGCGAGTTCCAGGCTCATCGTCGGTGACGCCAGGCGTCGCTGGTCTTTCACCTGTCTCGCCGGATGTTCGCACCTCGGGATCGCGCGGCCGCGACTCGTGTCCGGGTGGGATGGTCCGCGCCGGCAGCTCCGGGCGCAACGCGAGCCTGCCAAGAAAAAACCGATCGAAGGCGCGATCGAACACCTGCGCCTCTTCCAGCCTTCCGGCCAGCACTGGTCGAAGCGCGTCGCGCACGGCCTGCTCGCTTCCGAGTCCGGCGATCGTGAGCGCCCGCGCGGCATCCTGCATCTCGCCCGGTCCAATCCTGAACCGGTAGGCGCCGCGCAACAAGGCACAGAACGCCGCGAGGTTTTCAGGGAGACTTGCGAACGGGTAAGTGACCGTCACCGGCGAGTCTGTTTCCTTCGGTCGGATTTTAGCGGAATCATCTTCGACTTCGTGCACGACCGGCTTAACATTGCCGGACACGAACCGACTCATTCACGTGAGACGAATCCTGGGCGCCGTCCTGCTCCTGCTCGCGACCTGTCATGCGGCCGGTGGGTCCCAGTCCGAGGACGGCCGGCCACCCCTGCGTGACGTGACCGTCACGTCAATCGACCTGGATGACTTGGATCTCGAGGGCATTCAGGTCACCGTCCACCTCAGGGCTACAGCCAACGTCTCGGCCACGCTGCAAACGCTCATCTTCGACCGTGCGTCCATTGGTGACCTGCGGATCAACCTGCCACCACTCCGCGGTCCGATCACGCTCCGTGAGAACCAGTCGCTCGAGGGCCCGCGGATCGTCCGGGTTCGCCTCAGCTACCGGGAACTGGATTCTCTCGAGCCGCTCCGGCGTCTCATCGAGTCGAGGCGAGGGCGGTTCCGCGCGACGACGCGGGGCCGGCTGGCGCTGAACCTGTTCCAGAAGATCGCGCTGATGACCGGGACGGCCTGGGTAGTGACGACCGTCGACCAGGAAGTGCCGGTCGAGCTGCGCGGAGGGACGTTCGCCCGCAGCGCGGGTCTCGCCGCCCTGACGGTCGCCGAGCCCGTCTGGAGGGCTGGCCGCGCGATGCAAGCGCACGCGGACGGGGCTATCGCCGCCCGCGCGTCCGCGGCGCTCGAGCGCTCCATCGTCTCGCTGGAAACGCACTACGACGTGAAGTCCAGCACGGGTGACACCGCCCGCCTCCGGCACGCGTTCACGGGATTCCTGGTCGACGAATTCACGCTGCTCGCGCCCGCGGAGGCGGTCGAGCCGTGGCTCTTCGATCAGGCCTTCGCAGAAGCCGCCGGCAGAGGCGAAGTCAGCGTCGTGCCGTCGAGCCTCGAGATCGTCGCCAGGCCGGCTGCGCCCAGCGGGCCGACCATGCGGCTGACGAGCGAGCGCAAGGACATCCAGGTCCTGAAAGTACAAAGCGGCAGCGAAACGGCTGTATCGGCGGCAACGAAGAAGCGCTTCCGTTTGCGATTGCGCGCCAGCGACAGCAACGTCGCGTTGATGCGTCTGAACGGCTGGCGGGGTGCTGGCGTCACCCCAATCGTTGCGGATCTGCCGGCTGAGTGGCAGCCCGCAACGGTCGTGCGGCTCCGCCGCGAGCAGGATCGGATCGAAGCCGTCTTCCTCCAGACCGCGGTACGGTCGAACGACGGCCGCGTCGAGCTGCGCGACCCGGTCGATACGGATGCCTTCGGCTCCCCCATCTGGACGGAAGCAGGAGTCGTGGGTGTGGTACAAGAGGACACGTCGGGCGCGGACTTGAAGCGCGCGCTGTCGGCACTGAACTTCACCGTCCATTCCGCGGCGAAACACTGACAAGGAGCGCGATCGTGAGATGCCCGTCCTGTGACGAACCCCTGCCCGACAACGCGCCATCCTGCCGGCGCTGCGGACGCGTGCTGGACACCGGCATGATCGCCAGGGTTGATGCGGGCATCCCGGGCCATCGTGCACCGACGATCGTCGAATCGCCGACGCCGTCAAGCGAGCCATCGCCGCCGCCCGTCCGGCCCAGCCCACCGCCGCCTTCTCTATCGACCGCGCCCGCGGCGCCCAACGTGGGCGCGCGGCGGGGACACACTGTGTACATGCCTCCCGAAATGTCTATGGCGGCGCAGGGTCCCGCGGCCGCGCCGGTTCCTGCCCAGCGCAAGATCGTCGGCATGCTCATCACCTACAGCTGGGCGCCGGAAGGTCAGATTTTTCCGGTGCGGGAGGGGCGCAACTTGATTGGACGCGGAGAGGAGTGCGACATCCGCGTCGCGCAGGATTCAATGATGTCGCAGGTGAACAGCCACATCACCTTCCGTCGCGGATTCGTGGTCGGCGACATGGTGAGCATGAGCGGCACCTACGTCGACGGCGACCCGATCGAAGAGCAGTTCCGGCCGCTGCCGAACTACGCCCAGGTCAGGACGGGATCAACCCTCTGGACGTTCGTCGCCGTCGCCCCGCAGGCCGACGAATGACCGGCGGCCACCCTCATCATCCGACGCCGTAGCGCTGCCGGTCTTCGCCGCCGAGACCCGGATCACCACCGCCGACAGGTTGTCGGCGCTGCCCGCCGCGAGCGCGGCCTGCACAAGCTCTCGCGCCTGCCTGCCGGGCGCTACGTCGCTCGCGACGATCTCCTGGATCGCCGCGTCTGCGAGGTGGGCCGACACGCCGTCGGAACACAACAGCAGCCGATCGTCCGGTTCCAGCTGCGTCCACGCCGTGAAGTCCGGCTGCACCGTCGGCGACTGTCCAAGCGCCCGTGTCAGGACCCCGGCCTGTGGATGTTCCCGGGCAGCCGCTGGCGAGAGGATGCCGGAGTCTACGAGCGACTGGACCACGGTGTGGTCCCGCGTCAGGAGAAACAGCCGGGGCCCGCGCATGAAATAGACACGGCTGTCGCCGACATGTGCGCCAATCGCCAGCATGCCACCGGTGGTTTCCGTGACCAGCAGCATCGCCAGCGTCGATCCCATGGTCCGGGTTGGGCAGGCCGTGTCCGAGTTGGAGGCGGTCATCCGATCGTTGAGCTGCGCGATCGTTTCGGAAAGCGCCGCACGGCTCGGCAACTCGAGCGGCAGGCGCTGCATGATCTCGGACAGCGACGTCTGCACCAGAGCGGCGGCCGCGGCGCCGTCGGCATGCCCGCCGAGCCCGTCGGCGACGAAGAAGACATGGCCGAACGGCGTCTCGCCATGACCGATGCGGTCCTGGTTGTCGGTCCGGAGACCAGCCTGCGATTCGAGACCGATCTCGAGAACGGCGCCGGACGTGCCGGGGGATGTCGGCCTCATCAGGCGATCCGATCGAACGTGCACTCCGACTGGCCGACGCGAATTCGATCGCCGGCTTGCAGCAGCGTCGGCGCGATCACCTGCCGCCCGTTGAGCCAGGTGTGATTGAGGGAGCCGTTGTCGCGCAGGCGATAGAACTGGCCTTCACGGCTGATGCACGCGTGATGGCCGGATACCGCCGGATCGGTAGCCAGGCATACCTGGTTGCCTGGATTCGCGCCAATCCAGACGTCGCGTCCGTCGAGCGAAAACCGGTTCCCCGTGTACGGACCGCCCGTGAACGCCAACCCCATGATGCCAGCGGCTGTACCCGCGTCAGGAGCGAGCACGGTCGCCGCGCGGAACGGCGCCGACGCCGCCGTCTCTGGACGCCGAGTCACTGGCCGGTTGAGTGGCGCGCCACCGGATCCGTGCGGCGTCGATACGCCGCTGTCACGAGGTACGGGCAGCGGCTGGCTCGGGTGCAGCGCTCGGCGAGGGGGCGACCGACGCGTGCGCGCCGCCACGAAGAGAAACCCGAGCGCGCAGATCAGCGCAGCGACGGCGTACGCCCACCAGGGCACACGTCCCATCCGATCGCGCCACGAGCGTGACGTCTGCACGGCGAGCGATCCGGAAAGCGTGACCGCGACCTGTGCGCTCCAGTCGGTCGGCTGGTGTCGCACGCCGAGCTGATGGTTCCGGCCGTCGGCACGAAGCGTCGTCGCGGTGAACTCGACGACCGGCGAGTCGAGCACCCCCTCCGCACCCGTTTCGAGAAGGGCGGTCAACCCGGACGCGGTCGACGTGGTCCGGAACTCGCCGAATCCTGCCTGCGACAGCGACTCCAGGTTCTTCAGCCACGCCGGTAACCGGGCGAGGCCCACCGCGTCGAGACGCGCCCGCGACGCGTGAACGCGCGACTCGAGGTCCGCGCGCGTGCCGGTCGAACCTTCGTCATGGCCGTCCGAGATCAACAGGATCAGGTGCCGGCTCGGGAACGCGGGGTCGGCCTGCTGGCGGACAGCGAGCTGGTCGAGCGAGGCGGCCACGGCGTCGTAGAGACGCGTGCGCGTTCCCCTGATGTCAAGACCCTGAAACGCTCCGACGATGTCCGCCGGCCCGGCGTTCCAGCCGGCTTCCCACCGGAAGTCGTCGGCGAAGCTGAGGACGGCCACGCGATCGCGATCGCGCTTGCGCGAGACGAGCGACGCGATGCCTTGCTTGATGGCGGTCAACGGCGCGCCCCTCATCGACCCGCTGACGTCAACGGCGACCACCACGGCGAGGGCGGTGTCCGTGTCGCGGAGCTTCAGCGTTCGCACGCCGGCTGCCGTCCTCGCGCCGTCTTCGACGAGCTGGAAATCGCGGCTCTTGATCGGCTGGCCTGGTGCGTTGTCGAGCACGGCGACCACCCGCGGCAGCCGGGTGGTCTCGAACGTGACGAGACGGAGCGGCTGCGCCTGCGCCGCGGCGGCCATCGCGAGGGTCACCGCGGCCGCCGCCGTCAGTCTGTCCATCGTCCGCACGGTCGGTTCTCTATCGAGCGGGGGAGGGGCTGCGCCGCGGGAGCTTGCGGACCTCGGCTTGGATCGCCATGAACTCGTCGCTGTTGCGCGTGAGAGCAGGTTTCGGAGACGAGATCCGGTTCTCCTCGAGGACCTGCGCCTTGCGATCGCTCGGGCTTGGATGCGAGCCGACGATCGACAGAAGTGAATCGAGCGAGGACGGCGGCGCGTCCTTCTCGAACTGCTCGAACAGGGTGACCATCCCGTCGACGCTCCACCCGGCGCGCTGCATGTTGTAGTAGCCGAGGAGATCCGCCTGCAGTTCGTCGGTGCGGCTGTATTTCATCAGCGTCAGGAACGCCACCGGCCCGCCGACTGTCTGAACGAGTTGTGCCGGCCATTCGTTGCCGACGATACGGCTCATGAACTCCCTGAGCAGCGAATTTGCGGACAAGTACCTGGAGATGTTGTTGGCGCCGTGACGGCCGACGACGTGGCCGACTTCGTGGGCGAGAACGGCCACCAGCTCCGCTTCGCTGCTCACGCGTTCGATGAGTCCGCGCTCGACATAAATCAAGCCGCCCGGCAGCGCAAACGCGTTGACGACAGTCGAATCGACCACCTTTGCCGTGTAGGTCAGCTGCGGGCGTCGGCTCTGCGCGGCGACCTTCTGCGTGACCCGGTTGACGTAGTCGACCACCCGCGCCGACGTGATGAACTGCAGCTTCTGGTGTGCCTCGATTTGCCTGGCGGCTTCCTTGCCGAGCGCGACCTCGTCGGCATCGGTCATCTTGTTGTATTCAGGCGTGACGATCTTGGGCTCGGCCCCGTTCAGGACCACCGTCAGCGACAGGCAGAGCGCTGCGATGGAGAACGGCGGCAATCCGAATCCGTGAACTGGGCGGCGCATGACATGCACTCCTTTACTTCGAGCCCTTCGCCAGCGCGGGCGCCGCGGCCTGAATCGCGAACAACACGTTCGAGACCTCGTTCGACCACGTGCTCGGGACGCGGGCGACGACCTGCTGCTTGGTGGCCTGGTTGACGTAGCACTGCGCGTTCTTGTGATCGACCATCATCGCCGCCGCCGTCTTCGGCGCCGGTACGCCGGCGATGGGACAATGCGTGTCGAAGGCGGCGAAGTTGTAGGTCTTCTCGTCCTTGTCGGCCGGGTGCCGGAACTTGAGGGTCAGGTACGGTCGTGCTCCGCTCATATTCTTGTCAAGATGCACGGCCTGGAGATTTGCGATGGGGATGTCCAGGTTGACCTGGCCCGGCGGTTCCTGCCCGGGGAAAGGACGATACTGGAGCCCTTTGCTCGAAACGGCGAGCAGAACGGGATAAAAGATGTCCTGGGGAACGCCGCCCTTGAGCCAGTCCGACGCCCGTCCGATCGAAGGCGGCACGTGATGCTTGAGGGGGAAATACACAGTCCCACCCGCCTCGATCCCCCTCCGGGCGTCGTCGAGAGCGGCAGGGAAGTTACCGGTGAGCTGCTGCGCCGACGCCCTGAGGCTGTAGCCAAGCTGTGGAAGGAAGTCGATGACACAGTCGGCGTACTCGCGGATGCGCGCCGGGTCGCGTGTGAAGATCGCGCTCATCCCAAGGGCCTCGATCTTCGAGAGAGGCTGGAAGCAGGGCTCCGCGGAGAATGCGAGGTCGGTCGGGCGCGGTCCGTCCGGCTGCTTGTAACGGCGTCTGACGTAATTGAAAATGTCCGGATCGAGGGCGATCACGGCGCCGGTGGCGTCGCGCAGACGAACCACCTTCAGGTCGCCGTTGATGCGCTCGAAGTCGATGTCGAAGTCGACCTTCTTGTTCGATCGGGTCGTGTAGCTGACGCGCACGACCGGCCGGATGGAATTGTCCGCTCGCGACACCGACGGGGTCATCGAGAGCTGTTTCTCCGACGCCAGCCCGCCTGCCAGCGCCGCAGGCACGTCCTTGACGAGATCGAACAATCCAGGGGTCACCAGATCCTGCAGCGCCGCGGTGTCCTTGGCGCTCAGGGCGCGGAACACGGCCTGCAGCTTGCTGACCGCAATGGCCTGTTCCTGCTCCAGAAACAGGGCGTCGACCGCCGGACCCGAAACAACGTCGCGAACGACGATGCGCTTGTCGGTCTTGTCGAGCAGCGCGAATTGCACGTAATAGAGCGTCTCGACGCCTGACTTCGTGATGAGGCGGAAGAACTGTGCGGCGATGCGATCGTTGGGCGCCGCGGTCAACTTTCCGACCGCCTCCGGGCCTTCGTCGGCAAAGAGCTGATAGATCCGGTCCTTGTTTCGCCGGATCGCGGGATGAACGAGGCGCTCGACCTCCGCGTCGTTCCGTTTCTGCACGGCGGTGCGCAGGTTCGCCAGGATTGACGGCGCTTCCCTCTCGACCGACGGGACGTCCGGCGGCCCGGGCATCAACTCTTTCAAGGCGTCGCGGATCGCCAGTCTCTTGTCCGTCCTCTCATAGCGGCCGACCAGTGCTTCCAGCGTCTCGGGATCGGCAAACTCGATCCCACGGGCTGTCAGGTTGGCCTTGAGCGCCCTGTCGAACTCGGCAGCGTAGTCCTTCTCCACCTGCTGCCATGTGATCGGGGCAGCGGTTTTCCGCTGCGGCGTTGCCGCTGCCGTGGGCCTGGCCGGTGTTTGCGCAGCGACGGTGCTCATTAAGGCGCCGGCTGCCACGACAACTCCTGAAGCGCCGGCGAGCCGAAGCCTCAACCGACGCCGCTCGAAAACTCGCGATGCCATCTCATCTCCTCCCCGTTCTGCTGGTGCGTCGTCGCCCCGGCAGGAGAGTTAACCCCCTCCACCCGACTGCGCCCTGCACATCTCGCTCGCCAGGTCCCGGAATTCCAGGTCTCTCGCCGACAGCGACCGCGGCGGTTGCGCTTTGGCGGCCGCGGCGGCCGCACGGCCCATCGTGGTGCTTGCGTCGCACCACTTCGGCTGATCTCCCGTGGTGAGCTTTCGCGCTTGGTCGACGAGCTGACGGATATAGGCATCCTCTTCGGCCGCGGCGCTCGCATCCGGTCTCGTCGCCGGAGGGACGGGACCCGGCGTCTGTTCGCGGCCGCGCCCGGGAGGAATCGTCCGCTCGCCCTGCTGGGGATTCGAAGCGCGGGCACCCCCACCGGGCACCGCTCCCGAGCCTGCGGAAACCGTCCCGCGGCCCGACTGCCTGCCTTGATCCGCCGGAGGCGCAGCGGCACCGGCCTCTGTTTTGTCCTCGGCGGGTTGCGGCGCCGTCCCAGGTGTCTCCCCTCCTGACGACCAGATGGTGAACGAGACGAGCGCGGCGATGAGAACGAGGGCGGCAACCAGTGACGCCGCCCGTTTCCGTCCGCGGGATCCGCGTCCCGCGGCCGGAGATGCGGCTGGCGCGCGAGCGGCGCTCTCGGGACGCGGCGGGGCGAGGACCTCGGTCGGCTTCCAATTCCCCTTGTGCCGCGCTGCCGCCTGCGACACGCCCACGGTCGCGGTTTCGAGACGGCGCAGGACCTCGGCGCAGGACTGCGGTCGTTCGGACGGCGACTTCGCGAGGCACGCCATCACGACGCGCTCGACCGCCTCCGGCACGCCCGGGTTTTTCTGCCGCAACGGCGGCGGCGGCTCTTCGCAGTGCGCGTGCTGGACACGGTACGTCTCGGACGCCGGCAGGTCGGCGCCGAACGGCACAGTGCCGGTGAGCATCTCGTAAAGCACGACGCCGATGCTGTAGATATCCGAGAGCCGGCCCGCCGGGCCGGCCGTCACTGCCTGCGGGGTGCGGATCTGTTCCGGACTCATGTAGTGCGGCGACCCCACCGAGAACCCCATCTGGGTGTGCCGCTCCACCACCTCGGTAATCGCGATGCCGAAGTCGGTCAGGAACGAGCGATTCTGCCGATCGATCAGGATGTTCAGCGGCTTGAGGTCGCGATGAATCGTGCCCTGCTTGTGGGCAAAGTCGAGCGCGTCCAGGATGTCGCGCGCGCCGGCGATCACGAAGTCGAGCGGCAGCGCGCGCTCGCGATCGATACGCGCGGCGAGCGACTCCCCCTCGATGAACCGAAGCACGAGGGCAAGGTGCCCGCCGGCGTCGATCACCGTGTACAGCGGAACGATGCGTTCGTGTTCCAGCCGCCCGAGAGTCTTGGCTTCGTCCAGGAACCGCTTGTGAAACGTCGGGTCTGAGAGGAGATGCGGCTTGACGAATTTCAGCGCCACCGCGCGCTGTGCGGTCCGGTCGGTCGCAAGCCAGACCTCGCCCATCCCGCCTTCACCGAGCTGGCGCACCAACTCGTATCCGGCGATCTGCGCCGACGGCCGCAGCGTATCCGCCATGATGTTTTTTTGAGGGCGGAAAGTATACTACGGCCCGTTTCCCGCTCCACGCATTCAGATTGGATTCATCCATGAAGCCGCTGCGCGTCTGGGTGTACGGCCGGGGGCCCGGCGTCGAAGTGATCGTCGAGGGGCCCGATATCGCCGATCGGCATTGCCTGGTTGCGCAATACGCCGAGGGCTTCGCGCTCGAAGATCTCGCCAGCGCCGCAGGAACGTATGTGAACGGCGAGCGGCTGTCGGCGCGTCAACCGCGGTGGGTCACCCACGCCGACGACATCCGGTTGGGCGCGGCCGCGGCGCTCCCGTGGCCGGTGACCGGCGGCGGGCCGCCCCCCCGCGTCATCGCGATCGGCCGGGCTCCCGACAACGACGTCGTCCTCGACTACCCGATGGTCTCGTGGCAACACGCCAGGCTGACGCGCGGCAGCACGGGCGAACTCGTGGTGGAGGATCTTGGATCGACGAACGGCACCTTCCTGAACGCTCCCGACAACCGGATCTCGGTGGCGCCGGTCCGCCCCGACGACTCCGTGTTCTTCGGCACGCTGAAAGTTCGCGCCTCGCGGCTCCTCGAGTCGGGCCGTCTCGTGCTGGGCGACGCCAGTCAGGGCCAGGTCCGATTCACCGGACAGCAAATGGTGCTCGGGCGCGACCCCGAGGCCGATTGTCCCCTGCCATATCCGATGATCTCGTGGCGGCACGCGCGCCTCGAACGGACCTCGCGCGGCATCGAGGTCGAGGATCTTGGCTCGCGCAACGGTACGTTCGTCGACGGCGTGCGCATCCACGGTCGCGTGGCGCTCCAGCCAGGCAGCGAAATCGCCCTGGGAAGCTTCCGCTTCCGCCTGCTCGACGACAAAGGCACCCTCGACAAGCGCACCTACGCGGACAACGTCACGATTTCGGCCGTCGGCGTCACCGTCGACGTCGGCCGCGGCAGCGCCCGCCAGCAGCTGCTCCAACCGGTCTCACTGACGATTCTCCCGGGCGAGCTCGTCGCCTTGATGGGCCTCGCGGGCGCCGGAAAGACCACGCTGCTGAAGGCGCTGAACGGCTATACGCCTCCCACCACGGGCCGGGTGCTCTTCAACGGCGACGACCTGTACGAACACCAGGAGCAGTTCAGGACGCAGATCGGCTACGTCCCGCAGGACGACATCCTGCACGCGCAGCTGACCGTCCGCGAAGCGCTGCGCTACACCGCCAGGCTGCGGACCGACCTCAGGACGGACGAGATCGAAGCGCGCGTCACGCAGGTGCTCACCGACCTCGGGATCGAGGACATCGGCGGCCGGTTGATCGGGTCACCGGAGCACAAAGTCATCAGCGGCGGCCAGCGGAAGCGGGTCAGCATCGCGATGGAGCTGCTGAGCGATCCGAGCGTCCTGTTCCTCGACGAGCCGACGTCGGGCCTGTCGTCTTACGACGCGCTGCAGGTGGTCCAGCTCCTGCGGCGGCTCGCCGACAGGGGCAAGACCATCATCTGCACCATCCATCAGCCGAGCACGGACATCTTCAAGGAGTTCGACGGGCTGCTCCTGGTCGGCCGAGACAAGGGCAATCACCCCGGGATGCTGGTGTACTTCGGTCCGGCCTACCCCGCCGCCATCGACTTCTTCAGCCCGCATCCCAAGACCGGCGCCGCCGGCTCTCCAGAGGACGTGATGACCGGCCTCGCCGGGCGGGCGGCGTCCGAGTGGGCGCGCGCGTACGAGCAATCCAGATTTCACGACGCTTACATCGTGCGGCGCGCAGTTGCCGCGCCCGACGCTGGCGCGCGCCAGCAGAGGCGCAGGCGCGCGGCGTTCAGCCTCGGCCAGTTCCCCACGCTCGCCAGCCGCACGCTCCGGCTGAAGCTGCGCGACCGCGTGCAGATGGCGATCCTGCTCGCGCAGGCCCCGCTTTTCGCGGCCCTGGTGAGCATCGTGTTCTTCGGACTTGTCGATCGTCACTTCGACGATCCTGCCGAGTGGGCCCAGTTCTCCGGCAAGCTCGCGAGCGTGCACTTCCTGATGGTCGTGGCGGCGGTCTGGTTCGGCTGCAACAACGCCGCACGCGACATCGTCGGCGAGACGACGGTGCTGCAGCGTGAGCGGATGGTCAATCTCGGACTGCCGTCGTACGTCGCCTCGAAGATCGCGGTCCTGGCCTTGTTGTGCGTCATTCAATGCACCGCGCTGCTCGCCGTCGTCTACTACTTCTGCGATCTCGTCGGACCATTCGCCACCATCTGGACAGTGCTCGTCGCCGCCTCGCTGACCGGCACTGCGCTCGGGCTGCTGATCTCGGCGATGTCGCACACGACAGAAGCCGCCATTGCCTTTCTGCCGGTCGTCCTGCTCCCGTTCATCCTCCTCGGCGGTGGCATCAAGCCCGTGCACGAGATGCCGAATCTGGCGCAGTCGATCGCCGCGGTCACGCCAACCCGCTGGGCCTACGAAGCCAACCTGCTGCAGGAGGCCCGTCAGCGATCGTCCACGTTCACCAACGCGCTGGAGCGGAAGCTGCTGGAGTGCCAGCAGGCGGTGGCCGCATGTCAATCCGCTCGCCAGCCTCGCGGCGCGTCCGGCCGGGAGGGTCCGCCGGCCCGCTCGGTCGCCACGGAGCGTGACGTGGCCGCCACGGTGTTTCCCCCCACTGTGGGGCGATCCACGCTTCGATTCACATTCCAGACACTGGCGACACAGTTCGCAGTTGCGATCATCCTGGTCCTGACGGCGTTGACCGTTCGGTTTCAGCGGTAGCCGTCGCGCATGGCTGCGCCTTCGCACACGCTCGGGGACGTTGCCGCCATGCCGCTCGACGAGCGTGGCGCGTTCGTGCTGCCGGGACCAGGTGGTCTTGGCACGCAACGTCCTCGTTGGACCGGACAAGGGGCGAACGGTGGCGGCGGCAAGCGCCGTCGAAGCACGCATCAAGGCGACGGAGGAAGTCATGACCGAAGCCGCGTCACTCGTGCGCGGCTGGTTCGAGCAAAAGGAATAACAACGCCAGGCCTCGCGGGGAAGGTGATCGTCACCGGCGAGGTGTCGACACCGAGCCCCGGCCGAAATCGGTGTCGAGACTCCGGCCGCCCGGTTCGAGCGGACGGGCGTCGTCCAGAACCGCCGCGAGTGCATCTGGTTGAGATTCCAGCAGCAGTTGATCCTCCCGCACCTTCAAGACACAGGCGAGGGTCTGCTCGAGTGTCGTGCGATCGAGATGATCGCGATGAAGACTGACGAGCGCCCTGGCCCAGTCGAGCGCCTCGGCGACACCGGGCGCCTTCAGAAGCGGCAGGCCGCGCAGCACCTGCATCGATTCCGCAATCTTCTCCGCGAGCCGCGCGGAGAGATCCGGAATCCGTGCATGAAGAATCGCGATCTCTTCCTGGAGCGACGGATAAGGAATCCAGAAGAACAGGCACCGCCGTCTCAAGGCGTCCGACAGCTCACGCGTACGATTACTGGTCAGGATCACGTACGGTGTGCGCCGGGCACGAATCGTCCCGAGCTCGGGGACGGTCACCTGCCACTCCGCGAGTACTTCGAGCAGGAACGCTTCGAACGCCTCGTCTGCGCGATCGACTTCGTCGATGAGGAGCACAGGAGCTTCGTCCTGCATGATCGCTTCGAGCAGCGGCCGCTTCAGCAGGAACTCCTCGCCGAAGATCTCGGCTTCACGCTCCTTGATGCTTCCGCCGGCGCCTTCGGTCATGCGGATGCGGAGCATCTGGCGAGGGTAGTTCCACTCGTACAGCGCTGTCAGCGCATCGAGACCCTCGTAGCACTGCAGGCGGATCAGGCGCGTACCGAGAACCCCGGCCAGGACCTTGGCGCTCTCGGTTTTTCCCACGCCAGCCGGCCCTTCGAGCAGGAGCGGCTTGGCCAGCGCCACCATGAGCTGCAACGCCGTGGCGAACTGGTCGCCGACGATGAAGCCGTGCTCGAGAAAACGGTCGCGAATCGCGTCGCGGTCGATCATTTGCGCGACGCGAGGTACCGAGCAGGTTCCTTCACGAACGACGAGCGGCAGTGCGCACAGCAGAAGTAATAGCTGGTTCCGTCGACGTCGGCGGTGTGTTTCGCGGTGGCGATTTCGACTTGCATGTGGCAGACCGGATCGACAGCCGCCGCCGGCGGTGGGGCCGCCACGGCGTGCTGGTCGCGCGGGCCGGCATCGACCGCCTGATCCGGCCGGCTTTGTACTATCTCGGCCAGGATCGAAATCGCGACTTCGGGTGCGGTGCGTGCGCCTAGATCGAGGCCCGCTGGCACGCGGACGACGTCAACGCCGGTGACGCCACTCTGCTCGAGCGACTCTTTGACGGTCGCGCCGCGCTTGCGGGACGCGACCAGGCCGACATATGAGGCACCGCGCGCGCGAAGAATCAGCTCGAGAGCCTGCTCGTCGTAGTGTCCCTGGGTAGCCACGACGGCCGCGGCCGCCGGGCCGCCCTCGCTGATAGCCGCCGCGAGAGACTCGAGGGGTGCGAGCGTCCAGCCACCCGCCGCGGCTCCCGAATCGAGATCGCGCTGCTCCGCTGGTTCGACGATTCGGACCACGTCGTACTCGAGCGCGACAGCCGTCCGTGCCACCGCATCGGCCACCGGAGTGGCACCGACCACGACGAGGCGCCGGGGCCGAAGGCTCGGTTCCACATACACGTCCACCGCACCCTCCGATACACACGTCATCGGCACGAACACGTGCTCGGGATCCGAAGACGCTCCGGCGTTGGCGTCCGGCCTGATCGACACGAGCCGGGCGCGACGCGCGCGAATGGATTCGAGCGCCTGCCGCCGGATGATCTCGCGCGAGCAGGCCCCGCCGATGAAGCCTTCCATCCGCCCGTCTTCATGGACGATGGCCCGATCGCCGAGATGTGCGGAGACGGGCGCACGACGTCCGACCACCGTCGCGGTGGCGAAGCTCCGGCGCTCCCTGCGGAGCGCGACGACTTTGTCGAGAAAATCGCGCATACCCTGGTGGGGGTCAGAGAAGTTTCCAGTTGCCACTTACCAGTTTCCAGTTCCACTGATAACTGACTACTGGTAACTGGAAACTGGAGACTGCCGAGTTCTTCAGCATCTTCTCAAGATGAAGCCGTCAACCGTTCGCGGACGGTGCCGAACGTCTGGGCGATGAGCTTCTGCGCCTGCGCGTCGAGCACACGCCCTCCGACGGCGGCCACAGGCCCCCGCATCACCGCCGTGCCGTTCCAGTTCAAGATGGTCTTCCCCGCGTCGGCGGCAGGCAGGATCTCAGCCCCGGCAGTCAGGTCAACCGCGCTGCCGAAGCCGCCGCCGGCGATCTTCATGCTCATGCGCCGGGCAGCCTCGTCCGGCTGCAGTTCGAACTTGAACTTGAACTTGCCGCGGACCGGACCGACACCAACGCGCACGACCGCGTCGAAGTGCGTGGCATCATGCACGGTCAACTCGAGGAGGTCGGGCAGGCAGTGGCCGACCTGGTCTGGATCCTTGACGAACGTCCAGACCGTCGCCGGGTCCGCCGGTATCTGCTCCTGGCCGTTGTACTGGAGGTTCACGCCACTTTCCCACCCTGGATTGCCCGCCACACTTTCTCGCGCGTGACCGGCATTTCGATGTGGCGCACGCCGAGCGGCGCCAACGCATCGACGACGGCATTGACGAACGCCGCGGGGCTGCCGACGTTCGGGCTCTCTCCGACACCCTTGGCACCGATCGGGTGATGAGGACTCGGCGTCACGGTGTTGCCGGTCTCCCAATGCGGCGTCTCCAGTGAGGTCGGCACCAGGTAGTCGGTAAAATTGGTGTTGAGGTTGTTCCCGTCGCGGTCGTACTGAATCTCCTGCATGAACGCGATCGCGAAGCCTTCGGTGAGGCCGCCGTGGATCTGCCCTTCCACGACGAGTGGGTTGATCACGGTGCCGCAGTCGTCGACAGCCAGGAACCGCCGGACCTTGACCTCGCCGGTCTCGCGATCGATATCGACGACGGCGATGTAGGTGCCATAGGGGAAGGTCATGTTCGGAGGATCGTAGTAGTTGGTGGCCTCGAGCCCGGGTTCGTTCGGCCCCGGGTTGGTGTATGCGGCGAACGCCACCTCTTTCATGGTCACGGTCTTCGCGGGCACGCCCTTGACCTGGAACTTGTAGTCCTTCCATTCGACATCGGCTTCACCCACCTCGAGCAGATGCGCCGCTATCTTGCGCGCCTTTTCGCGCACTCGTCGTGCGGCAACCGCGATGGCCGCGCCGGCCACCGGCGTGCTGCGGCTCGCGTAGGTGCCGAGGCCGTACGGCGCGGTGTCGGTGTCGCCCTCTTCCACCATGATGGTCTGCGGATCGAGGCCGAGCTCCTCTGCCACGATCTGGGCCCACGTGGTTTCGTGCCCCTGGCCCTGCGATTTGGTCCCGGCGCGAACGAAGCCTGCGCCGGTCGGATGGATTCGGATCTCGGCGCTGTCGAACATCTTGATCCCGAGGATGTCGAAGTGCTTCGACGGCCCCGCACCAACCACTTCGGTGAACGTGGAGATGCCGATGCCCATCAGCTCTCCGCGCGCCCGCTTCTCCGCCTGCTCCTTGAGCAGATCCTGATACCCGATCATCTCGAGCGCCTTGTCCAGCGTCTTGTGATAGTCGCCGCTGTCGTAGGTGAACCCGAGGGCCGACGGGTACGGGAACTGCTCCTTCTTGATGAAGTTCCTGCGCCGCAGCTCGACGGCATCGAGGCCAAGCTCGTCGGCGAGAACGTCCATCGCGCGCTCGATGGCGTAGCTGGCCTCGGTCACCCTGAAGGAACACCGGTAGGCGATGCCTCCCGGCGCCTTGTTGGTGAAGTAGGCGTCCACCTCCGCGTGCGCGACCGGGATGTCGTAACTGCCGGTCACGACGCCGAACATACCGGCCGGATACTTCGTGGGATCCGCGGCCGCATCGAACGCGCCGTGATCCGCTGCCGTGGACACGCGAAGCGCCGTCAATCGGCCGTTCGTGTCGGCGCCGAGCTCGACGTCCATGTGGTAGTCGCGCGCGAAACCCGTCGACGTGAGATTCTCCGTCCGCGTCTCGATCCACTTGACCGGGCGTCCGAGTTTCAGCGCGCCCACGATCGCGCACACGTAGCCGGGGTACACGGGCACCTTGTTGCCGAAGCCGCCGCCGATGTCGGGCGAGACGACGTGGATCTTGTCTTCCGCAATGCCGGTCACCAGCGCGAGCGCGGTCCGGTAGACGTGCGGCGCCTGCGACGTGACGTAGAACTGCAGCCGTCCCATCGAGTCGAAGTGCGCCACGCAGCCACAGGGCTCGAGCGGGGCCGGATGGCAGCGCTGGAACCAGATGCGCTGGCTGACACGCTTCGCGCTCGACTCGAGCGCACGCGCGGTGCCGTCCTTGTCGCCGACTTCCCAGTGATAGATGTGGTTGGTCTTCTGTTCGCGGTCGGGCCGCAGGATGACCTCATCCTTCTTCGACGTGAACGGGTCCGCCACGACCGGCAGCGGCTCGTACTCCACCTGCACGGCTTCCGCGCCGTCCTCCGCCGCGCCGCGTGTCTCGGCAAACACCGCCGCGACCTCCTGGTACTGAAAGAGCACCTTGCCAATCGCCAGCACCATCTGCTTGTCATAGCCGTGGAACGTTGGCAGCCAGCCCAGGCCGGCGGCTTCGAGGTCCTTGCCGGTAATGACGGCCTTGACGCCCGGCACCTTCATGGCCTCGCTGATGTCGATGTTCTTGATGGTCGCATGTGGATACGGGCTGCGAGCGATCGCGGCGTAGAGCATGCCGGGCATCGCGATATCGTCCACGTAGCGCCCCTGGCCCTGGAGGAAGCGGGGATCTTCCTTCCGCTTCATGCGGTGACCGAGCGCGTGCCGTTCTTCCTTTGCTTCGATGCTCATGGCCACCTCACTTCGCGACGGCTTCCGGTTGACGCATCACACCTGCCGCATGCTGGACGGCCTTGACGATGTTCTGATAGCCCGTGCAGCGGCACATGTTTCCAGACAGGCCTTCACGAATCTCGGCCTCGCTCGGGTCCGGGTTGTTGGCCAGCAGGACGACCGACGTGAGCATCATGCCCGGCGTGCAGAAGCCGCACTGCAGGCCGTGATGATCCCAGAAGGCCTGCTGGATCGGGTGCAGCGCTCCACCCTGAGCCAGGCCTTCCACGGTCAACACGTCGTGCCCGTCGGCCTGCACGGCGAACATGCTGCACGACTTGACGGCTGTCTTCCTGTCCAGGACGACGACGCAGCAGCCGCAGCTCGAGGTGTCGCAGCCGACGTGCGTGCCGGTGAGGCCGCACTGCTCGCGCAGGAAATAGGCCAGCAACGTTCGCGGTTCGACATCGCGTTCGTAGGCCGTGCCGTTCACCTTCATGCTGACTTTCATGCCTGCACCCCCAGGCGCGCGAGAGCCGCGCGCAGACCGCGTGCCACCAGGACTCCGGCGAGATGCCTCTTGTACTCGACGCTGCCGCGCAGATCGGCCTGCGGCTGACTTGCGCGCGACGCCGCATCGGCGGCGGCGCTGATGGCGTCGGCATCCGGCTTCCGGCCCGCGAGCAGACTCTCGGCCTCCGCGACGCGGATCGCACACGGGCCCGCGGCCGACAGGGCGATGCCCGCTTGCTTGACGCTGCCGTCAGCGTTGAGCGACACCTGGACGGCGGCTGCCGCGGTCGCGTAGTCCCCCACTTTTCGCTCGACCTTCTGATAGGAACCGGCTGTGCGTTCACCGGCGAGGGGGAACCGCACGGCGACCGCGAGCTCACCGTCTTCGACGGCAGTCGTGAAGCTGTCCACGAGGAACGCGTCGATCGGCACGGCGCGTTCGCCGCCTTTACCTCGCACCATCACTTCGGCGCGACCGGCGAGCGCGACCGCAGGCCAGTCTCCCGCGGGATCGTTGTGACAGAGGCTGCCGACGACGGTCGCCCTCTGCCGGACGACAGGGTCGGCGACCACTCGCGAGACGTCGTGGAGCAGGCTCCACTTCGCGTCGCGAATCCAGGACGCGCGCTCGATCGCCGTATCACGAGCGGTGGCGCCGATGGTGAGCGCTCCGTCGGTGCCGATGTAGTCCAGCTCTTTGACGGGATTGATGTCCACGAGCACCGCGGGACGGGCCAGGCGGAAGCGCATGGCTGGAACCAGGCTCTGTCCGCCCGCCAGGACGCGTGCATCGGATCCGTACTTCTGGAGATGCCCCAGGGCTTCGTCGGTGGATTGAGCGCGAAAGTACTCGAAGGCGGCGGGTATCACCTTATCAACCTCCTGCTATCCGGCGGGAAGGGGCATTCTACTATCACGGTGGCTCGGTTCCGGGGTCCGGGATCCGGATCCGGGTCGTTCGGGCGCCGGACCCCGGATCCCGGACCCCGGATCCCACTTGTTGCATAGAATCGCGTCATGGTCACCGCAGTCGTCCTCGCCGCCGGTGCGTCGACCCGCATGGGCACGCACAAGCTGTTGCTCCCGCTCGGCGGCGAAGCGCTGGTGAGACGCACCGTCCGTCATGTCTCAGCGGCCGGTTTCGATGATGTGCTCGTGATCGTCGGCCACGAGCACGACCGCGTCCTTGCCTCGCTTCAGGACCTGAACGTTCGCCACGCCATCAACGCGCAGTACGAGTCCGGCATGGGCAGCTCGTTCCGCGTCGCCGTGGAATCGATGCCCGAGAGCGCCGCGGCGATGTTCGCGCTGGCCGACCAGCCGCTCCTCGCCGCTGCCGACTACCGCCGCCTGCTCGACGCGTACCGGGCGCAGGCCGCAGGCATCGTCAGCGTTCGTTACGGCGACGTCACAGCGCCGCCACATCTCTTCGATCGCCGATACTTCCCGGAGCTCGCGGTCCTGGAGCACGGCGCCCGGCCGGTGTTGCAACGCCATCAGGACGACCGGCACATCCTCCACTTCTCTCCGGAACTGCTGCTCGACATCGACACGCCCGAAGACTACGAACGGGCAAAAGCGCTCGTATCGGACGAGCGGTGAAGGCTGCCGTCGCGGCCGGCGAGAAATCCCCCGTCGAACCCCCGCTGAATCGCGAGGATCTCGCCGATGATCGAGATGGCGATCTCTTCGGGACTCTCTGCACCCAGTGCGAGCCCCACGGGGCTGTGGACCCTGGCCACGTGTGCCGGATCCAGCACGACGCCGTGGTCGCGCAGTCCGCCGAGCAGCTTCTGAAATCGGGATCGCGGCCCGAGCGCTCCGATGTAGGCGGCGCTCGATCCGAGCGCGAAGCGGAGCGATTCGCGGTCGCGCTCGAGGTGATGGTTCATGATCACGGCAGACGAGCGGTGGTGAAGCGCGAGCGTCTCGTGGAAGCGGCTGAAATGGGCGGCCATCAGCCGCGCGTGCGGAAAGCGTTCGGGCGTGAGGAACGCGGCTCGCACGTCGACGACGGTGACCGTGAAGCCCAACTCCCAGCCGAGGCGCGCCAGCGGCTCCGCATCCGGGCCGGCACCGAAGATCACGAGCTCCGGCGGCCGCAACGTGACGTCGAAGAACACGTCCGCCCGGCCGATCTGCTCCGTCCCTGAGACCGGAACGGTTGCTGTCAATCGCGCGCGTGCGCGGTCGATCGCTTCACCATCGAGCGCGTCGTCGCCAAGGCTCCCCACTGAGTCCTGCTCGCGGACCAGCAGTCGCCCATGCCCTCCCGACAAGGCTTTCACGAGCACGGCTGCCTCGCTCGCGCCGATGGTGGCGAGCCACTGGTTGGTGACGGGATCGTCTTCCAGCCGCTCGATACGGATGTCCACGGCGCCGGTGCAGCCGAGCGCCAGGCTCCAGATGGAATCCTCCTCGAGGTCGTATTCCCGGATCACCGCCTGGCCGGTCGCGAGCACGTGCGCCGCGGTTTCAGCGACCGCCGGCTCGAGGCATCCCCCCGACAGGAGGCACTCGTAGGATCCATCCTCCCGCACGACGATCCGCGCGCCTTCGCGCCGATACGCGCTCCCGCGAACGCGAACCACCGTGGCGATCGCGATGCGCTGCCCCGCCTTGCGCGCATCATCGATCGCGCGGATGAGACGCTCGTTTTCCCGGCGGTTCATCTTTGGACGATGGCACAAACGGCCGACATCGGGCAAACCCGCGCGTGCGAGGGTCGTGCCACGCGGTCCTATCGTCCTCGCCTCACATATGAACGCCGTCCGGATGCGGCAATCACCCGGCTCGCTTACCGAGTGAGTAAGCATCGACACCAAATCGAAAACGACTGATCCGTTCAGCGGCCCTCGGCTGAAAACATTCCGGTGGGCATTGGAAACCGGCAAGAATTAGGAGAACGGCACGGGGACGCCGTTGAGGAGCACGTAATGCCGAACACGGTTCAGTTCCACCGGGTGCTGCGCGCGGCGCCCGAGAAGGTCTACCGGGCGTTTCTCGAGGCCGACGCCCTGGTGAAGTGGCTGCCCCCTCATGGATTCACCGGCAGGGTTCATCACCTGGATCCACGAGAGGGCGGCACCTACAAGATGTCGTTCACCAACTTCACGTCCCGGAAGGGTCATTCTTTTGGCGGCGAGTATCTCGAGCTGGTCCCCTGCGAACGAATCCGCTGGACGGACCGCTTCGACGATCCGAACCTGCCGGGCCAGATGACCGTGACCGTGCGCCTGAATCGGGTCTCGATGGGGACCGAGGTGCACATCGTGCAGGAGGGGCTCCCGGATGTCATCCCGCCGGATGCCTGCACTGTCGGCTGGCAGGAGTCGCTCACACTGCTGGCGAACCTCGTCGAGCCGGAAATTCCAGGGTAGCGGACTGTATCGGTGGCTTGTAGTGTCAAATCCCAAGCTCCAAATCCCAAGCTCCAACGCACTCCCAAATCCCAATTGCCCAATCGCGGTGAAATTTGGACGGTTGGGATTTGATTTGGGAATTGGTTTGGGATTTGGAGGTTGGGAGTGCGTTGGGATTTGGTGCTTGGAACTTGGGATTTGGCGCTCTGCAAATGACCGGAACAGTCCACTATCCTAGAAGTCGCTCACGACGAGACGGTTCGCCAACGAGACGGCATGGCCGAGGATAAGAACTACATCACACCCGCGGGCTTCCAGCGATTGAAGGACGAGCTCGCCCGGCTGTGGAAAGTGGACCGGCCGCCGATCGTCGCGACCGTGACGTGGGCCGCGGGTAACGGCGATCGGTCGGAGAACGGCGACTACATCTACGGGAAGCGGAAGCTGCGCGAAATCGACCGGCGTATTCGCTTTCTGTCGAAGCGCCTCGATCGGGCCGTGGTCGTGGACAACTCGGGCAAGACGCACGAGCGGGTGTTCTTCGGGGCGACCGTGACGATCCTCTACGAGGCCGGCGACGAGCGCGAGGTCACCATCGTCGGTGTCGACGAGCTCGACGCCGACGACGCGCGCGTGTCCTGGCGGTGCCCGCTGGCCAGGGCGCTCCTGACGGCAAAGGTCGGAGACACGGTGACGGTTCGCGCCCCGCGTGGCCCTGAGCGCCTCGAGATTATCGCGGTTCGTTACGACGATTTACGCTAGTGCTCATTCGTGCCGCAGGGCCGTCAGCGGATCGACTCGAGACGCCTTCCAGGCCGGTCCGTACCCGGCCACCAGCGCCGAGACGAGCAGGATCGCTGCGGCCGCGGCAACCGCGCGTGGATCATTCGGTTTGGTCTCGAACAGGAACGACTCGATCACACGCGATGTCGCGAGAGCCGCGCCCGTGCCGATCGCCAGTCCGACGGCAGCGAGCATGCAGACGTCACGCAGCATCATCCAAATGACGGTTCCCCGTCCGGCTCCGAGGGCCAGGCGAAGCCCGATCTCGCTCGTGCGGCGCGCCCCGGCGTACGCCATCGTGGCGTAGAGGCCGACGCAGGCAATCGAGAGCGCGAGGATCGCAAACGCGCTGCAGAGCCTGGCAAAAACGATCTCCTGATTGATCGTTTGATCGATGTCGGTGCCCAGGGTCTTGAGATTGGTGACCGGCACACGCCCGTCGGCCTCATGGACCAGCTGCCGGACTGTGGCGGCATACCGCAGCGGATCGCTTTCCGTGCGCAGGGCGTACGTCATCTGCCTGAGTTGCGGAGCCGGCACCTGCGCATACGGCACGTACACGACCGGTGGAGTGCTTCCCTTCAGCCCGCCGTACCGGGCGCTCGCAGCAACGCCGACGATCTCGAAGACGGTCGGCCTGCCGCCCACGCTCAGGCTGCCGCCGATCTCGATGTGGCGTCCAAGCGGATCGGCGTCGCCGAAAAAGGTCCTCACAAAGAGGTCGCTGACCACGACGACAGGCAGCGTTCCCTCACGATCGCTCTCTGTGATCTCGCGTCCCCGCAGGATCGGGATCTGCATCGTCGCGAAAAAGCGGGGGCCGGTCCACAGCACGCGTGTGCCCTCGGTGATCGACCGGCCGTCGAGCGTCATCCCGTGCGCGCGTCCGGCGCGGAGCAGCGAGGAATGCGACAGCGTGACGCCGCGCACGCCAGGCACCTCTCTCAAGCGACTCCGCAGATTTTCATAAAAGTCTGCGACCCGCGCTTGCGGATATCCGGCCTGCGGCGCGTTCAACTCGAACAACAGGACGTTGTCGCGGTTGAACCCGAGAGAGACCGACTGCAGATTCATGAGCGTCCGGACGAAGAGGCCGGCGCCAACCAGGAGCAGAAGAGACGTCGCGATCTGCGCCACGACCAGCACCTGGGTCAGCCGCGGGCGCGTGGCACGCAGCCGGACACCGGATTCGCTGACCGATCGATCCTTGAGCCTGGGCATCAGGGCCGGACGGGTCGCCTGCAGCGCCGGCGCCAGGCCAAACAACACGCCGCACAGCACCGACAGCGCCAGCGTGACGAGCAGCACGTGCCAATTCAGCTCGGCGTGGAGGGTGAATCCCTCACGACCGTTGGCCAGCAACTGCGTCAACAGGCCCATCCCGACGACGGCGATGAGAATCCCGAGAGCGCCACTGAGCGTTGCCAGCAGGACGCTTTCAGTGAGCAGCTGGCGGACAATACGCCAGCGACCCGCGCCCAGGCTCAGCCGCACTGCGACCTCGCGCGTCCGGGCGGCGGAACGCGCGAGCAGCAGGTTGGCGGTGTTGGCGCAGGCGATCGCCAGAATCAGGCCGACCATCGCCAGCAGCACATAGAGCGGCTTCGAGTACTGACGCCGCAGGCTGTCGAGACCTGCGGCACCTGGCCCGAGCCCCAACGCTGGAAGGTTGGCGCGCTCCCGATCGTTGGTCGCCGTCGAGACCACCCATTGCGCGAACGCCGTCGAAAGCACCGCCTGGGCCTGCGCCAGGTCGACGCCGGGTTTCAGGCGGCCCATCATCTCGATCCAGTAGTAGTTCGGATCGACGAACGTCTCGTCGCCCAACAGTTCCTGGAGGAGACTGGTGGCGCGCATGGGGAGATAGACCTGCGGGGCAGCGGCCGGATCCACGCCGAAGAACTCTCGCGGTGCCACGCCGATCACTGTGAAGGGAACGCTGTTGATCACGATCGGCTGGCCGACGGCGTTGACAGCCTCTCCAAACCGGCGCTGGCTGTAACCCAGGCTGAGGACGGCAACCGGCGTAGCGCCGGGGCGATCGTCGCCGGCATCGATGAGGCGGCCCGCGCTCGGCGCCACCTCCAGACCGCGGAAGAAATCACCGGAGACGTATTCACCCTGCGCGACCTCGGCCTCACCCTTGACGACCACATTCACGCTCCCGCCAGACTTGTGCGCGAAGAGGCTGGACAGCACGGGCACCGACGCGTCGTGCAGACGCTCGAACGCGGGGAACGGGAAGATGGCGCCGCTCACTCCCGAGGAATCCCGGTCGGTGCGGCCATCGATGGAGCGCAGCACGAAGCTGCGCGGAATCGTCCGGTCCACCGGGCCGCTGCGCCACTTCACCACGACGAGCGACGCCGGATCGGCCACCGGGAGCGAGCGCATCAGGATCGCGTCCATGAAGCTGTAGATCGCGGTGTTGGCGCCGATCCCGAGCGCGAGCGACAGGGCGGCCAGCGCCGTGAACAGGCGATTCCTGAACATCCCGCGAAGGCCGTAGCGGACGTCCTGCGCCAGTTGCTCCAGCAGCACCCACGACCACAGCGTGCGTGCGTCTTCCCGCAGGAGGGTCGTGTTTCCCAGGTCGCGCCTGGCCGCCCACGCGGCTTCGTCTGCCGGCAACCCACCGGCCTGGCGTTCCTCTCTCTCTTCGTCCAGATGGAACTGCAACTCTTCGCGGAGCTCCTCCTCTTTGCGGCGGCGCTGGAGCCACCACTGCAGCTTCCGAAACAACGAAGTCATGACGCGTCCTCGCCGGCCGGCTTCAGGAGGAGTCCCATGGCGCGAACGAAGGCGTCCCACTTCCACTGTTCGGCGGCCAGTTGCTTACGCCCCTTCGCGGTGATTCGGTAGTACCGCGCGCGCTTGCCCTTGTCGGACAGCTCCCATGACGCGACGATCCATTCCCTCGCCTCGAGGCGGTACAGCGCCGGATAGAGAGAACCGGTTTCAACCTGCAGCAGCTCCTCGGACGTTCGTTGAATGTGCTTCGCGATCGCGTGGCCGTGACTCGGCCCGGGCAGGAGCGTGCGGAGGATCAGGAGATCGAGCGTGCCTCGGAGGAGATCGACCCGGGAGGGCGGCTTCGGCGGCATTGTGCAGGAACTCTACACAATATTGTGTAGAAAGTCTACGCGTCGAGGACCATCCGCCACAGGTGCTCCAACGATGGGATGGTCGCTGCACGCGCCGTCGCAGAGGATCGATTCGTCGCAGCTTGTCGAAATCGCGCAAAGAGTACGATGTCTTCAAACGATCACGGCCCGTTCGTCGAACGAATCGTCGAGCTGACAAGTCGAATTCGCTGAACAAGTCGCGCCTCGCACTCGATGTTCTTCATAAAACGTCAGGTTGCGCGAAGCGCCTTCGCAAAATGGACAAGCCACACTCGAAGTAGCTATTCTTTCCCGGCCGCGCACACATGACCAGGTTGTATGAGAATCGATGGACGCGACGTGAGCGCGCAAGCCATCCGGTCTCGGCTTACAGAACGCCAGTTCTCCATTCGGCGAATCGTTGCGCCCCTGTCCTCGCATCGCCATGGATGTGACCCGCCTCGCGGTGTCGGTCGTGGTGCCCACCCGAAACCGGCAGGAACATATCCCGGACTGTGTGACATCGATTCTGGCCAACCGAGAAATTGCTTTTGAACTGCTCGTCGTCGATCAAAGTGACACGAATTCCAGCCGCGACGTCGTCGGCGAACTTGACACGGACCCTCGGCTACGGTGGATCAGGACCGACACCCGCGGCATCTCCGCCGCCCGCAATACCGGAGTGGCGATGGCGCGCGCACCCATTCTCGCCTTTACCGATGACGATTGTCGGGTGCCTCCGGACTGGGTGAAAAGCATTGCCGAAGAGTTCGCGACCGATCCGGAGCTCTCGTTGTTGTTCGGAGCAGTCAGGCTGAGGCCCGAGGACCAGGCGAGAGGATTCGCGGCGTCGTTCACACCGAAGGGCGTCCGCGAACTGCGCGGCCGGATCCCTCACATGCGGTCACCTTGGGGTATCGGAGCAAACATGGCGATGCTTCGCACCGCGTTCGAGGCAATCGGGGCCTTCGATCCCAGGCTCGGAGCCGGTACCGCGCTTTTTGCGGGTGAGGAATTCGATATGACGATTCGGGCGCTCGCCGCCGGACTCAAAGTCGTCGAGACCCCGAACATTGCGGTGTTACACCTCGGCGTGCGGACCGGCAGGGACGCCTCTCGGCTGATGCGGGGATATGGAGTCGGCTTCGGCGCTGTGTTCCGCAAGCACGTCCGGCTTCGCACGCCAGGTGCACTGCGTGCCCTGACGGAATGGTTTGCACTACACGTCTGGCGAAGCATCGTCAAGCTGCTGAAGGGCCACCCCGCTCCGGGGTTCGGCTTGCTCGCGGGAGTACTCTGGGGAATCTATCGGTCCTCGAGGCACAGCCTCGAGGACGCGCCTACATACCCGAGCGGCAGCCACGATGGCGACGTTCGCAGGCGCCCAGATGAATCGAGCTGACGACACCCCCCGTCTGATGCCGCAGTTGGACAGCCTCCGAGCGCTGGCGGTCGGGGCCGTGGCCTTGCATCATTGGCTACCTCGAGGCTTCGATTACCCGCTGGTTTCGGGGGTTCACCTGTTCTTCGTCTTGAGCGGATTCCTGATCACGGGCATCCTGCTCGACGCGCGTCGTCGGAACGACGCCACGGGAACGTCGGACCTCCGATATACGCTGAAAGCCTTCTACCTGCGTCGATTTCTGCGCATCGCGCCAGCCTACGTTCTTGCGCTGATCGTGGTCGCGTACTTCAACGTCGCAGGGATCCGGAACACCTGGATGTGGCACGCAGCATACCTGACCAACTTCCACATCTTCTTCCGGAACGACTGGATCGGGTTGATCGGGCACTTCTGGACGCTGTCGGTCGAGGAACAATTCTACGTGGCGTGGCCGATACTGGTGCTTTGTCTTCCGTGGCGTCTCCTGCCCGTCATGTTCCTGACGGTGACCGCAGGCAGCGTCGTGTTTCGGCTGGTCGGCGAGATCTTCTTTCCCGGCCGGGTGATGTGGAATCTGCTCACCCCTGGATATCTCGACAGCTTCGCGCTCGGAGCCTTGCTCGCGCACTACCGGCGCGTTCCTGACATCGTCCAGCCGGCAATCCTGCGGTGGAGCGGCACGATCATCGTCGCCTGTTTCGCGATGGCCGTGGTTCGCAAGCGGCTGCCGGGATGGCGTCTGGTATTCCTGGATCCGCTGCTGTTTGCGGTCGCGTATGCGTGCCTGATTAACATCGCCGCGCGCGGGGCGCGCGGGGCGCTGGGGTGGGTCTTGAATCATCCGCTGCTCAGATACGCTGGCAGGATCTCATACGGACTCTACCTCGCCCATAACTTCGCACCGCTGCCGGTAGGAGCGCTGGTGGCCGGTCATCCGTGGCTGCTGATGATTCCCAGAAGCCAATTGCTGCTGATGGCGCTGTGGACGATGCTCGTCGCGATGGTATCCTGGCACTGTTTCGAGTCGCCGCTCAACGGCCTCAAGAAGCACTTCCCTTACACCCGACGCCGGGTCGGCCCGACTCGTATCGAAGAGGCTACATCTTGGAAATCCAGCGCGAGGGAGGCCTGACCAGCCCCTCGAATGGGCCGCCACTCTCCACTCGCAGCGGGTAAACGTCGCTATGAAAGTCGTACGCGTAGTCCCAGTGGCCCTGGTACATGCCGACATCCACGAAATACTGTCCCTCGACCAGTTCAAGCCTGTCGATCTCCAGCCGAAGGGTGCCTGCCGTGCCGAGATCGTGCTCCGTCCCGTAGCCGCATCCGCAATTGGTCACAATGATCTTGCGCCGTTCCCGGACGATCTGCACTTGGAACCAGGCGGATTCGACGGCCCGATGAAACACGTAGTCGATCTGGACCACCAGGCTGTCTCCGGACTTGAGCACGTCGACCTCTCGGCCAAGCCCGTCGAACAGACGAACCCCGGCGATCTCGGCCTCGAGTGATCCCAGCCGATTCGTGTGTGTCGTCAGGATCGTGCCGTCGCGAAGTGTGCGCTGCACGCCAACGGGAGTTCGCTTCTCGGTCGGGCGCGCGAAAGATGAAATCATCTCCTCCAAGATTTCGGCAGGCGGACCAATCTTGCATTCGTCCCCCTTGCGCAGCAGGAGGACGCGATCACAGAAGTGCCGCACCATCGCGGGATCGTGCGAGACCAGGATCAACGTGCACCCGCGCTTCTTGAGCTCGGCGATCCTGTCATGACACTTGCGTTGAAAGCCGATGTCGCCGACGGCCAGCACCTCGTCGATCAGCAGAATCTCCGGTTCAGTGTGCATCGCGACCGAGAAGGCCAGGCGCAGCTTCATGCCGGAACTGTAGGTCCGCACCGGCGCATCGATGAAGTCGGTCAGCTCGGCAAACGCAATGATGTCGTCCATACGGGCCATGACTTCGCGCCGCGTCAGGCCAGCCACCACACCGTTGATGATGGCGTTTTCACGGCCTGACAATTCAAACGAGAACCCCGCCGCCAGTTCGAGCAGGCCGCCGAGCCGCCCATTGACGGTTATGGTGCCCTCCTCGGGCGCGCCGACGCGTCCGATCAGGCGCAGGAGCGTGGACTTGCCAGCACCATTGGCACCGACGATGCCGAACGACTCGCCGCGACGGACCCTGAACGATACATCCCTGAGTGCCCAGAAATAACTGCGGGCGCGCAAGCTGGCGCCGCGGACAATGAACTCCTTGAGCCGTCGCGCCTGACTCTTACGATTGGTCGCAAATCGCTTGCCGACGCCTTGCACGATCACCGCGTCGGTCATGCGACATCCCCGCGGGTCATACTATCTCCTCGACGAACCCGTTCTTCATACGCTCGAACGTGGTATATCCCACCCACAACACCACGCAACTCAAGGCGAAGACGAGGGCCAGACTCGACCAGTCCGGAGCCCTGCCGAAGAGAAGCACGTCACGATAGGCATCGACGAGCGTTGCCATCGGGTTGAGACGGTACATGAATCGCCAGCGTTCCGGAACGCTGCTGGTCGTATAGAACACCGGCGTGAGAAAGAGCAGCAACTGCAGCAGAACCTGCGCGATGCGCGCTGTATCGCGGAATCGCACGTTGCAGGCCCCAACCAAGTACGCCGGGCCGAGGATGAGCAGGAATTGCAGCGCCAGCAGCCCAGGCAGCAGCAGTACGGTCATTGAGGGAGAACGCCCCGCGAAAATTGCGAACGCCAGGAAGAGCGGCAAGGCCAGCAGCAGGTTCACGAGGTGGACCGCGACGGACACGACAGGCAGCACCATGACTGGAAACCCCGGCTGCCGTACAAGGTCCCCCTGCTCCGTAATCGACCGTGCCGCCTGATCGAGCGATCCATGAAACCAGGACCATGCGAGCAGGCCGGCGAAGAGGAACAGGTTGTAGTCGGGGATGTCGAGTGGGATGACGCGCCTGAAGAGAAACGAATAGACCAGGAGCTGGAGCAGTGGAGTCGCGAATCCCCAGAGCACCCCGAGCGCCGTGGTCTTGTACTGCACCTTGATTTCACGTCCCAGAAGGACGGTCGCTAAATCAAACAGGTGTTGAAACGTTCGCCGGCTGCCCGCGGTGGAGGCAGCCCGTAACCGCATCAGACTCGTCTCGTCGGAGGTGTCAGCGGGTGGGCTCACAGCGTCTGGGCGCCCTGGCATCATGCCGTAGCCGCAGCACGGGTGTAGTTCAGTTGACGGTACGACTTCCAGAGCGAATAGGCGCCAAGCAGATTTCCGGCAAGTTCTGCCACGATCGCCGTCGGCGCGAGTGCGTCGTCGGGCGCCGCTATCAGCGAGGCCAGCCGCGACGCGTGCACGCCCGGAAGAACGAACAGCCGACCCCAGGCGCGAAAGTCGCCATCCGTGAGCAGCATGTGCAAATAACTCGCAACATATCCCTTCCCGGTCTCGAAATGCCGGCGAATGAGCTCCGTCCTGGTGCCCGTGAGCTGATACCACGTCACCGCATCGGGCTGGTAGCGAAGCGTGTATCCGTGCCGCAGTACCCGATAGAAGAAGTACGCAGCCTCACCGTCACTGGAGGGGACCCCGGGACCGAGCGCTGGATCGAAGCCTCCTACCTCGACATCGGTGAGCACCTGCTTGCGAAACGCGATGTTGGCCGTCGTCCCCCACATTTGCACCGGGAGCGGCGCGAAACGGCGCGAGTGGAACCACGGGGCGCCGAGTTCGACCGGCTCATCTTCGAAACCGGCGCCACCAACTGCACCCGCCGTGCCCCGGCAGGGAGCGGGTAAGACCCGGCCGCAGACAACATCGATGTCGTTGCGACCGAACGGCGCCAGCAGCCGCTGCAGCCATCCGTCGGCAGGAGCGACTTCGTCGGTGGTGCAGACGATGATGTCGTGCACCGCCATGCGGCAACCCGTATTGAGAGCCGCCGAGACCCCTGGTTCGATTGTGTTGTGACGACGCAGCCCAGGGAACTCCGCGGTCAGGCTGGGCAGATCCAGGCCATCTGCAAGGGGCAGGACGATCAGCTCGAAAGGGCGTGATGTCGCCATTGCCTGCAGCGCGGCGACCTGACGGCGGAGCTCGATCGTGGTCCTGCGTGCCACGAGCAGAATAGATACTGGCACGGTGACTGGAAGGCTTTCGTCTCCGGGCTCACCGAGACCGGCGAAACAATGCCGGCGCAGCCCCTCACGCAGCGCGGCGCCCGCCTGCGCGATTGGCATCCCGCTGGCCAGCGCCAGCCAGTCCTCGGCCGGCTGGCTCTCGACCACGCTGTTGATCAACCGATCGCGGCTGATATCGAGTCCGTGATTCTCGATGTGGATCACCCCCAGCTGCCGCCCGTTCGCCGACACGGAAACCCGGGTCCGGTCGCAAGCCGTCAATCCATCGAGCGCTTGCCCGCCCCGGGCGAGATCGACAGCGCGAGCCCCGACGGCACCAGGATGGGGAGGGCGGGCTTCGGCGGCGCCGGCTCGCCTCCAGGGAAAGCGCGCATCCCGCAGCGGGCCATGCGCCGCTTCAATCTCGCGGGCCGTCACGCGCGCCTCATGGTAGCGGCGGCGAGCAACGACAGCGCCGACGAACTCTCGCCTCTGTAGCGGCGGCGGCACGCGGCCGGGGAGAAGAATGCCACCGATGATCCGCTTCAGCAGCACCGCCAGCCAGTACAGCTCGAATCGACGCAGATTCAAGGCCTCTTCAGGGAACAGACGCCGCGCGTGGTTGACGAACGCCAGATAGCCAACGCCCCAGCCATGCATCTGACGGACGAGGGCGTCAGGCTCGCGACGATGCCGATGCCACACACGGACCCGAGGTTCATAGACGACGGGAATCCCGTGCTTGATGACGCGATAAAACATTTCCAGATCTTCGCCACCCTCGCTGCGAGTACCCGCGCCGAGCTCGGAGGCGAAGAGTCCAAGCCGTTCGAAGACGGTGCGGCGGAACGCCATGTTGGCACCGGTCCCGAACCGGCCAGTCTCGCAGGCCTTCCAATGGAGTCGGCGGCGACCGCGGGCAGGATGAAACCATTTCGGCGCATGGCCGCGACCGAATCCAGCGTAGAACTCGAATTGTGCCTGGGCCAGCGTTTCGAGCTCACTTGGATTTACGAGCCCGGTCACCGCGCCAGCCGTCGGGTTTTCGGCGAAGGCCTGCTGCAGCCGGCCGACCCACCGGCTGTCGACCGTCACATCGTCATCCACGAAGGCGATGACCTCGCCGGCACACTCGACGATACCCCGATTACGTGCCCACGACAATCCGCGCCTGGGTTCGACGAAGTACCGAAGACGCGGGACGCCGAGCACCACCTGACCCGAGCGCTCGTCGGAGGGAGCGTTGTCGATTACGAGAATTTCGAGCGGAGCGGGCTGCAGATTACAAAGCGTCCGGACGCAGCGCTGGAGATCGTCCGCGCGGTTGCGGGTACACACCACCACCGACACGGTGGGGCCGGTCGCGAGGGCAGTCGGCTCCGGCGGTGGCGGGGCCGTGGCATAGAACGACGCGATGTCGGGGAAATGCCCCGCCAGCAGATGCTCCCGCAGCAGCCGGGTCGCGATCGAGTCGAAATGCTGAGCGCCGATCGCGTCGACGAGCCCGGAGATCGCCAGCCGGTTGCCGGCAACCGGAATCTCGTGCGACGCGCACGGTACGCCATTCCACGTGAGCAACGCCTGGACACCACGGCATCCTTCGAACGGGGCGAAGTCGGGCAATGGCTTCGAGAGCTCGAGCTCGATTACGGGACGAGAGACCCACATAGCTGCCTGGAAAAACTCGCGGGGAAAGGTGCTCGTCCCCAGGAACAAACCGTGTTGTGCACGTACTATTCTATGGGACTGAACATTTGGTTGGCCGACAGCGCCTGCGGCTTCGCCACGGGGGATCGGCCATTTGGGGGACCGCCCTTCACGAACGCATCCATCGTCCCGGGGCCTCCCGATGTCATCGCAAGAATTCCGAAAGGATCGGGCTGACAGCCTGGGCCCAGATCTCGTAACCCTTGGATTGCGGATGGAGGTTGTCCGGCATGAACACGTCGGTAAGGAACATCCCCTTCTCGTCCAGGAACCTATTGCCGATGTCCATGTAGAACACGAACTCTCGGTCGTCCAGTCTGGAGATGATGGAATTGACGTCCGCGATCTTCTCGCGAATGGGATCACCGGCAACGCTATATGGAAACAGCCCTAAGAGGAGGATCTTCGCGGCCGGAAAATTGTGGCGCAGCTCCAGCACCACACTGCCGATGCCTTCGGCGATTTCCGGGGCACTGAACGCGCCGATATTGTTGACACCAATCAGCAGCATTACCGCCTTGGGCTGGAATCCCTGACCTTCGCCGTTCCGAAGTCCCCAGAGCATCCCCTGAGTCGTATCCCCTGCAACAGCGAAATTGGCGGTCCTGAAGTGGCCAAAGTACTTGTCGAACACCGGTTTGTTTGCGTCCAGCCGCCACCAGTCGGTGATCGAGTCGCCATGCAGTAGCAGGTCGATATTGCCGCGCCTGGCGATCTCCACAAATGCCTCATGCCTCTTCCCCAGGCGATGGACGCTCGGCGTGAAGGTCGCCGCGGCGTTCGGGCGGGTCGGAGGCAGCAGCAGCAGGGATTCGTATTTCTTCAGCAGCGGCCGTGACGACGACCGATCGCCGTCGATGAATCGTTGCAATGCCGCGTTGATTTGCTCGCGCTCGGATTGGGTCGGCCTGAGAATGGCGACCGCATCCGGCGCCGCCGCCGGCGGGCCCATCGGCACCGGTTCAAACCGTTGACCGCTCGCTCCCGGGGTGACTCGGGTCGAGGCATCTTCGGGCTCACGAACGCAGGCGGCGGCCACCGCCAGCGAGACCATCAGGCGTAGTAGTGCTGGCTTCCTCACGAATATCTCGTGAACGTCCCTGCTACCAGCCGACGACAGGAGCTGCCGTCCGATCCGAGCAACTATGGTTTCCTGTGGAACATCGCGCCGTGACTATCATGCCACGCGACAGCGGGCTTCGCAGCTTCCTGGCTTGGCTCCTCGGGGAACGTGTCTTCGAATACACGATGTCGCTCTGCGAGCACGGCTCCTGCAGAAACCCGCCGTGGGGCGCGCAGCTGACGCCGAGAGAAACGTGTATGCCGCTCCGGAGCCGCACCGGCGGCGACGGCTAACGGGCCACATGAAAACGTGAGCGGACCGCAGCGTCGAGCTGAAGCTCTTCGCAAGAACGCGAGTGACTTCCTCGTCCGCATACACATTCAGGTCAACAACCGACTAAACCACTCGGGGGTATAGACCGTCTATAACAAAGTCCGGACTCGTATAGCCCGGCTATAGCAAAGGCGGCACATGCCTTCATCACCAGGCCCGGTGCTGCCGGGCACGCTCGAAGTGCTGATCCTGCGCGCGCTCGGAACGGACGAGCGGCACGGCCTCGGCATCGCCCGGCGCATCGAAGCGATGAGCCGGGACACCTTTCAGGTCAAGGCCGGCTCGCTGTTTCCGGCGCTCCATCGCATGGAGCGCGCCGGGTGGTTGAAGTCGTTCTGGGACGTCGCCGAGAACGGACGCCGCGCGCGGTTCTATCAACTGACCGCGCTCGGACACAGCCAGCTCGAATCGGAAACGGCGAAGTGGCGGCGCGTCCTCGACGGCCTGGCCGCGGCGCTGCGGACTCCGTCGCGAGGGTGAAGGTGATGTGGGTGACACGAGCGCGGCGGTTCTGGAACTGGCTGGTCGGGCGGTCGCCCAGCGATCGAGAGATCGACGACGAGCTCGAGGCCTTCGTCGAGATGCTGGGTGAGGAGAAGGTCAGAGCGGGTGCCTCGCCCGAAGAGGCCCGGCGGGCGGCACACATCGAGAGCGGAGGGATCGTGCAGGTGGCAGAGGACGTCAGAGACGTGAGGCCGGCGGCGTTCTTCGATCGGCTGAAACAGGATCTGACCTATGGCGTCCGGCTGTTCCGCCGAGCGCCCGGGCTGAATGCCGCCGTGGTCGTGGCACTGGCTCTGGGCATCGGTGCGACATCTGCGACCTTCAGCGTGGTCCACGCAGTCCTGCTGCGGCCGCTGGATTACGCAAATGCCGACGACCTGGTGGTCGTGCTGCACAACGATCGCAATCCGGTGTCGCCGGCGAACCTGCTCGACTGGCAACGTGAAAACCGCGTTTTTGCGACCATGGGCGCAGCGGAGTACTGGACGCCGAATCTGGGCGGCACCAGCGACCCCGAGAAGCTGTTCGCGCTCCGGGTGACATCGGAGATTCTGCCGATGCTCGGCGTGCCGCCCGCCCGCGGCCGTTTCCCCGCGGATGGGGACGCCGGGAGTCACGAAGTCGTGATCGGCGATGGGCTGTGGCGCCGTGTATTCGGCGGGGATCCATCGGTCGTGGGACGGCAGATCCGGCTCGACGGCTCGCCCTACGTCGTCGTCGGGGTCATGCCGCCGCAGTTCGCGTTCGCGCCGTTCTGGGCGACGCGTGCCGAGTTGTGGGCGCCCCTGATGCTGGGTCCTCGCGCGTCGCAGCGCGGCGGCAACAGCCTCCGTGTGTTCGCCCGGCTGCGGCCGGGCGTGACGATCGAGCAGGCGCGGGCCTCGATGGCCACGCTCACGGCCGAGCTCGAGTCACGCTATCCAGGCACGAATCGCAACGTCACGGTCACCTCGTTGAAGGAAAAGGTGGTCGGCAACGTCCGCCTCGCGATCGTCGTGTTGTTTGCCGGTGTCGGCCTGGTGCTGCTCGTGGCGTGCGCCAACGTCGCGCATTTGCTGCTGGCGCGCGCATCGACGCGCGAGCGCGAAGTGGCTCTGCGCGCCGCGCTCGGGGCGGGGCGCGCGCGTCTGGTCCGGCAGTTCCTCACCGAGAGCCTGATTCTGGCGCTGGCCGGTGGCGCCGCCGGCGTGGCGCTCGGCGTGTGGGCGATCTCGCTCTTCAAGACATTGGGGGCAACGAGCATCCCGCGGGCCCACGCGGTCGCGTTCGACGGAACGGTGCTGACGTTTACGGTGGGATTGTCGCTCGCGACCGCAATGCTCTTCGGCCTTGCGCCGGCGCTCAAACTCTCGCGTCCCGAGTTGACCACCGCACTGCGCGAAGCGGACCGCGGCTCGACCTCCGGCCGGCGCAGCCGCCGGGTGCGCAACCTTCTGATTGGGTCCGAAGTCGCCCTCGCCATCATGCTGCTACTCGGCGCGGCGGTTCTCCTGCGCAGCTTCATCGCCCTGCGCACGATCGATCCGGGATGGAATCCCGATCGGCTTCTCTCGATGGTCGTTTCGGTGACCGGCACCGCCGACGAATCGATCGAACGGCGGTCGGCGCTCTACGTGCAAATACTCGATCGGCTTGGCAAATTGCCTGGCGTTCAGGCCTCCGGCGCCATCAATCATGTTCCGCTGATCGGCGACATCTGGGGCCTGCCCTTCGTCATCGAAGGCCGGCCGGAGCCGCGACCTGGCGAGACGCCGACCGCGGCTTATCGACAGGTTCTCCCCGGCTACTTCCGCACCATGGAGTTGCCGATCGTACTTGGCCGCGATTTCACGGACGACGATCGTGCCAGCTCGACGCCCGTCGTGATTGTCAATCAAACGCTTGCCGCCGCGCACTGGCCCGGAGAAGATCCGCTCGGCAAACGCATCCAGATCTATCGCGGGCCCTGGGCGACGGTGGTCGGCGTCGCCAGGAATGCGGTCCGCCGCGACTGGCAGGCGCCACCTGACGACGAGGTCTATGTTCCGCTGTTTCAGCAGCCACAATTCCCGAGCTATTTGAGCTACGTCATTCGCACGACGGGGAATCCTGCGGATCTCGTGCCGTCGACTCGCGCGGCGGTCCGGGCGCTCACCTCGACGGCATCGATCTCGGACGTGGTGGTGATGCGTCAGGCAGTCCGGGAAGCAACCCTGAGCGCGCAGTTCATCGTCGTGCTCTTGAGCGCGTTCGCTGGCATGGCGCTCATTCTCGCGTCGGTGGGCATCTATGGCGTGATGAGTCACGCCGTGTCGATGCGGCGGCACGAAATCGGCGTTCGCCTCGCACTCGGCGCCACACGCCACCGAATCGTCTCGGGCATCGTCGCCGAGGGCCTGGTCGTGACCGTGTGTGGTGCCGCGGCCGGCGTCGCCGGAACGTTTGCGCTGTCGGGCGCACTGTCTGGTCTGCTGTCCGGCGGAGTGACGATGCTCGACATTCCTTCGTTCGTGATTGCGACGACAACCCTCGTCGCGACCTCCATCGTCGCGTGCTATCTACCGGCGCGGCGCGCCAGCCGGATCGAGCCACAGCACGAGCTTCGATGACAGGCGTGACTGGCACCTGGCAGGTGCGCCATCACCGGACCAACCACACGCTCGAACTGTTCGGCAGGTTTCGTGGGTTGCTGCGGCTACTCGCCGGCACGCGCTCGCAGCAGCCGGGCGACCTCGCGGAAAGACCGGATCGATAACCCGGCCTGAGCGAGGTGAAACGTGAGCGGACGCCGCAGCACCGAGCTGAAGCTCATTTCCAGGAAGCGGGTGACGTCGTCGTCCGCGTACGCGTCCAGGATCAGCTGGAGAGTCTCGGCGAGCCTCTCGGGCTCAGTGCGAAGGAGACACGTGGCCAGCAGTGCACGCACGTCGTCGGCCCGACGCCACGCTACCGGCCTGTTCGAATCATGAATGGTCTCGAAGTCGAACCAGCGGGCGACGTACGGCCGAGGGGCCAGATCGACCAGTACGTTCTCGGCCATCGCGTCCCCGTGAGTGAATCCACGCTGGTGAAATTCGGCGAGCGCGACAGCCGCGCGTTCGACGGCCTTCTCTCGGACCCACTCCTCCAGCGTCGGATCCTCGAGTAGCGTCGCGAGCGTCTCTCCTGCCAGGCAAGGCAGGATCAGCGTCCCGTCGACGTCGACCCGAACCGAAGTGTCATAAAGGCTGCGGTAGATCTGACCTTCGCGTTCGTGCCAATCGCGGTATGGCAGCACCCGCACGCCCGTATCCAGGACGCGCAGCAGCGCATTACCCGCCCTGATCAGCAGGGGCGCATAGAAAGAGCGGGACTTGCGCACCTCGCGCTGGTCGAGAACGCGAGCTCTCGAGTACCTGGCCGACCGGAGCAGCGACCCCAGAGCCCGGCACACGTGAAAGTACGCCAGCTCCCGCATGACCTTCAATTCGCCGACGGGAGCATCATCGATCGACGGCGGTATGTCGAATGCTGTCGTAATCGTTGGTGCGCGCCCAGGCGAACAGGACCACGAGACCCCACTTCAGGAACGTTCGCAGGTAGCCGAACGGCTGGAGCTCCATTCGCCGGCTGGAGGTGAGCGCGCTGAGGCTGCGATCGTAAAGGAAGCGCTCGCGGTGGTACAGGTAGGCAGCCCCGGTCAGCGGCCATTCCTCAGCGATCAACCACGACGTGATGAAAGGGCCGTAGCGTTCGAAGTGCGCCCGATCGCAACTCATGCACGCCGGCATCGACTTGGCCTTCGCCAGTGGGAGGCGTCGCGCCAGACCCCAGAACGTCCACCAGAGCCAGGCGCGGATCCCGGGTTCACGCGAGACCAGGCGATAGAGCACCAGGCATCGGCCCTCGTCCTCGTGAAGCTCAATGATGCGGCCGACGGTATTCTCCGGAACGATCGTGTCCGCATCGACGAAGCAGAGTATCCGCCCTGCGCTGGCCGCGGCGCCGGCATTGCGCGCCGCCGCGCAGGTGCCAGCCACACAACGCAGCAGCCGAACGCCAGCGTTATCGGCGAACGTCCCGACGATGACCGGAGTCGCATCGTCGCTCCCATCGTCTGCGACGATGACTTCGAACGAGGTGTCAGGGAGCCACAGATCCTGCCGCGAGATGCCGGACGCTCGAGCCACACTTGCGAGAATGGCCTCGACGGTCTCGGCGATCAGCGTTTCCTCGTTTCGCGCAGGGATCACGAAGGAGAGACGAGTGTTACTCACAGCTTGCCAGCCGTAGCTCGTGGGCTTCCACGCCGAGCGAAGGCTGGCGCTTTGAGGACCCAGGCGGCGACCACCAGCGAGCGGGCCGGCAGCACCGGCCGCTCCCGACGTGATCGGATCTGCAGACCCGCCGCCGTCACGTCCCGCTGAAGCGCGTGGGCAGTGTAGAAGCGCCGGGCATTCATTGTGAACTTTGCCTTCGGCGAGACGTAGCCGAGGACTCTCGAAACGTGGAAGGCCGCGATGGTCCAGAGGAACTCTCGAACTCGAAACCACGCATAACCCAGCCGCCCCGAATACAGCGTCTGCACCAGGATGATCGGGCCCCTGCTGACACGCGCCGCTTCCGCCAGAACACCCGCGGGATCACGCGGGTAGGCGAGCATGAAGAAGAGGAGCACTGCGGAAAACGCCTTCTCTTCAAACGGAAGGACACCTTCGGCGATCAGCACCGGAGGTCGCCCCACCACATGAATGTCGCTCACGTCCGCGGTGACGACCTCGAGGCCCAACTCGCGTTCCACCCGCGCCGAGAGATGTCCTGTCCCGGAGCCGAGGTCCAGGACCGGTCCGTCGTGCGGCAGCCATGTGCCGACCAGCTCCACCAGCTGGCGGGCACGGCGTTCCATGACGGCGTCGAGCAACGGCTTCAACATCTACTTGCCTCGAGCAACCCGGCGACCGTGGTCGGCTCGTACCCGGCTTCGACGAGCTCCCCGATGAGACGAAGGATCGCCGTCCAGAAGCCCCGCTCCAGATCCCTGGGATGGATCGCGAGGACAGGAACTCCGCGATCGAAGGATTGAGACAAATACCCGAGACCGTGACCCACATGCCCGAGCCAGCCCCAGCGACCACAGTCCCACGTCCAGGTCGCCAGGGGCACCTTTCGGCCTGTCGCTGACTCGAGAGCGAAGAAGCCCATCACCTGTTCAAGCCCCTCGCCCGGCCGCACGTGTCCCGGCTGCCAGGCCGGTGCAAGAAAACCACGCGCCGGCGCTCCGAAAACGTCGGTGAACATGCGTTGACCGCGCTGAACGGCGTGTCGCGTTTCCTCGCGAGTCAGGCCGTTCATCTCGTCCGAGCTCTCGGCCAGCCAGGTGACCGGTCCCCAGCCTCGCTGACGCCGATGGGTGAAACCGTGAAGCAGCAGTTCTTCGGAGGCATCCTGGAGCAGCCGGCAGTACTCGGGATGCGCTGCCAGCGGCCATTCGCCGTGCCAGTTGGGGACTACGCCGAAAGAGAGACGACGACCGAGAACGGGAGCGAGATCCCGAATCATCGCTCGAGTTTCACGGGCGTAGGCGGGTGTCGCGTCGTGAACGCAGACATGGAAATGTTTCATGGGGCGGCTTTCAGGACTCCCCCATATCGCCGATCGCGGGCAGCAAATGCTTCAACCGCGGCACCGAGATCGGCCTCGGTGAAGTCCGGCCATGGGACGCTCGTGAAGTAGAGCTCGGCGTAGGCCGATTCCCAAAGCAGAAAATCGCTCAATCGCTGTTCTCCGCCAGTGCGAATGAGCAGATCGACGTCGCGCGTACCGCTCGGCGCGTGTATGGCCTCACGGAGGGATCGTTCGAAGGCCTCGCGCGTCGGACGTGTTCCCCTGGCGACTCGGGCCGCCGCCGCCAATAGTGCGTCGCGCGCCGAGTAATCGATCGCCACCCGGAGGTGCAGAGAGGTCCCTTCGCTCGTGCTCCGCTCGACGCGCGCGATGCTGCGTTTGAGGTAGAGCGGGATCCGATCCCGGCGCCCGATGACGTTGAAGCGCACCCTGCTGGCAATCAGGCTGTCGCACTCGCCGTCCAGGAACGTGTTCAACAGGAACATCAGATTGTCGACTTCGCCGCGCGGCCGCCTCCAGTTGTCGGAAGAGAACGCGTACAGCGTGAGCGTGGTGATCCCGAATGCCGGCGCAGCTTCGACGGTGCGCCGGACCGCCGCAACGCCCGCGACATGGCCTTGTTCCCTGGGACGACCGCGGACGAGAGCCCAGCGGCCGTTCCCATCCATATTGATCGCCACATGGAATCGATCGCGGCCCCGGTCCGGCTGCTCGGGGTCCTGCCATTGGGACTCGAAGCTACCTGGTGTCACTGCGCGCCTCCTGCCTCGACGGCCTTGACCTCGACGACGTTGTCCTCGCGCTCGCGCTCGATCAGCTTTCGCCAGGATAGGTCTTCGAGACGTTCCGAATGTGCAATTCCATGGCTCGGCCGCAGGATCGGCGTTCGAGCCGCCTGAGTCTTCAGCGTTCGGTGAGCATCGTGTGAGATGTGGGTGAGATGGCGCTAATTTCGCGAATCTTGCAGCTCTGGGCGAGTGCCCAAACGGAGTCGGCGAGTGGAGGAACTTGACCACCTAGGCTCGTGGACTAGAGTGTCAAATCCCAAGCTCCAAATCCCAAGCTCCAACGGACTCCCAAACGCCAAATCCCAAGCCAACTCCCAATCCAGCCCAACACGTTGGAATTGGTTTTGAGGTTGGGAATTGGGAGTGGTTGGGATTTGGAGCTTGGGATTTGGGATTTGACACTCTAGGAATGACAAGAACACTCCACTAGTCCCGCCGCAATGCAGTCCACGCGTCCGTTCGGGCCGCATGGGCGGCCGGAACGAGGGCTGCCGTGAGCCCGACAGCCGTCACGATCGTGACCACGCCCGCCAGGATTGGCGGGTGCCAGGGCGTTACTCCATAGAGAAAGCTGGCTGCCACGCGCAGCGAGCCCAGGGCCACCGGGACACCAACCGCGATTCCTGCGGCAATCAGCATGAACGCTCGCCCGACGACCATGACCAGTATTTGACGTGGTTCTGCACCGACCGCGAGCCGGATCCCGATCTCACGCGTTCGTTGGGCAACCGAGAAGCTGATCAGGCCATAGACGCCGACCGCCGCGATGATCGTCGCCAGCGCGCTCAAGGCTGCCGCCAGCGTCGCCACGAGCCGTTCCTGCCGAAGCGCATCGTCGACGCGTGCTTCGATCGTTTGAACCTGGAAGAGCGGCAGCGCCGGATCCAGGACCTGCAGTTCCTGCTCGATCGCGGCCAACGCCGAACGTGGATCCACATGCGTCTTGACGTGCACGGTCATCGGGCTGGCATCCCGGAACGGCAAATACACCGTCGGCACAGGCGCTTCTCGCACACTCAGGTATTTCGCGTTCTCCACGACGCCGACGATTTCCATGTTGGCGGGGCCCCGTCGTCCGGAGCCGATTCTCCTGCCGACCGGATTGGCGTCGCCGAAGAACAACCTCGCGGCGGCGTCATTGAGAACAGCGACCTGGACGTTCTCGGCGCGATCGAACTCCGTGAAACGCCGTCCGTGCAGGAGCGAGATGCCGGAGGCTTCGAAGTATCCGGGGCTGACGAAGTTCTGGTGCACGGTGAGGTCCTTGCCGGACGGCTCCGTCACGTCGTCTGCGTGCATCTGAGTGCTCATGAAGCGCGTGCCGGCGGGAAGCACGCCACTCAACGTGCCGTGACTCGCCAGTCCGACAGCTTCGACGTGCGCGTGCGTGCGCAGCCGCCGCAGCAGTTCCTCGAAAAAGACGGCCGTTCGCGGCCTCGAGTAACCGCTCCTGGCCGGATCGATCGAAACGAGCAGCACGTGGTCACGGTCGAACCCCATGTCGGCGGCGCGCAGATTCTGGAGCGTCCGCGCGGACAGCCCCGCTCCGGTGACCAGCAGGATCGTCAACGCGATCTGGACGGACGTGAGCACTTCACGCGAGTCGAGCAGGCGACGGACCGTGTGCACGGCACCAGTGCGGCTTCCGAGCGCCACGCCCTGCCGGCGGCCGACCTGGAGGACCGGAGCGAGCCCGAACAACAGGCCGCTCCCGAACGCCGCAAGGACTGTCGACGCGAATATTCGCAGGCCGGGCGAAAACTGCGACGCTTCTGCAGCCGCAGGGAGAAACGACAGCATGACGCGCCCGAAATACACGCATACCAGCCAACCGCCCGCGCCGCCGATCATCGCGATCAGGATGCTCTCGGTCATGAACTGACGAACGAGCCGACGGCGAGTGGCGCCGATTGCGGTGCGGACGGCAATCTCTCGCGCCCTTGTCGTGGCACGCGACATCAGCAGCGTCGCAACGTTTGCGCAGGCGATCAGCAGCAGCAGAAGCACCGCAGCCGTCAGGAGCAGGAGCGGCTGGTTGTACTGCGCTCGCAGCAGTGAATGTCCCGTTCGTGCCGCCGTCAGCTGCAGCGTGGGCGCGACCGCAGCCTGCGGCTTGAACGATGCGTCCTCGCCGAGCCAGTTCGCATAGATCGTCGACGCCACGGCCTGGGCTGATCGCACATCTACATCAGGATCCAGACGGACAATCATTTCGAGATAGTGCTGGGTTCGTCCGAGCGGTGCGATGCCGCCAGCCGTCACTGGTTCAACCATCATCAGCGGCACCCAGACGTCCGGCCCGAAGCCCGGTCTGGTCCCGAAGAACCCGCGCCTGGTCACCCCCACCACGGTGAATGGCGTGCCATTGACCGAGACCGTCCGCCCGACGACGTTCGGCGCTCCGGCAAATCGACGCTGCCAGAACGTGTAGCTGAGAAGGAGCACCGGGTGCGCGCCGGGTGTCCGGTCGTCCTCCACGCTCAGAGTCCGACCCGCCGCCGCGCCGACGCCGAGATCGTCGAAGTAGTTTCCCGAGACGAGCTCGCACCGCACCCGATCCGTGACCGCACCATCGGAGAGATTGACGCCGGATGAAACGGCCGTCGAGGACGCAAGCAGGTTGCGGAAGAGCGGGCTCGAGGTCCGCAGATGCTGGTAGAAGCCATGCGAATAGTACGAAGGATTCAGATCGACGTTTCTGCCAGGGGCGGAGAGGCTGAAGAGCTGTTCCGGGGACGTGACCGGCAAGGGCCGAAGCAGCAGGACGTCGACCAGCGTGAACACCGCGGTCGTCGAGCCGATGCTCAGCGCGAGCGTGAGGAGAACGGTTGCCGAGAACGCTCGCTCTCGCAGCAACCATCGGATGCTGAAGCGTACATCCTGAATCAATGACTCGACATGACGACCAGGCCGCATCTCGACCTCACGTAAGCAGCGATGCCTGCCTCGCCGAAGCGCAAAGCGCGAAGGCGGGTCGACTGCCTTGGACGAGGCCGTCTGCTCAGGGGTTGCTCCCATTGCGGCGCGTCGATGCCGACACGCGTCCGCCCAGCCTCTTGGATTATGGTAGAGGGGTCATGCCTGTCCCCCGGCGGTCCAGCAACGTCGTTCCGACCTGCCCGGATTGCGGGGGCGATCTGCATTTCGTGGCGTCGTGGACGTTCCGCGGTCTCTGGGGCTACAACGAAGCCAGCACCTACGAATGCCCTTCACACGGGCCGGTTTTCATCACCTCGGAATGCGCGGTCGGAGTGACGTCAGGTCGGGTTCCGGACATTCCCCGAGATGAAGGGGACCGCGATTCGCTGACTCCGGCCCGACGTAAGCCGGCGCCAGGATTGAACCGCGATGCGGTCGCCGTTCCAGAGCCCGACTGAAAGCTGGTTAATAAAGTTGTGCGCGGCCGCGTGGTCTCCGCTGTGGACGACGCGTGCAGGATCAGCGGACGCATGACGACTAACCGGCGAGGTCTGGGCCGTCAAAAAAGGCGTCGGTGAGATCGAGGGAGTTGGTCCGTCCGCTCTCGTTCGACGCGGCCGTCGGTGATGTCGCGGAAACCGGCTTCTTCTTGCCGACGAAGACATCCCACCACCCAAAATGCATCGCCAGGAGATGATCCAGTTCCTTCGTGTCCGGAGTCGTGTCGCCTTGGTCGGCGACCGGGAAACAATAAGCCGCCCGGGTTGACGCTCGAAGCATATGCAGGACACCGGCAGAGAAGCCCTTGCCGGCGTAGGCAATGCAGCCTGCCATCGGCATCGCCTCGAGATCGTCGAGGGTATAAGGGATCTTCTCGTCGACGGTCCCTTCGCTATCCTGAAACTTGCATTCGATCGCGAAGGCCTTGTTGGTGGTCTCGCAGAGGCAAAAGACGTCGATGCAGCGGTTCTTGCCGATGATCGATTTGCCGACTCTGATCTCGCGATAGACCTTGACGCCGCGGGCGCCGAACCGGCGGGCGACGTAGGCGGCGATCAGGTTGGCGTAGTCGGCGCCGGTCATGGTTGCGACGGTTGCGACGGCTGCGGCCGCATGAGTTCAATCAGATCCGCCGGCGTGTCTTCACGCGGGTCCACCGGCTGCGCGCCCTCGCCGAACTCACGGAGCCGGGCGGCGGCCAGCCGGACCGCCTCGGGATTGAGGTCGTTGCCGAGGAACCGGCGGCCGGCCTTCAGGGTCGCCACCCCCACGCTGCCGGATCCCATGAACGGATCGGCGACCGTCTCCCCGGGCTGCGAGCTCTGGCCAATCAGGATCTCGGATATCCCGACCGGCTTTTCAGCCGGATAGCCGCCATGCACGCGCGGGACCGACAGCACGTCCGGAATCCCCAGATCGTTCAGGCGCCGCTTTCCCTTCTCGAAAAAGAGGATGAACTCGTAGCGCGCACGATAGTGGTAGCCCATCCCGATGGTGCGCTTGTCCCAGACGAGTGGCTTCCAGAACCTGAAGCCGGCCCGCTCGGCCTCCGGCCTGGCGACGAACATCGTCTCGGCGTCGCAGAGCAGGTAGAAATGGGTGTTGCGCCGAAGGACGCGGTAGATTTCGGCGAACAGCTCGCCAAAGCGCGCGTTCGGAAAGATCCGGAACCAGTCGTTGCTCGAGGCCTTGCTGTGCTTGAGCCGCGTCGTCGTGCCAACAGCGCGATGCTTCTCGAGGGATTCATAGGCCGGATCCGTGATCAGCAGATCGATGGATCCGGAGGGCTGGTCTCGCAGCCAGCGTACGGCGTCCAGGTTTGAGAGCTCGAATGAAGGCGGCGGCACACGTCCTCGACGATCCGGGCTGAGGCCCATCATTGTATCCGCGCCGCTGGTCACCATGCCTCCGACCTCATTCCTGGTTGGAAACATTCTCCTGCCGATGGGTGACAGGGAAGGTCACGGCCCGGCCTCCGGTACACTCATGGCCGGATGGGTTCACACCAAACGCGCGGAGGACCGTGCCAGGCGTTGCCGAAATAACGGCGGCGGACGTTCGGGCGATGCTTCGCGGCGACGCGCTCGAGGTGGCGCTGGGGACCGCTCTGGTGACGCTCGGCCTGTTGACGCTCGGACTCTCGGCCGTCGTTCGCCGCCGGCCGGCTGGGCCGCCCTGGCTGGGGGTGTTTGCCCTGCTCTACGGAGCACGGCTCCTGATCCGCACCGACACGTTCCGCGCGGCTGTCGACGTCGCTCCGGTGATCCTGAACTACGCCGAAGCGGCGATCACGTATGTCGTGCCGATTCCGCTGATGCTGGTCGTCTCGCGCTTGATGGCTGTCGAGTGGCGCCGGCGGACCATGCGCATCGCCTGCGGCGTGACGGTGTTCGCGATCGTCGCGATCGCGTCAGATCTGCTCCGTCACAAGCCGCACTCGGCACGCGTGCCGAACAACGTCGTCGCGGTCTCGCTGATTGCGCTGTTGGCGACGCGGGCGTTCCGGCGCGGCTTGCCGCGGACGCGTGAGCTGCGCGCGGTGCGGATCGGCGTCGGGTCGTTCGCGCTCACCGCGCTCGCCGACAACCTGCGCGGCATTCACCTGATCGCCTACCCGGGACCCGATCTCGAACCGTTCGGAGCACTCGTGGCGATCGGTTGTGTGGCAACGCTCGCCGGATGGCGCGCGCTGGCCGAGGCGCGTCGACTCGTCGCCATCGACCGCGAGCTCAGCATTGCTCGCGACATCCAGTCATCGATCCTGCCACAAGCCATGCCGCGGCTTGCGGGCGTGACGGTTGCGGCCCGCTATCGGCCGATGACCGCGGTGGCCGGCGACTTCTATGACTTTCTCGACCTGGGTGACGAACGGCTCGGAGTGCTGGTGGCCGACGTCACCGGGCATGGGGTTCCGGCGGCACTGATCGCGTCGATGGTGAAGGTGGCTCTCGCCTCGCAGCAGGCGTGCGCCGATCGCCCCGCACAAGTGCTGACCGGCATCAACCGGGCGCTCTGCGGGCGGCTCGCCGGACGATACGTCACCGCCGCCTATCTCTTCATCGATGATCGAGCAGGGGTCGTCCGATACGCGGCCGCCGGCCACCCGCCGATGCTGCAGATGGGCGCTGCTCGTGGCGTACGGCGCATCGAGGAGAATGGCGTGCTGCTCGGATTCCTCGAGGACGCGGACTACGCCGATACGGAACTGCGGCTCGAAGATCACGATCGGTTCCTGCTCTATACCGACGGCCTGATCGAAGCGGCGAATCGCAGCGATGACTTCTTCGGCATCGAGGGGGTCGAGCACGCACTCGCGTCGGCGGCACGCCTGACGGCCGCCGCCGCGGCCGACGCGGTGCTCGCGGCCAAGGAGGCCTGGTCAGGGCTCCCGCCGACCGACGATCTCACGCTGGTGGTGATCGACCGATCGCGCCGAGACGATTCATCGCGCACCCTGCAGCCTCATCTATAGTCAGCACGTCGGATCCTGCCACCCACTGGCATGAGGCTCATGGCGTCGAGGAAGGGAGCTATGAATCAGAACAAACTGGCCGAACTAGTGAGCAAATCCGAAATCACGAGTGTAGTGAATGCCTATTTTCGCGCGCTAGATGAGCACAACTTCGACACGCGCGATTTCGCTGCTATCTTCACGGAAGACGCAGAAGTAATACGTCCGAACGGGTTATCACTAACTGGTCCCGAACAAATCAGCGCGAGCCACCGGCAGAGCTTTGCTCGCTTCGAAGGTTCTCAACACTTAGCAGCCGGACACGCCATCTCCATCGATGGCAACACGGCCACCGTTCGCGCCAACCTGATCGCCATGCATATGTGGCAAGGAAGCAGGACCGACGCAAATGAGAAGGACAACTTCTTTGTCGCGGGCGGCGTCATAGACGCGACGCTCGTGCAAGTAGAAGATCAATGGAAAATCTCAAAGATGAGCAATGCGGTCATCTGGCGCGCCGGTGGATTCAAAGACATGCTGCAGACGGGCAGAGTATCCAAAGAAGACTAACTGCGGCGCGAAGGCGCGCACGAGGGCAACGCACGACCCCTGCGCTGCGTATGCCGCGCTGTCGGAGTCTCGTCCCCGTACCGTGCGTCCGAGAGTACCGATGAACGTCAAGCCGATGCTCGAGAGCCAGCACCGCGCCTCGTTGGCCATGCTGCTGGCAGCCATCGAGAAGAGTCCCGATGCCCTATGGGGAGCCAAGTCGCTGACGGCGGACCTCGCGGGTATGGGGAACGTCGTGACGGTCGACCTGCACGGCGTCAGCGCGCAGGCTCGTTCGCTCGCGCATGACAGCGTGCCGGACGAAGCGGCCGGCACCAATCGCGCAACGATCGACGCGACCATGAACTAGGGCTACGCGCTTCTCGAGGCGGTGCAACCCGAGCGGCCCACCCCACCGCCAGGGTTGCCCCAGACAGCAGCGCTAGGCGGTCACCGAGGAACTGCTCGACAGCCGGCTCTGGCCCGGTGCCGCGGTGATCGCCGAGCGACTCTGGTCGCCCGCGACCGTTCGTGACACGTCCGACATGTACCGACGGCTGACCGTCGTCCACGACGGGTTGCGGATTGCAGGACTTGCGGGCGCTGCGAACCGGCGACGGATGGTCGCGAGGCTCGCGCCCGGTGACTCAGAAACACTTTCTCCGATCTACCCAAAGTGCCGCTTCGCGAACTGAGGCCGTCAGGCCACTCGCTCACTCCAGTCGATGTGATACCCGTACAGCCACGCCTGAGCGTTCGGGCTGGCGAACAGCTTCAGCGCGAGCGGCATCAGAAGATCCCGAAACCAGCGACCGACCGCTCCCACTGTCTTACTCTGTCCAATGCGCGCTGAGTACGCGACGACGCGTTCGACGCGTTCCCGCCGCAAACGCTCATAGGTGGTGAACGCCTGCGCGATGCCGTCGCAATCGCGGAGACACTTCGCGAGAACGATCGCATCCTCGATCGCCATGGACGCGCCCTGACCAGAACTTGGGGACGTCGCGTGGGCGGCATCGCCAATGATGACCATCGAGTCGCGGTGCCACCTCGGCACGACCGGCATGTCGTAAACGGGGAACGCGGCGAGCTCGTCGGTGGTCAGCCTGATGATGTCGCGCGCCGGACCGGCATCGTCGGCGAAGAGACCGAGCAGGTGTCTTTTCCACTCCGCCGGTGAGACCGCTCCGAGACTCTCGCGCGTCGTCTCGCCATCCCACCGCATGTTGGCGAACCAGAAGACGTCTCCATGATCGCGGACCTGGTAGCCGAAGAATCCGCGCCGGCCGAAGATCATGTGGAACGTCTGCGGCGTCGGTTGGAGCGTCGTCAGGCGCGCGCGACCGCCGAGGCTGAGCTGACCCGTGTACCGCGGTGAAGGCGCGCCGGGGTCGACGAGCTGTCGAATTCGTGAATGAATCCCGTCCGATCCAACGAGAAGGTCGCCCTGCGCTTCAGTCCCGTCCGCGAAGCGCGCGATCACGCCTCCGCCCGACGGTTCGGCCGATACGAGCCTCTTGCCTTGCTCGATCCGGATCCCTCGTCGAAGGGCCTCGCGTCGAAGCGCACTGTGCAGATGACCGCGTTCGACCGTGATGCTGACTGTGCCGTCCGGCAACCTGAGGCCGTTGGCGACCTCGCCGAGGCGCTTGCCCGATCCGCTCCACATCACCATGCGCGGCGTGGGGAAGCCGCGTGCCAGCACTTCGGTGTGCGCGTCAACTGCCTTGAGCGCATCCAGGCCGTTTGAGGCGGTATTGAGAAACGAGCCGACGGACTCGGCGCTTCCGTCGTACGCCTCGAAGACGGTCGTGTCGATGCCAACTCTCTGCAGCGCCATCGCCGCCACAGGCCCGCCAATCCCACATCCGATGATGAACGCCTTCTTCCCTGTGTTCTGTGATCTCGTCATGCGAACAGTGTCGCGCGCGGGAGCACGACAGGTCTTTCATCGTCGTGCCGCGTTTGGCAGAATCGTGCTGTGAGGGCTGGCCTTAGGGGTGCTCGGAGCACCCGAACCGGCCGATCTGTTGAGTCAGTCCGGGCGCTGTCGGAGCAGGTTGGCGACGAGATCGTGCGGTTTCAGGAAGCGGTCGAAAATGGTCGACCAACTCGGCGCGGCGATTCTGCGTCTCGACCCGCACGACCTCCCGTGCATGACGCTGTTGCTCTTCGGCGGCCCGGCAACGGTGGAGCGGCTGGTGGAGGCGCTGCGCATCCCGCTCAATGATCTCCGCGACGTCATCGCGAGGCTGGAGATGGCTGGCTACGCGCGGCGCGCGGCCGGCCCTCACGGAGCACAGATCGAACTGACGCCGCATGCGCGGGCGTGGATCGACCGAATCTGGGAGCCGCTGAGGCGCCGCGGCAGTGAGATGCTCGCATCATTCTCGCCAGACGAACTCTCGCTCATCGTGCGTGTCCTCCGATCCGCGCGCGAGGTTCAGGAGCGGCACCTCATCGACCTTCGGCAGTGGCTCAACGAGCCGGCAGCGACACGGAAGAGCCATCAGCGCGGAGGGCTGTCGCCAGCAGCCTTGCAGCGCGTGAAGGTGTTCGTCGAGGCGAACATTGACCGCTCGATCCACATTCGCGATCTCGCCGGTCGCGCGGGACTCAGCCGCTATCACTTTGCGCGTGCGTTCCGGACATCGACCGGCATAACTCCGCGCGCGTTTATCGAACGGTGTCGAATCGAGCGCGCCCGGGCGTTGATCGACACCACCGATCAACCTCTGGCAGAAATTGCGGCTGCAACGGGCTTCGCAACGCAGAGTCATCTCACGACGGCGTTTCGACGAGCCATGGGATTCACGCCGGCCGCGTATCGGCGGGGCCGACGAGGCAGCCCGAACAAGAGCTAAACCCGAGCTGCTCAGGGCATCGCCCATCCTGGCGGGCCAGGAATCGTTCGCGTGTGGTGGAACGTGAACTCGCCGAGGAGGCGCTCGTCCCCTTTTTCGTCCACCGCAAGGAGCCGTGCGATCATTGTCGCCGAGGGTGAAGCCTTCGCCCATGTGATGGACTGCTGGCAGATAACGCTGCCCGCTTCGGCGCGAATGGGGATATCCGCCATTCGCTGATGTTCGATGCCCTGTGGATCGCACCAGCTGACATCGACACGCGACGCTGTGGTCAAATCCACTGCGAGACGCGCCACGAGTAGGTCATCGTCGGCCGCCACGGTGCACTGGACGCCTTCCCCTCGCGGGGGGGCGTATTCCCGCACGCGGAGACCGGTCCCCGCCGCATGCCTCACGAACTGATCGCTGATCACTACCTGGAGCGATCCCGATCGCGCGAGCGCGCGAAGACCCTCGGCCATGGCGATCACCTCGCGGAGCCGGTCTCCGCATCCGTCACAGGCCATCAGGTGCTGCTCAACGGCTTCGTCAGCTGCGGTGGGCAGGGCGGCGAGCCAGTAGTCCATGAGGACCGCCGCCTCGATGGGATTCGGACAATCGTTGGGGCGGCCGAGGTGTGGAGTGGTCACAGCGTGGCTCCCATGCAAGCGCGCAGTTGCTGGATGGCGCGATGGCGGATCACGCGAACATTGGCCTCCGAAATCCCGAGAAAGCGCGCTGTTTCTGCAGCCGTCTGCTCGTCGTAGAAGGTCATCACGACGACGGAGCGTTCGCGCTCCTTGAGGGCCTGAACGCAGCGGGCCAGTTGACGGTCATCCAGCCTGGGGATCGGCGGCGGGTCTGGAACGAGATCGCCTCCGAACATCGCCAGCAATTCCTCCTGGCGATACGAGCTGCGCCGCAGGTCGAGCACGGTCATCCGGCATGTGCTCAGCACGAATTGGGCAAGCTTGTCCGGTTCTCGCAGGCGAGCGGCCCGCAGCGCCTCGAGGATCTTGAGCAGCACCTGCTGCACGAGATCATCTGCGGCAGATGGCGATCGCAGGTGGCGAAGGCCGTAGAGTCGAATCCGCGGCCCCATGCGCCGGCACATTTCGGCTTCGGCTTCGCGATCGCCTGCAGCTATGCGCGGCGCGAGGTCGGCATCGCTGAGCCCCACGTCCATTGCGCACCATTCTACGCAGAAGGTCGCGGGTACGCAGAAGGAGGCGCGCGGGCTTTGCTTCCGTGACAAGCGTTTCAGGAAGCCAGGGCTTCATTACCCAGGCATGCCGTTGAAGATGTCTCGGACGACGCGGACGCTGCCGTTCGCGAGGCGCGCGTACGCGGTGACGTAGGTTCCGCCGACAGGCTGGCTTGGGGATCCGTTCTTGGGTTGCAGCGTGGCGTTCCAGTTGCCATGCTCGATCACGGCGTCCCCGTACTGGTCGGCGGCATCAGGTCGAACTTCGAAATCCCGAAGGCTGAAGTTCGCGAACACGTGGGTGAACCAGGCCCGAAGCGCGGCTCCCTGCAGTACCGGTTGGCCTGGAGGCATCACGGCTCCATCGGGGGCAAAGATGTCGAGTGCGGCTTCGAGATCTCCGGCGTTGACGGCTGCGACGTGCTGCGCGCGGACTCGATCCACGGCATCCTTCAGGGAGCTGGACGATCGTCCGCTCGTCGACGGCGCCAGCGCATCTGACTGCTCGGGCAGCGGCCCGAGGATGTCGACGCGGTATTTCGCCGCCACGGCCATGAGTTTCGCCATGTCAGGCGGAGCAGGCGTTGGCTCACTCATCTCCACGACGAACTGGTCGAAGCCGCCAGGTGCACAGAGGAGCAGCATGCGTGCGGGCGCGTCTCCGAGCACCTTGAAACCGTGAGGGATGTTGCGCGGCCCGAAGACGTACGTGCCAGGGCCGGCGATCGTCCAGTCGCCGTTGCAGACGAAAGCCATGTCGCCCTCGAGGACATAGAACGCTTCGTCCTCGAGATGGTGCGTATGGTACGGCGACGCAAACCCTGGTGGCATCAAATTCTCCACCAGTCCGAACGCGCCGTTGGTCGTCTGCCCGGTCGCTCTCAGGATGGTTGGAAGTCCCAGAAAGTAGATTGGCGGTTCGGCGGTCGCTTTGACGGAGGGCTGCGGGCCTAGTGTGATCATCGGGTTCTCCTGTCGATCGGACGTTCGCGGGCCGGATTGTCGCGCTACAACTACCATGTGTGATGACGGCGTCCTTCCGTTACAGCGGCAATTTCGAACGCCGGGTGCCGCACACGGGCGAGGACTCGTCTGACGAGCAACGCCCACGAATCTAGAACTCGCAACGCCTTGGGTCGGTGTGACTTACCGGGAAACGTGAGGAGCAGAACAAAGGAACCGGACGAGTCGATCGAGCGAGAATCCGGCCAGTCCGCCCAGCACCTGAGCCAAGACCTCGGCTGGTTGGCTCCTCAAGAGTTCCGCGGCGGCTGCGTCAAGCGTTCGTCAATGAGAACGGCATCACCACCCAACCGCTCCACCCTGGCTAATTACGGCAGCGTAGTCTGGCCGGCGTCGTTGTTCTACAGTTGTTGCGCGCTTCCATGGCCAAGCCATCCAGTCGGCCTTTTTACGGTGAGTACGCGTGGGCATTCGATCTGCTGATCGACCGTCCTGTCGGTCAGGAGTGCGCCGCGATCACCGCCTGGTTCAGTGAGCGGGGCGTCCTTCCGGGCGCAACGCTTCTTGATGCCGGCTGCGGAACAGGCCGATATGCTGGCGAACTCGCGCGCCGCGGTTATGCCGTTGAAGGCGTCGATCGGTCGTCCGAACTGATCGAGACCGCCAGGCAGTCCGTCCGCGGTCACGGCACTTCCGTCTCATTTCGCGTCGGGGACCTCCTCGCTCTGCCTGTGGCGCGGTACGACGGCATTCTTTGCCGCGGCGTTCTCAACGACTTCGTGAATGACGACGCACGTCTCTCGGTGTTCGCCGCGTTCGCGGGCGCGCTTCGACGGCCAGGCGTCCTGATTCTGGACGTTCGCGAATGGGAGGCGACGAGGGACCGTAAGCAGCGCGAGCCCGTTTTTCGAAAGAGCGTTCTTACGGACCGAGGCAAGCTCACGTTCACGAGCACCACGGAACTCGATCCGGAGCGCCAGCAACTTCTTCTGTCCGAAACGCACACTCTGGTCAACGACGCTGGAGAACATTCGAGCGACTATCGCTTCGTGATGCGTTGTTGGACGAGAACCGAACTCGAGTCGGTCTTTGAGCGCCGCGGTTTTGGTTCCGTTACGTACTTCGCCGCATACGATCCCGCGGCTCAGGCAGGAGCGACGGATCGACTAGTCGCCGTGGCTCAGTTGTCAGACGTGTCACTTGAGCATTCGGCAACCGAATGACCCAGACGTGGACGCCGGAGTGCTGCCAATTTCCTCGGAATGGCGCCCGACTTCTGGTTCCAAGCGCTTGAGTCACAGGCGCTTACGTTGCTCCGTTTCATTCACTGCCGTCCACTCTCGTCAGCCCGACACCCCGCGCCCGGCGCGGCCGGTCGTACGCGGCGCCATGACAGCATCTCCGTCATGTATGACGGACCCGGCTGTACGACCAGGGCGCCAGCACGTAGACCATGAGCGGTAGCAACGCCGGCGACAGCATCCAGGCAGCGTCCGCTGCGGACATACCAGCCAGCGTCAAACCCGTCGCGCGCAGAAGCGTCAGCCATGCCGCTCCGAAGGCCACCGACAGCAGGACAGCGCCCCAGGCCTGACGGAGCGTCAGCAATCGCTCCGCGAACGTGCGCCAGGCGAGATAGACCGTTGCGCACAGGATCGCTGACGCGGCTACCCAGGACGTCCCCCGCAGGATCGCGACGAGCGGTACGTTCCAGCCTTGTCCGGCCAGCGTGGGCAGGACGAGAACGCCGCCACAGAGCAGCAAGAGCGATCCCGCGATGCTCAGACGACGGGGATAGCATGTCCAGAGCGCGACGAGCGCCGCGCGCGAAGCCACCATAACGGCCACTCCGATGAATCCGGCGACCGCGAGCGCGAACAGCTCGTAATGGGTCAGTGCTCCAACGGCGCCCTGCAGCGCGCGCTGCACACTACGCAGAGGGTCGCCGAAGATCTCACCGGCCGCGATAAGTGACCTGGGTGCCCACACACTCACGACGACGGCGGTCAGTGCCGCCAGTACGCAAACCGACCGCACGAGAATCTTGAGGACGGCCAGCCGTCCGGTTCCGTACGGTTGCGTCGCCTCGAACGCGCTGGCGTACGAACGTCCTTGTCTCGCGAGAATGCCGAAGGCATTGCCGCCGAGGGCCAGCACGGCTGGCACCGAGACCATCGCAAAGAGCATCGCCAACGGTCGGGCCCAGAAACAGCCTCTGGCTGAGCAATCCACATACTGTCTAAACTCGCCGGTGAGCAAAGCGTCGATGGGACCGCTGACCGCGTACAAGAGCACGTTCACGATCGCCATCGCGACTCCAAGCGACAGCACCGGCAGCCCGCGGGACCTCAGCTCGAACCACACCTGCGCCCGCGTCGCGGACGACGTGGGACACGGGAACCGGAACAGGCTGATCAGGTGGTCCGGGAATCCAACGCCACTCCAGGGGATGGACGCCCGCACGTCGCCGTGGCGCTGGCGCTCCACCCCGGCGACCGTCAGACCGAACGATGCCAGGCCAATCACACCGATCAAGGTGTAGTCAGCGAGCGGGACGTCGAAGAGCGTCGGCCACAAACTCGTGGAATCGCGCCAGTCGATCTCCGCGGTGAAGTGACTCATGACCAGGCTGACCCAGACCGCTGAGGTGGCCATCCCGGTGAGCATCTGGACGACTCTCTTGCGGCTAGACCAGTTCGTCGCCGTCAGGACGACATTGAGAGCAGCGATCCACGCGGCGGCCCGCAGCAGGGGGAACGAATAGCCGAATGTCCCTCTCAGGAGAAGTGCCGAGATGAAGTAGATCGACATGGAAGCCACGGTGAGGTACGCCATCGGGACACCGACGAGCACGGTCGTCCGAACCGGTCGGGTATAGAGGAGATGGAACGGAAACCCGGGCCGCCAACCATTGAGCTGGTTGATCGACAGCCAGTTCAAGAGGTTCGGGAAAATGATGAGGGCGAGGGCAATCAGTGCGCCGGAGTCCCTGACGGCCTCGCGTTTCTCGAGGAGGTTCGAAGCGACAGCAGCGGACAGGACCATTACCGCCGCGGCCCCGACGATCCCAAGAGCGAGCCGCCAGGCGACCTCGACGCGCGTCAGCCGCCAGTTCTCCCACAGCATCGCGACCACGGGTGAGCGCATCGTCATGCGGCCTCCACCGGCTGGCGGCTGCGGCCGGCGCGAGCCAGGAAGATCTCTTCGAGCGTGGCGTCGCGCGACTCGACCACCTCGCCTCCGAGCGCGAGCACCGAGTGATGGAATTGCTCGAGCGATCCGCTATGGACGACGCTCCACGTGCGGCCGCCGCCCTCCATGGCGAGCGCGGCCTCGAGAACGGGCGGTTGATCGAAGTGCTCGACGAACCGTACGCGGCTGCGCTGGTAGCCGCGCCGCACGTCGTCGACTGCGCCGCTCAGCGTCACGCGGCCGTGATCCATCATCGTCACGTGGTCCGACATCCGCTCCACTTCGTCGAGCAGGTGTGACGAGAAGATCACGGTGCGCCCGTCATCGGCCACGGTGCGAACGATGGCGTCGAGGATGTCGCGGCGCACGACCGCGTCGAGACCCGAGGAGGGCTCGTCCAGAATCAACAGCTCGGGACGATGGGCAACGGCCGCTACCAGTCCCGCCTGGGCGCGCATCCCCTTCGAGAGCTCCTTGATCTTCTTGGATGGATCCAGCGCAAACGTCTCGAGCAGCTCACGTGCATACGACACGTCCCAGGTCGGATGGAATGCCTGTGTATAGGCCATCAGCTCGTCGATGCGCATCCACTCTGGCAGCTCGCGTTCCTCGGACAGATAGCCGACGCGACCCAGCACCCCGGCAGGGTCGCGAACCGGGTCGATGCCGAACACGCGTACCGAGCCGGTGGCGGCACGCAGCAGGCCGAGCAGATGCTTGAGGAACGTCGTCTTGCCGGCGCCGTTGGCACCCACCAGTCCGTAAACCTGGCCTGCGGTCGCGCTGAAGGACACGCCGTCCAGCGCGGTCTTGCGGCCGAACGATCGCGATAGGTCGCTAACGAGTACGACTGTGTCTTGCATGTCTACCTCTCCACTTCCGCCGGTTCAGCGGAGGTCCCGGAATCCATGACCGCCCTGCGTTCCTGGACCATCCGGAGGATGTCATCGGCGGTGAAGTTCAACTGGTGCGCCTCCGCGAGGAGGCCGTCGATGCGGCGTTCGATGATGCGACGACGCTCGAGAAGCGCCAGTTTCTGGCGCCCTTCCGAGACGAACGTGCCCGAGCCGCGACGTTTATGAACGACTCCCGAGATCTCCAGTTCGTCGTACGCCTTGACGATGGTATTTGGCGTGACTTTCAACTGCAGCGCCAGCGTCCGGATCGGCGAAAGCTCTTCGCCAGGACGGAGCAGTCCAGATGCCACTAAGTATTTGACCTGGTTGACGATCTGGCGATAGATCGGCACGCCGTCGGTCAGGTTGATTGTGATGTCCATGGAGCAGGGGCTACTATGCGTCAGAGTTCAATTGTATGGGTATAGTGATACAATTTCTGCCGGCTGTCAAGTAGCCTGTTCAACGACGATCAGGTGACTTCCGAGGCGTGAACGTCCACGGAGTTGTCGAAACGGGCACGCCTTCTGCTCGGACGAGGCAAGCCTCGTTCGACGTGCCCGGCTTCCGAGGGAATCCGCTCGTGTTCGAGCAGGGAGTGGTTGGGGACCCACGACATACCGTGGCGACTTCGATCCAACGTGCCGCCGTGCGGCGGTCGTGACCCAGAATCTCGAAGGGGAGCGTCGTGATGCCCGTACCGTTCAAGGGAACCATCAACCTCGACATCCGCGATAGCAAGCCTGATTGGGAGGCGTTCCTCGACGGCAAGGCGCCGAAGGATGCGCCGAACGTGCTCGTCATTCTGTACGACGACACCGGCCAGGCGGCATGGTCGCCGTACGGCGGCCGGATCAACATGCCGACGATGGATCGCCTGGCGAAGAACGGCCTGACCTACACCCAGTGGCACACGACCTCGGTCTGCTCGCCGACGCGATCGTGCTTTCTTACCGGCCGCAATCACCATCTGAACGGCTTCGGCACGATTGCCGAATCAGCCGCTGGCTTCCCCGGCTACGCGGGCCACATCCCACCTGAGAACGCGACCATCGCGACGATCCTGCGCAACGCCGGCTGGAGCACGTTCTGGATCGGCAAAAACCACAACGTGCCGGTCGACGCGTTCGACATCGGCGCCAATCGCAAGCACTGGCCGCTCGGGCTTGGCTACGACCGCTTTTACGGCTTCATCGGCGGCGAAACCAATCAGTGGTACCCCGAACTGATCGCCGACAACCACTTCGTCGAGGCACCGTACTCGCCCGAGGAGGGCTATCACTTCTCGAAAGACATTGCCGACAAGGCGATCGGCTTCATCCGCGACACGAAGCAGGCACGGGCGGACAAGCCCTGGTATCTCTGGTACTGCCCTGGCGCGAATCACGCGCCGCATCACGCACCGAAGGAGTACATCGACAAGTACAAAGGCAGGTTCGACGACGGCTACGAGGTGTATCGCGAGTGGGTGCTCGCCCGCATGATCGAGCGCGGCATCATGCCGAAGGACACGCAGCTGACGCCGATCAACCCGATGAGCAAAGGCACGTGCATCGAAGGCGACTCCGTGCGGCCCTGGAACACGCTCTCCGCCGACGAGAAGAAGCTGTTCAGCCGTATGGCGGAGGTCTATGCGGGCTTCTCCGAATACACCGACGTCCAGATCGGGCGGGTCATCGACTACCTCGCGGAGTCAGGACAGCTCGACAACACCCTGATCTTCTATTGCGCCGACAACGGCGCGTCCGGTGAAGGCAGTCCGGACGGGTCGGTCAACGAGAACCGCTTCTTCAACGGCTACCCTGACGACATCGAGTCGAACCTGGCAATGCTCGACAAGCTCGGATCGCCCGATACCTACAACCACTATCCGACCGGCTGGGCGGTGGGGTTCAGCACGCCGTACCGGATGTTCAAGCGCTACTCGCAGTACGCCGGTGGCACGGCTGATCCGATGGTCATTCATTGGCCGAAGGGCTTCAAGGCGCGCGGCGAGCTCCGCCATCAATACCATCACTGCACCGACATCGTTCCGACGATTCTCGAGTGCTGCGGCCTGACGATGCCCGACGTCGTCGACGGCGTGAAGCAGACGCCGCTCTCCGGTGTGTCGATGCGGTACAGCTTCGACGCCGGCAGCGCGCCGACGCAGAAGGAGACGCAGTACTACGAGATGCTGAGCACGCGCGGAATCTGGCACAAGGGCTGGAAGGCATCGACCGAACACGGCCCGATGATCAACGTCGGGAAGTTCGACCAGGATCGCTGGCAGCTGTTCAACACCGAGGTCGATCGCGCCGAGGCGCACGATCTCGCCGGGCAGCACCCCGAGAAGGTGAAGGAGCTGGCTGCCCTCTGGCTGGAGGAAGCCAGGAAGAACAACGCGCTGCCGCTCAACGACTACGGCATCGTCGGCATCCACGAGCTCGAATACAAGGTCGCGGCGCCGGCGAGCGGCCGTTACATCTATTACCCGGGCACGACCGAGATCCCGGAAGCGTCTGCTGCGCGTACGCTGGGTGTGTCGTTCAAAATCCTTGCTGAAGTCGAGTTCTCCAAGGAATCGAAAGGCGTGATCGTGTCGCAGGGCTCGCGCTTCGGCGGCTACACGATGTTCGTCAAGGACAGCCAGCTCGCCTTCGTCTACAACTTCCTGGGGATCCCGCCCGAACAGAAGCTCACGTGTCCTGCGCCGTCCCCCGGCAAGCACGTGGTCGGTGTGGAGTTCAAGAAGAAGTCGATCAGCAAGAAGAACGAAGTGCTCGGAACGATGACGCTCTACGTCGATGACCAGTCGGTGGGCAGTGCCGACTTCCGTACCCAGAGCGGCCACTACGCGCTTGCCGGCGAGGGGCTGGCCATCGGCTACGACAGCGGCGATCGCGTCTCGGCCGAGTACAGCTCGAAGTTCGCTTTCACTGGAGGCCAGATCCTCAAGGTCGTTTACGACATCGCCGATGACGCGTACGTCGATCTGGAACGGGAGCTCGCAGCTGCGCTGGCGCGCGATTGACTGCGCGAGCGACCAAGGATGGCAGCAGGAGGAGACGGCCATGGCCACGTTACAGGCAGGTAGCGATCTGATTCCCGTCACCGAGGCCAACTTCACCAGGGCGGAGACGCATCTGTATTTCGGCAACTCGCTAAAGGGTGGCGGTGCGGCGAAATTCCACCATTTCCGCGAGGTGATGTCGATCGACAACCAGACCGTGATTCGCGCCAATCGCGACACGCTGTACTCGAGCGGCGTGTTCGATCTCGAGGCTGGACCCGTCACGGTCACGCTGCCGGACACCGGAGGGCGGTTCGTGTCGATGATCGCCATCGACGAGGACGAGTACGCGGTCGAAACGGTGTATGCGCCAGGCCGGTTCACGTACACGAAGGAGAAGGTGGGCACGCGCTATGTCCTGCTCGGGCTCCGTACGTTCGTCGATCCGAACGATCCCAAAGACATCGAGACGGCCCATGCAGTGCAAGACAGCGTGCGAGCCGACCAGCCAGGTACCGGCACCTTCGAGTTCCCAAACTGGGATCCCGTGAGCCAGAAGAAGGTTCGCGAAGATCTGATCAAGCGCGCCGCGTCGCTCTCGGACACCAGGGGAATGTTCGGCCAGCGCGGGAAGGTCGATCCGGAGCGACACTTGATCGGCGCGGCCACGGGCTGGGGCGGAAATGCGCCCGACGACGCCTTGTATCTCACCGTCGTTCCGGCGACGAACGACGGCCAGACCGTTCACCGACTCACGGTCACCGGAGACGTTCCCGTCGATGGTTTCTGGTCGATCAGCGTGTATGGGGCGGACGGCTACTTTCACAAGAACGATCAGCACGCGTACTCAATCAACAACGTGACGGCGAAGAAAGCGCCCGATGGTTCGGTGACGATCCAGTTCGGCGGCTGCGACGGCAAGACTGCCAATTGCATTCCCATCACGGCCGGATGGAACTATTGGGTGCGGCTGTACCGGCCACGGACGGAAGCTCTTACGGGTGCATACCGATTCCCCGAGGCGGTCTCGGTGAAGTGATGATCGTGATTGTGATCGGACTGTGATTCGTCGTGCGATTGGCGACCGCTTCGGGCTCGTGTACGTCGACTTCAAGACGCAGAAACGTATTCCGAAGCTGATGTTAGAGACGATCGACAAGTCGAACGCCGGCGGACTGGAATCCGTCAGTTCAGCAGCTTGATTCGAATGTTTGCGTAGGCGGTCACGCTGTAGAGATCGTGCGACTGGAACGCGATTGTCCCGGGTGCGATCTTGCGGCTGGCCGTATCGTAATTGCTTTGCCAGTCGGCTGGTTGCGTCCAGCGGACGACTTCCTGTCCCTTCACCGTGACGGTGATCGTATTCGCCTGCCCCTTGATCTCCATCGGTATCCACTCGTCGTCTTTTCCAGGGATGTTCGAGAGATCGACGACGTGATAGAGGCTGCCGGTGCGGATGCGATCGCTGTGGCTGTTGTTGACCTGGATTTCGAAGCCCTTTCCCGGGAACCCCTGCGGCTGGAATTCGGTCATGACGTAGACGCCGCCGTTCGACCGGTAGCGCGCCAGCACGTCGAGCCGCACATCAAAATCCCTAAACGCATGAGTGCCGACGGGGCCGTCGTAGTAGAGGTGCGACGCCTGGCCGACCGCGTTGGCGACGATGGCGCCGCGCTCGACCTTGAAGGAGTCGGGATTTGCGCTCGCCTTCCAGCCGGTCAGATCCTTGCCGTTGAAGAGGCTGGTGTAGCCGGACTCGACGCTCCGGGTCGGCGGCGCGGGCATGGGCACCGGGGTGTGCTTGACGTAGGCCGCCGTCCGGACCGGCGACATCGAGCCATCCGGGAGGGCGTTGCTCGTTTCCAGGGTCAGGATGTCGCCGCTGATCGAGTACGACTGCTTCCCCACATTCCTCGATCCGAAGGAGGGGCCTAGGAGCGTGGTGTTCACCTCGAGTTTTGCGCCGTCCCAACGCGAGGCAATGGACATTTCCGTGGCGCCGCCGGCTCCGCGCTGACCGCTGGTGATCGGAATACGTGTCTCGGCGTTCTGGTGGAAGGTGACCGTATCCGGGTTGTTGAGCGGCGTGCGGATCGTCACGCTGTCGGCCGTCTGCGTGAGGGTGAACTCGAATGGATTGGCCTGTCCGGCCATCGGATTCTGCGGCCGCCACGTGCCCGACAGGTTCGGCGGTGTCTGCGCCCGCCCACTCATCACGACGAACGCTGCCAGGACCAGCGTCAATACCGCGCGCTTCATATCGGAGCTCCTTCAGGGAAACCGCACCCTACGCCACGTTGGCGAGGATAGCGTTGTAAATGACCCGGACGGCGGCGTCCTGGCTCACCTCGATCGTGTAGAGCCCCTTGTATCCGATGGACTCGGCGTACCGGATGGCGATGCCCACGTCCCAGGTGGGGCTGATACGCGTGTGCATGCTGCCGGCCGACCTTGGCAGCAGCCCCTTGATCGCATCGTGCAGCTCCTGCTGGTTGTGGAAGCGGGTCTCGCCGCCAAAGTCGAGGTTCGTGTACCCGCCGGCCGCCTGAGTGCACTCCCAGAGGATGCCCCAGACGTACCGGAGGCGCTCCTGGTTCGACATCGCCGGCGGTGGCGGCGGCGGCGGCGGGCCCTGCCCGCGATTGCCGGCGGTCGGAAACCCGCTGCCGCGCGTTTCGCCCGAGATCATCACGTTCTTCGGGCGCGCGTAGTCCTGCAGCTCCTTCCAGAGCGAGGTGACGCCGGCCTTGCTGTCGTCGGTGAGCGCTCCCTGGTTGTGCATCAGACGGGTGACGCCGAGGACCGGCGCGAGGTCGACCCACTTCTTTGCGCGCGCGAGCCATGCCGCGCGCGCGTCGCCCGCGAGCGCCGCCGCCTTGCCATCGGGGCCCAGCTGCGCCATCGTGCCGATCTCGATGTTGATCTGGTTCGCCTTCGCGTCCGCCGCGTCGAGCCGCGCCCTCAGCTCCTTGACGTACGCGAGGTCCGGGGCGTCGTTGTTCTGCGCGACGTGGTTGCTCTGGAACTCGACGTTCCGCACGCCATAGACGTCGACGTAGTACTTCGGGAGGTCGAAGATGTCGAGCGTCCGCTCCGGTGTCGCCTCCTGCCACGGCAGCTTGATGATGCTGCTGTGATTCAGCGACATGATGCCGATGCGCGCCAGCTTCTGGGCAGAGACGTTCGCGGGCCCGCCGCGGCCGCGCCCACCTCGACCGCCCGCCTGCCCGCCACCGGCCGGCGGCTGACCCGCCGGCCCCTGACCTTCCCCGATACCCGTCGCCGTGAGACCGGCAATTGCCGCGGCGCCCGTCAGGAATTTTCGTCGATTCATTGAGAATCTCCTGCTCTTCGACACGCCGGCCCGCCGTTGGCGGGTATCAGCACCGCACCGTCTTTGCGGCAACCTCGCTGCATGGCGAGGATTATCGGTGGGATGGGGCCACGAATACAAAGCGCGCCCATGTAATCGGCAACTTGTCTCTTAGTCCTAGGCTCGCGACTCGGTCGCTACCAGATCACCGCTCCGCCAGAGCCGTGGCATGGGCGAGGTATATCGCGCGCATGATACCCGATGAAGAAATGAGGAGAGGTCCTCGAGATCGCCCCGATTGACACCCCCGGCGACTGCCGCTACTGTATTCCCCGTGAATATATTCCGTGAGAATCGAAAGCCGGGCGACTTCGGAGCGATCACCTCGATGGAGTTCGAGATCCTGCTGTCGCTCGCCGGCTCGAGACTCCACGGCTACGCGATCATCGAGGACATCACCGAGCGGTCGAACGGTGCCCTCACCGTCAGGCCGGGCACGCTGTATCGGGCCATCTCGCGGCTGCTCGGTGCCGGGTTCATCAACGAAGTCGGCGAGGACTCTCGGCGCCGCTACTACACGCTCACCTCCGCGGGACGGCAGGCTGCCGCGACCGAAGCGCGTCGTCTGGCGCGGCAGGTGAGCACCGCGCGCGCGCGTCGGCTGCTCAAATCCGAAGCGTAGCCGTGCTCGTCCGCCTGCACGCGCTCCTGCTCCGGTGCTATCCGGCGACGTTCCGGCAGCGATTTGGAGATGAGCTGTGGTTCACGTTCGAGGCCGGATGGCACAACGCCAGGCAGCGCGGCTCGCGGGCGGCGCTGTCTTTCCTCGCAGCGAGCGTGGCGGATGCCATGGTGAACGGCGTCCGCGAACGCCGCAACCCCGGCGTGCACGCTCAGCATGTCGACGGAGATTCGATCATGGCGATCTTCCTGGCGGACTTGAAGTTCGGCCTGCGTCTGCTGAAGCGCAACCCGGGCCTGGCCGCGCTGGCCATCTCAACGCTCGGACTCGGCATCGGCCTGGCGGTGGGCATGTTCACGGTCGCCTACGAAGCGCTCCTGCGTCCGCTGCCGTACCGCGACGAAGCGCGCGTCGTCATGCTGTATGAGTTCGCCCCCGCGAAGGACATTCTGAAGGGAAGCGCAACGCCCGGTAATTTTCTGGACTGGCGCAGCCGCAGTCGGGCGTTCTCTCAGGTCGGCGCCCTCACCTCATTCGCAGCGACGCTGGCGACGGAGAGCGAACCGGTGCGCGTCAGCGGCCGCCGCGTGACGGCCGACCTGCTGGGTGCGCTCGGCGTCGATCCACTGCTCGGCCGGCTGTTCTCGGTCGACGACGAGCGGTCCGGTAATGGTGTCGCCATCCTCAGCTATCGGACCTGGACGCGGCACTTTGCCGCCGACCCTTCCCTCATCGGCCGGTCGGTGGCGATCGACGAGGTCCAACGCACGGTCGTCGGCGTGCTGAAGCCCGACTTTCAGCTCCCCGGAGCCGAGGCCGAGGTCTTCATTCCGTGGGTGTTCAACGCGTTCGAGCGCACGGCTCGCAAAGCGCACTACGCTACCGTCATCGCCCGCATCCGGGATGGCGTCACGGTCGAGCAAGCGCAGGCGGATATCGCTTCGGTTGCTGAGCAGCTCGCCAGGGAGTTTCCTGACGCGAACGCGGGCGAGAGCGTGCGGCTGGAGCCTGTTCGCGGGGCCATCGTCGGCGATCTCCGGCCGGGTCTGCTGATGCTCACTGGCGCCGTGACGCTCGTGCTGCTCATTGCCTGCGTGAACGTTGCGAACCTGCTGCTGATCCGGACGATGCGACGCCGCGACGAACTGGCGGTTCGCCTGGCGCTCGGCGCCGGACGGCGGCGTCTGCTGGGGCAGCTGCTGACCGAGAGCTTGCTGCTATCAGCGATCGCGGGCGCGCTCGGCCTGGTGCTCGCCGTGGGGTGCGTCCAGGGCCTCGTCGCGATCCTCCCCACCGGCATCGATCACATTGTCAGACTTCGGCTCGATCCCACGGCGACCGGCTTGGCGCTGGCGCTCTGTATCGGGACGAGCATGGCGTCCGTCGTCGCGCCGGCCCTGTTCATCCTGCGTCACGAGTCGGGGCTCGCGACGCACGAAAGCCGGTCGACCGCTTCGAGATCCGCGGCGTGGGTGCGAGACGCTCTCGTCACGGCCCAGGTCGCGCTCGCGATCATCCTGCTCACAGGGGCCGGATTGCTGATGCGCAGCTTCGTGCGGCTGTCAACCGTAGAGCTCGGGTTTCGCGCGGATCATTTGCTCACGTTGAAGATGGAGCTGCCGCCCGCGCGCTACGGAGGGCCAGCGCAGTGGGCGCCCTTCCTCGATCGCTTGCTCGAGGAGCTGCGCGCGATCCCGGACGTGCGGGATGCGGCGGGCGTCGGCGGGCTGCCGGTGTCGAGGCCGGGAGGCAGCAACGCGATCTTCGTGGAAGGACGGCCGCTGCCGCCACCCAACCAGAACACATACGCGATCTATCGGCTCGTCACGCCGGACTACTTCCACACGCTCGGGACCCCCCTCCTCGATGGCCGCGACTTCTCTGCCGACGATCGCATCACAAGTCCGCGCGTCGGCGCTGTCAATCGGACCTTGGCGAACCGGATGTGGCCGGGTGAGCAGGCCATCGGCAAGAGGGTGACCTTTGCTCCTGCACCGAAGCCCCAGGACTGGATCACGATCGTCGCTGTCGTGGGCGATACGCACCACGCCAGCCTGGCAGAGCCCGTCGACCTCCAGCTCTACGCACCCTACACGCAGGAAGCCACCTGGTTCCCGCCATCCGAGCTCGCGATCCGGACGGGCGGGTCGCCGACGGCGGTCGCCCCGGTCGTCCGCCAGCGCATCCGCGAGATCGATCCGCTTATTCCGGTTTCCGAGATGCAGTCGATGGAAGCCCTCGTCGGACGGTCCGTCGCCGAGCCGCGGTTCCATCTGGTACTGCTCACCGCCCTCAGCGGGTCCGCGGTGGCGCTGTCGATGATTGGACTCTACGGCCTGCTGGCGTTTTCAGTTGCGCTGCGTGCGCGCGAGATTGGCGTGCGCACCGCGCTCGGCGCCACGCGCGCAGACATTTCTCGCATGATTCTGAGGGAAGGGTTGCGGCTGACGGCGATCGGTCTCGCGGCCGGCCTCGCCGCCGCGTTCGTAGTGACCCGATGGATCCGGACGATGCTATTTCAGATTGAGCCGCACGATCCAGCAACCTTCGCCGCAGTCGCCGCCCTGCTGCTGGTGGTTGCGGCCGCCGCCTGCTCCTTGCCGGCGCGTCGCGCATCACGTCTCGACCCGGTGGTGATCTTGCGGGCGGACTGATTTTTCTCATCACGTCATCGATCACGCCGCACGCCAGCCGATGTCCGCCTGCCGGACGAAGCGCGACTAGCGTCCCGCCAGAAACGCGCGCATCTCGCGTACGACGTCCTCCCCTGTGAATGAAGCAGTCGTGCCTGGTGGGTATAGAATCCTTCACCTTGCAAGCTCATCCACGTTGCCTCGAGGTTCGCGAGACTCGGCCCGACGAGTTCGCACCTCCTGGCTGCAAGGCAGCGTTGCGCCGATCCGATCGACGATGAAGAAGATTGCGCTCGAAGAGCACTTCCTGGCTCCAGGCTGCGAGGAGTATTGGGCGACGACAGTCGGTGACTTGGATCGCAGCATCTACGACCAGGTTGTCGGCAGACTCAAGGACTTCGGAGGGCAGCGGCTGGAGGCCATGGACCGGGCCGGCGTCGAGCGCGCCGTCTTGAGCTTGTCCGGACCTGGCGTGCAGATCGAACGCGACCGTGTCACCGCCTGCCGCAGGGCTCGCGACGCCAACGATTTCCTCGCACGCGAGATTCAAGAGCGCCCGGACCGCTTTGCCGGCTTTGCCCATTTGCCGATGCAGGATCCAATCGCGGCCGCAGACGAGCTCGAGCGATGCGTGCGGCACCTCGGTTTTTGCGGCGCGATGATCAACGGGCACACCAACGGTGCGTACCTCGATGATCCCGCGATCGATCCGTTCTGGGCGCGGGTGGAAGCGCTCGGTGTTCCGATCTATTTGCATCCCGCAGATCCGCCCGGTCCCTATCCAGCGCTGGCGGGTTGCAGCAGCTTGAAGCGCGCGATGTGGGAGTGGGGAGTTGAAACCGGCAGCCACGCCCTGCGTCTCGTGTTCGGAGGCGTATTCGACAGGTTCCCGCGGGTGACGATCATTCTCGGCCACCTCGGCGAGACCCTGCCGTATCTTCTCTGGCGGTTCGACAGTCGAGCCGCGATCTACGGCCTCCGGTTGAAGAAGCCGCCCTCCGAGTACATCCGCGCGCATGTTGTCGTGACGACGTCAGGCATGTTCTCGGCGGAGCCTCTCATGTGTGCCGTCAACGCGCTTGGCGCCGATCGCGTGATGTTTTCGGTGGACTACCCGTACGAGTCTTCAGAGCAGGCCGCGCAGTTCATCGAGAGCGTTTCGCTTGACGAGCCGACGCGGCGTCGTCTGTGCTTTGAAAACGCAGAACGAGTGCTTGGCTGGCAGACGAACGCGCGCTCGGTTACCGACGCCGCGCACATGTGAGACGGGCTGATGACCGCCGAAAACAATCGCTGGTGGATTGTGTTCGCCTCCGTGCTCGGTCTGTTCGTCGGCAACGGCCCGATCATGCAGTTCACATTCGGCGTGCTGTTGCCGCCGATCGCAAATGAATTCGGCTGGGCGCGCGGCACGGTCTCGTCGGCGATCGTGGTCGGACTCTGGATGACGGGAATCGCGACGCCGTTGGTGGGCCGTCTGGTCGATCGATTTGGCGTCCGGGCGGTTGCGCTCCCCGCAATCGCGCTATTCTCTGCGGTCACTGCCTCCGTTGCGCTGGTCCCGGCGTCGCCTCTTGTCTTCACGGCGCTGTATGCGGTGATGGGGCTGACGGCCGCCGGCCAGACGCCGCTGGTGTACGCGAAGGCGATCTCGGCTCGCTTCGACGACAGGCGGGGCCTCGCGCTGGGCATCGCCATGGCTGGAGTCGGTCTTGGTGCGGCGGTTGTGCCGCAGTTCGCACAGGCGTTGATCCGGACCGTCGGATGGCGGGGTGCGTACGTGGGCCTTGGCAGCCTGACGTTTATCCTTGCGTTCCCAGCCGTCGCGCTGTTCTTGCGGGGGCGTTCCACGCATCCGACACAAGGCGATGAGACAGCGGCCACCGCGGTGACCGAGATACGGGGCCTCACCGGACCGGAAGCCATTCGGACTCAGAGATTCTGGCGGATGGCCGCTGCCTTCGTCATCGTTGCGGCGGCGGCCAACGGGAGCATCGCCCACATGGTTCCGCTGCTCACGGACCGCGGTATTCCAATCAGCACCGCTACTGCCGTCCTCTCCGCCGCGGGACTCGCACTCGTAGCCGGTCGACTGCTCGCGGGGTATCTGCTCGACCGGATCTTCGCTCCGTACGTGGCCGTTGCGTTCTTTCTCGCGCCGCTGGCCGGTATTCTGCTGCTCCTCCTCGGATCGTCGCCTTCCGTCGCGGCGATCGCGACAGTGCTCGTGGGCGTTGGGCTCGGTGCGGAGGTGGACCTGATTGCGTTCCTCCTGTCGCGCTACTTCGGCATGCGTGCCTTTGGCGAGATCTACGGATATCTGTTCGCGCTTTTCATGCTGGGTGCAGGCGCCGGGCCGTTCGCCATGGGCGTGTCGTTCGACGCGACAGGCTCATATCAATTCATGCTGGCGTCGTTCGCGATCGCCTTACTCGTCGCGAGCGGTCTCATGATGGGCCTGGGTTCGTATGTGTATCCGGCGGGAGTCGGCCCCTCTGTGGGTGGCAGGCGTCATCGTGCAGCTTCGCCTGCCGTGCCGTAGGCGGACCGAGAACTTTTCATCCTGTCCCCGCCAGCCACTATACTTTCAGCCTCTCTGACACTCAGGCCCGACACGCGAAGTGGCGTCTGCGACATTACCGCTCAAATCAGTGAAGGCGGGACCATGAGCCAAGGAACAACCATCGTCATGGTCGGTGACGTCATCCGCGACTTCAAGTACGCGATTCGCTCTTTCGTCCGAAGACCGCTGTTCACGGCGGTGATCGTCCTCACCCTGGCGCTCGGCATCGGCACCAACGTGGCGATGTTCAGCGTGGCGAACGCCGTCCTGCTACGCGCGCTGCCGTACGATCATCCCGAGGAGCTGGCGCTCGTGTGGACGCGCCTGCAGGCGACCAATGTCGAGCGCTCGCTCGTATCGGGACCCGATCTCGGGGACTACCAGGCCCAGACCACGCGGTTCGAGGGCTTCGCCGGGGCGGCAGCCGTCCCCGGCACGCTGACCGGCAGCGGCCAGGCCGAGCGCATCATGAACGGCTACACGACGTGGAACCTGTTCGAGTTGCTCGGCGTCCAGCCACACCTCGGTCGGACCTTCCGAAAAGACGACGCGATCAGGATCGATCCGAAGCAGTTCGCGAACCCCAATCCCGACCTGCCTCCGGGCAAGGTGATGCTGACCTATGGGCTGTGGCAGCGCCGATTCGGCGGCGATCCGGGCGTGGTCGGCCGCACCATCCAGATGGACGGCTGGGGCTCGGTCGTGGTGGGCGTCCTGCCGCCGACGTTCCGGATCTATCTGCCTGCGGACGCGGCGATGCCGACGAACGTCGATGCGTGGGGCGTGCTGCCCGTCAATATCTCCGAGTTCGCGCGTGATGGGGCCTGGCTGACGGTGGTCACGCGGCTGCGTGACGGCGTGACGCTGGAACAGGCGCAGCAGGAGATGGACGCGGTCGCCACGCGGCTGCGCGAGGTCCACCCGTTCCACAAGACCCAGAACATGCACATCAGGGTGAACGGGCTGCACCGTGATGTCGTGAGCCACGCCCGGCCGGCCCTGCTCGCCCTCCTTGGCGCCGTCGGGTTCGTGCTGCTGATCGCGTGCGCCAACATCGCGAACCTGCTGCTGGTCAGGGCGACCGAGCGTGGACGCGAGATCGCGGTGCGGGCGGCGGTCGGCAGCGGCCGCGGCCGCATCATCACCCAGATGCTGGTCGAGAGCGCCGTGCTCTCCTGGGCGGGCGCCGTGCTCGGCGTGCTGCTGGCGTGGCAGGGCATCAGGCTCATCACGGCGTTGAGTCCCGGCAACCTGCCACGTGTCGAAGGCGCGGCCATCGACCTCGCCGCGCTCCTGTACACCGCGGGGGCTGCGTGCGTCGCCGCGATCCTGTTCGGGCTCGCGCCGGCGCTGCGAGCGGTCGCCGGCAATCTGGCGGACGCGCTGCGCGACCGGGGAAGCGACACGGGCGGTGTGCGCGGCAACAAGCTGCGCAGCGCGCTCGTCGTTCTGGAGGTCGCGCTGTCGCTCGTGCTGCTGATCGGCGCCGGGTTGATGGTCCGCAGCTTCGCCCAGATCCAGCGGGTCGACCCGGGGTTCGACGCGCGGAACGTCGTCACATTCAACGCACCCCTCCAGTTCCTGAAGTACCTCACGACGGCCAAGCGGGCGAACTTCGCCAACGAGCTGGCCGATCGGCTCCGGGCCATCCCGGGAGTCGAGCGCGTGGGCGGCGTCACGCCGCTGCCGCTCGCGGGCGGCGAGCAGTACTCCGTCGGGTCGTACGGCCGCGTCGGCGGCTCGGACGACGCCTATCGGGCCAACAAGGCCGACTACAAGGCGGTGCTGCCGGGATACTTCGAAGCCATGAAGATCAGGCAACTGTCGGGCCGCACCTTCGAGCGTCTGGACAACCGGGAGGAAGCGCTCGACGTGGCGATCATCGATCGGAAGCTGGCGAAGCGCGTCTTCGGCGAGGAGAACCCCCTCGGCGCCGATCTCCTCGTCGACCACTTCAACGAGAAGACGTTCTCGCTCGAGCGACTTCCCGTACGGATCGTCGGCGTCGTGGACAACGTGCGGTCGGCCTCGCTCGCCGCGGAGGGTCGCGAGACGATCTACGTCCCCTACGTCTTCAACTCGTTCCTGCCCCTGACCTACGTGGTGCGCACGGCTGCCGATCCCGCGGGCCTGATCGCACGCATCCGCGCCGAGGCGGCGGCCATGGACCGGGACGTGCCGATCGCCGAACTGTCAACGCTCTCGTCGTACGTCTCGAACGCCATGTCGCAGACGCGGTTCCTGCTGGCGCTGATCGGCGCGTTCGCCGCCCTGGCGCTGGGCCTGGCGTCGCTCGGCCTCTACGGCGTGATCTCATATTCGGCGAAGCAGCGCACGCGTGAGATCGGCGTGCGGGTCGCCTTCGGTGCGACCGAGCGCGATGTCGTGCGGCTGATTCTCGGACAGGGCCTGGTCGTGGCACTTGCCGGTATCGCCCTCGGCCTCGCCGGCGCCGCCGCCGTGACCCGCGTCGTCAGCGCGTTCCTCGTGGGCGTGAGCGCCACCGATCCGATCACGTTCGCGGGCGTGCCCGCACTCCTGCTCGGTCTTGCCATCGTCGCGTCGTTCGTCCCGGCGCGCCGGGCAAGCCGTGTGGATCCGAACGTCGCGCTGCGCGACGGCTGATCGTGCAGTTCACATTCGGCGTGTTGTTGCCGCCGAGACGAGGGTATGCTTCCGACTCATGCTGCCTGCCGGGACCAGACTCGGCCCTTACGAGATCATCGAACCGATTGGTGCTGGCGGCATGGGCGAGGTCCACAAGGCCCGCGATACCCGCCTCGATCGCATCGTCGCCATCAAGAAGAGTCTGACACCCTTCGACGACCGTTTCGAACGTGAAGCGCGCGCGATTGCCAGCCTGAACCATCCGGGCATCTGCTCGCTCTTCGACGTCGGGCCGGACTACCTGGTAATGGAGTACGTCGACGGCAAGCCGTTGAGCGGGCCCATGCCAGTCGGCGAAGTCCTGGTGATGGCGGGGCAGATACTCGACGCACTCGACGCCGCGCACCGGAAGGGCATCGTGCATCGGGACCTGAAGCCCGCGAACGTGCTCGTCACCAGGGGCGGCGTCAAGCTCCTCGACTTTGGCCTGGCGAAACCGTCGGCGGACGTGGCTCCTGGAATGACGACGATTGCCGGCCCGATGACCCAGGCTGGCACCATCGTCGGGACGGTCAACTACATGTCGCCCGAACAGGTCGAAGGGAAGCCGGTCGACGCACGCAGCGACATCTTCGCGTTCGGGCTCGTCCTTTATGAACTGCTCACCGGCAGGCGCGCATTCGACGGTGCCAGCACGAGCAGCGTCATCGCCGCGATCCTGAAGGATCAACCGCCGCCGATACGCCAGCTGTGCCCCGCCATTCCGACCGGCGTCGACCGGGTCGTCCAGACCTGCCTGGAGAAGGATCCCGACAAGCGATGGCAGTCGGCGCGAGAGGTCAGACACGCGCTCGAGTGGCTGACTGCCGACGACGTTCGGCGTGACCATCCGAGCCGCGCGGCAGGTGCATCGCGGCGGGTGCGACTGTGGCAAACGGCGACGTTCGTGGCGGTGCTGGCGGCGGCAGGCACGGCAATCTGGGTGAGGCGGCCGGCGCCGTCGAACACCGCGGAGTCCATCCGGTTTCAGGTGCTGCCGCCCACGGACTCGGTGTTCTCGACCTACGTGGGACTGTCCCCGGACGGCCAGCACCTGGCGTTCACCGTCACCGGCGCCGACGAGATCGTTCGACTCTGGGTTCGCGATCTGAAGAGCCTCGACGCACGGGCGCTGCCTGGCACCGAAGGGGCGCAAAGCATCATCTGGTCGCCTGACAGCCGACAGATCGCGTTCGGATTCGCCAATCAGCTGAAGAAAATCAGCATTGCCGGCGGCCCGCCACAGCTTGTCTGTGAGGCCGACAGCCCGGTGGGTTCTGGCGCCTGGAGTCCCGACGACATCATCATCTTCGGCAGCCGAGGCGGCGCCGGAGGCGTCAAGCGCGTGTCCGCCGCCGGTGGGGCGCCAACGCCCCTAACGTCACTCGAGGGCGGGACGTCGAGTTTTCCATCTCTACTGACCGGGCACCGCTTCATCTACTACCGACGCGGTCCGATCGAGGGCATCTTCGTCGGGTCGATGGATGAGGCGCCGGAACGGCAGGCAACGACCCCGCTGTTGCCAAGCGCGTACGCGGCCGCGTACGTCAGTGGCGCGGGTTCCAACGATGGATATCTGTTCTTCGTTCGCGATCAGACGCTGATGGTTCAGCCATTCGACGAGCAGACGCTCAAACTGGGCGGCGATGCCGTGCCGATCGACCGCGTCGCGACCGTCAATGCCTACTCGGCGTTCTCCGTCTCGGCCACCGGCCGGCTGGCGTATCGATCCGGTGCTCGATCCACGTCGCGCCAACTCACCTGGTTCGACCGTGAAGGCAGGAGGCTTGGCACCGTCGGCGATCCGGCCGGCCATGAGCAACTCGCGTTGTCTCCAGATGGGAAGCGAGCGGCCTATCGAGACGACATCGGGAGCGTTGCCGGCAATCTGTGGCTGGCAGACCTGCCACGCGGCGTCAGCGAGAAACTCACTGTCGATCGGTCGCTGGGTGGATTCCCTGTCTGGTCGCCGGATGGCACCCGCATCGCCTACCGCGTTGTCAACGATGTGGCTCAGAAGCGTACGAGCGGCGTCGGTGACGCCGAGGTCCTGCTCCGGTCCCCGACGCAGACGACGCCCACCAGCTGGTCGCGTGACGGCCGGTTTCTACTCCTCACCAGCATCGGAGCCGCCAATACGCAGCTCGACATCGATCTCTTGTCAATGGACGGCGAACGTCGTGCCGTCCCGTTCCTGCAAACGCAGAACAGCGAATCGCAGGCCACATTCTCACCGGATGGCCACTGGGTCGCGTACACCTCGAACGAATCCGGGCGCAACGAGGTCTACATCCGCTCCTTCACGCCTCCCGGTTCGCCCGCTTCGTCTGCAGGCGCCCGCGCGAAGGTCTCTCGGGACGGCGGCAACTCGCCAGTGTGGCGGGACGACGGAGGCGAGCTGATCTTCCGTTCGGCGTCCGGCGGCCCGATGGCTGCGGACATCACCCTCACGTCTGCCGCAGTCGCGGCGGGCAACCCACGACAGCTTTTCGCGACGCCAGCCGTTCCGTGGGATATGACCCGGGACGGCAAGCGCTTCCTCGTCTCGATGCCCGCGCCGGGGGAGCTGCCGACGCCAATCACGATCGACTTGAACTGGAAAGCCGTGCTGAAGAAATGAGCGCACAACCGATGACACGCCAGGAAGACGCGACGAGGGTCAGTCCCTGATTGATCCGCGAACTGCGCGCCCCGGTGTCACGCCGGTCTGCAGTTCGCCGTTCGACACGACCGGCACGCCGGCCACGAGCACGTGCCGGAACCCGACGGAGTACTTCGCGGGATCACCGAACTTCGCGCTGTCGGCGACCGTTTCGGGATCGAAGATCGCGAGATCGGCGTCCGCGCCGACGCGCAACCGGCCTTTGTTCTTCATCGCCGGCACCAGCGTCTCGAGCCGCTGCGCCGGCATCAGTGTCATCTTGCGCAGCGCCTCCATCAGCGTCAGCAATTTCTGCTCGCGCACGAGCGGCCCCAATACGCGCGCCGACGTCCCCGAGCTGCGGGGATGCGCGACGAGGTTCGGAAACACCAGGCCGTCGCTGATGATCATCGTGTTCGGATCTTTGAGTGCGGCGACGAACGCCTCCTGCGGGATCGCGTGGATGATGACCTCGTCTCCTGGGTTCTCACGCTGATACTTCTTGAACGTCGTTTCGGTCAGGAACTCGCCGGTCTTCGGCCACTGCAGCTTGTCGTAGCTGATGGCGAGCGTCTGCTGCCAGCCAGCCGCGAACCACGTAGAGTTTATTCCGCTCATGGCCGCCGTATAGGGATAGAGCTCGGCCGTGACGTCCTGGCCTTGCGCTTTCGCGTCGGCGATCATCTTCAGCAGCGCGGGGGTCGCCGAGAGGCCGCTCGAGGTGACGTGGGAGACGTGCAGCGGCGCCTTGACCTCCCGTGAAAGCCTCAGCACCTCTTCGAGCGCCTGCACCGCGCCCGGCTGGCCGTTCGCCCCGTGTCCCGCGTAGCGCAGATGCACGTAGCCCGCGGCGCCGGGCACTTCCCTCGCGACGCCGAACATCCTCTTGATCTCTGCCTCAGACGCCGCCGGAGTGTAGAAGGGCATCAAGCCGACGCCGAGCGCACCGCGGGTGAGCCCTCGCCGGACGAGCGACGCGATTTGCTCGATCTGTTCCGGCGTCGCGGCGCTGGTACGCGCTGGCCCCGAGAAGTGAAACCCCTCGTACTTGCCGCCAACCACCTGCACGCGCGCGGGGCTGTGCCCGGCCGAGATACCGTAATTCACGAGCGTCTTGCCCTCCCGGTCCGCGTACCACTTGTCGACGTCGACGGTCCCGCGCTCGGTGTCGAGCATGGTCGTGACGCCGTCCATGGCGCGGAACTGGTAATTCAGCTTGTCTTCGCCGTGCGTGTGCAATTCGATGAGCCCTGGCGCGACGACGAGGCCGCTGGCGTCAATCGATCGATTACCGCGCAACGGACGGTCACTGATCGCCTCGATGCGGCTGCCGACGATACCAACGTGCGCCACGCGGTCGAATCCGCTCTCAGGATCCATGACACGGCCATTGGCGATGACGAGGTCGTAGGTCTGGGTCGAGCACGCACCGAGCGACAACGCCCACAGGCCCAGCACCACACGCCAATGCACGCGCTTCACGAGAACCTCCGAAGGTGATGCGATCGACAGCGACGCCCAGCTGTAGGACGAGACACCATTTGGAATGAGCGCGCGTAGCGTACAGGTGCCAGCGATCGGTTCGCAAGCTGCCACCATATCCGCCACCGGCAGCACGGCGAACCACCGCACTCGACTGTCGTGACCGGAGTCTACTTACTCGTTCAAGCTCAGCGGCCAGGCCTTTGCATTGGCGGGGCGGGGCGGTAGTCTGTGTGGCACCAGCGAAGGAGGACGTCGATGTGGCTTCGCGTGCGCTCGCTGTCAGCTGTTGCAGTGGCCCTGATGCTCTCCAGCGTTCACGTCGAGTCGCGCGACGTGCCGAATAGCGCCGATCACCCGCTGATCAAGCGATACGAAGGCTCGACGATCGTGCGTTACTCGCAAAGAGCGTTCGACGAGTACAAACTGCCCGTCGGCGCCGTCGTCGGCCAGGGCACCAAAGCGCATTTCCCGAAAGTGCTGACACTCGAAGGCCGCGTCACGCGGCTGACATACCTCGTTCCCGTCGGCCGATCGGCACTCGAGGTGATTCGAAATTACGAGCAGGAACTGAAGCGGGCGGGCTTCACCACTCTCTTTGCCGGCGATCATGCCGCGCTCGGACAGGGGAGGTACGACTCGGCCTTCGCCGTCGCCGGCTACCAAGGCCTCGAGCTGCCGTCCGTCAGCAGGGCCGGCTTCCACATGCTCGTGTCGAAGGACGACCGCTATCTTGCCGCCAAGCTGGCGCGCCCCGAGGGTGACGTGCACGTGGCACTTTACGCGGCGGCTATCGCAGAAGACTGGGGCAAGTTCCTGTATGCCGATCCGCCGAACAGGGGCAAGACGGCGGCCGACGGCCAGGTCATCGCGCAACTCGACATCGTCGAAGCGAAGGCGATGGACACCAACATGGTGACGGTCTCCGCCGGCGAGATGGCGAAAGGCATCGCGACGACCGGCAGCGTCGCTCTCTATGGCATCCTGTTCGACTTCAACAGCGCGACGGTCAAGCCCGAATCGATGCCGACGCTCGAAGAGATCGCGAAGCTCCTCAAGGGCGACCCGGCGCTGCGCCTCCTCGTCGTCGGTCACACCGACAACGTGGGGACATTCGACTTCAACAAGGATCTGTCGCAGCGCCGTGCCGCGGCGGTGGTGCAGACCTTGACATCGAAGTTCGCCGTGGACCCCAAGCGGCTCACACCGTTCGGCGTCTCGTTCGCGAGCCCCGTCGCGTCCAACAAGACGGACGACGGTCGCGCCAAGAATCGCCGAGTGCAGCTCGTGGAAAACGTCGCCGCGGCCGTCCGGTAGCGGCTGATTCGCGCAGCGAGGGCTCTCCGCTTCGCTTCGACCGCGCTCTCGCGCGGCCTTCGGGCCTTGACGCCGCCTCCGCGCAGCTCGATCGACGGCAGCTACGTGATGGCCTTCAGGGTGAACGCGTGTGCAGGAAGCGGCGGCCTTGCGGAGTGTCTCAGGAGTTCACCCGCCTGGTTCGAATCGCGCCTTCAGTTGCTCGTAGTATTTGCGTTCCATCTGCTCCGCGAAATCGGGCTCCTCCTGTGTGCGGTGCGCCGGCGGATCGACGTCGCGGGAATCTGTGATTGTCAGGACAATCCGGTCACCGACGCGCAACTGCCGCTGGAGCCAGTCCACGTGTTCCTTTCCCGACGACTGACGCGCGAAGAGGCCACCGATGCGGAGCTCAATCTCCTGCCTCGAAGCGACGTATGTAACCATCGCCGAAAGGACGCTAACCGCGTCATCGCCAGCCCGGATCGGTGTCTCGTCGTTCAGCTGAACTTGAATTGCCAAAGGCATGCACATCCTCCGGTCTGATGCGGTTCATGCAATAGCCAGCTCCAGCCCGGCTCGCAGGTCGAGCGAATCGGCGTATTCGACGTGCAGCACGCGCCGTCGCTGATCGGTCTCGGCCTTGGACGACGCGTGAACAAGAAGCGGACGCATGGCGACGACTCCGCCGGCGGGAGCGACGCAATCCACGGCTTGAACGTCGCGAGCCAGTTGTGCGACCTCGGCGTCGGACAGCACGCCGCGCGTGTGGGTTTCTGGAAGAACACGGAGTGGTCCGTTATCCAGGCATGAATCGTCGATGTGCAATCGAAGGGCAATGACGCGTGATAGCGCGGCAGCCGGCGCGTGGGCGTACGTTATTCCGGCTTTGACTGACCACGGTCCCCATCCCGAAACGTCACGACGGTCCCGCAAGGGCAACGCCGTGTCCTGATGCCACACGACGAGCCAGTTCCTGTCCGGGGATTTGTCGAAGAGCGTGGCGCGAAACGGGATCGCGGAAGGCCCGAGGAATCGGCACGCGAGAGCAACCAGGCGCGGATCGAGGGCGACCTGCTGGACGGTCGGGTGGCGCATCAGATGCCGTGCGCCAGCACGGCTCCGCTCCAATCCGTCCTCTTGGAAAGCAGCGGCGGCAGCTGCGATGTCGTGTTGATCCAGGACTGCCGGGAAAATCTCGAAGCCGCTGGTGATGTGGTCTGGAGGTGTGATCAAGGCTGCACTCGGCTGGTGATCGAAGGCCGCAGTAGACACAGGCTGTTCACAGTGTATCGGTGTCTCGCAGCGCCACGTCGTCGCGACAAAGCTCGCGATCGGAAGACGAGCGACTACCGGCTCAAGCCGGTCATCGAGGACTTCCGCGATCGACCCCTGGACGAGATCAATCCTGCCTCCGACGCGGCACGCAACTTGATGCCCCGGTTGCCGACTATCCCTGAGAGAACATCAACGCGACAACGATTCCGACAACGCGAGGCAGTCGCTCGAGGACCCTTACGGTGAACATGGGCGGCGCCGGCTCATCAGCCGGGCGCAAGCGTTCGAGGCGTTGAATCCGACGATGCGATTCGGACCACGTGCTCGCTTAATCAATGTCACATTCCGAGACCCTGTCCCGTCTCACTCTTAGAGACAGGGGAGGGACATGACTAAATGGGCAATGCTCAGATCGTTGACAAGTTCGAGCGGGACTTGAACGACGACGCCTGTGTCGTCGTCAGCGCCACGTATCGACAGGAGTTAAGAGATGGCGACGCAACGAACGATTGAAGAAGCCGATATTCGGCGGCGAATGGAGAGATGGTGTGAGGCGATCCGCGCCATGGATCTCGACGGCGTGATGTCACACTACGCTCGGGACCTCGCGTCATTCGACGTCGGGCCGCCGCTACGCCATGCCGGAGCACAGGCAAAAAGGAACAACTGGGTAGGGGTCTTCGCGATGTTCCAGCCTCCGTTCGATTACGAGATTCGCGACCTTACGATCACCGTGGGCGATGACGTGGCATTCGGGCACAGCCTCAACCGGATCAGCGGCACGTCGAAGGATGGGAAGAAGAACGATGTCTGGGTTCGTTTCACGGCGTGCTTCAGGAAGATCGACGGCTACTGGCTCATCGTGCACGACCACGTCTCGGTCCCCCTTGATCCGGCGACCGGCAGAGCGTTGATGAATCTCGAACCCTGAAAGCGTCGCCGTGTGTGTGAGCGCGGCTCCGCGCGACGCCCAAAATGTAGGCGAGGAGGCCGGATATCCCAGGTGGCGCAACTGGACGACGTTCCATTCGATCGGCTTCAGGTTCCACACCCATTCTGATCAGTTTTGCGTTCAATGTGTCTCCCGCGCGACTCGCACTGACCTTGGCCGCGTTCGAAGGGCTGCGCCGAACAGGACCGCACCAAGCACGAACCACACATCCCATCCGGAGGCCAATGCGCCGGTGAGCGCTGACCCTCGCCACGCCAGCGCGCCAACTCCCGTCACCGCTCGCACCGCCACCACCACGGCCGCCACCACACTGACCAGGTGTGCCGCGGACCGGAGCCTTCCGCCGCGATTCGCCGCCAGTACACCGAATGCACTCGCGGCGATGAGACACCCCAGAGCCACCACGACGTCGTAAGCCAGGAACCACGGTCGATCGAACGCTGCAGCTGCGGCCACCGGATCGAGTCCGACGTACCACCCGCACGCCCAAACCAGATGTGCCGCCGCGAAGATCAGCGACCAGAGTGACGCGGCAACGGCCATCTCACGCAATGCGGATGGATGCACGCGGCGAACCGCTCCCCGTGGCGGCTTTCGATCGCCGCGAACAGACGTTGGATCACGTCCACGTGCGGGTCAGTTCGGTTCATATCAGCACAGGCGGCGCTGCTCCGCCTCGTGTGACACGGCCCAGCGCGCGCGAATATGCTTCGCGAGTTCGGCACTCCACAACCGATACCCCTGTTGTCCTGGATGCATGCCGTCGGCGGCGAAGAGGCCAGCATCGTTCGGCGTGAGCGCGACGTGTTCGCAATCGGCCTCTCCTGCTGTCCAACGTGCGAGGGCAGCGTTGTATTGCCGGGCCTTCGTCCCGAGATACCACCGAAGCGGCTGCGGGAATCCAGGAAACGCGTGCATGGGCGGGACGCCGGAGAGAAGAATGTGGCGCGCCGAGAACCGCGAGCGCAGCAGCGCCACCAACGTGTCGATGTCCTTCAGCCAACTGGCGAGCAATCGGCGGCCGGCCACGTCGTTCCCGCCGAGGGACACGACGACGATGTCGAATGGTTGGGCCGGGCAACCCATGAGATGACGCGTCGTCCGCTCGGTCGTCGCACCGCTCTTGGCAATGAGCGACCATGAGACTCGATGTGTGAGCGAAAGCTCGGCAACCAGCTGGCCGCTGAGCGCCTCGCCCTGGGACGAGACGCCGACTCCGGCGGCAGCCGAATCGCCGAGGATTAACACACGCAGCAGCGATCCCCTGCCCGTGTCGCCCTGCGCGCGCCCGCGGGCTCGGGAAGTCGCGGTATGGCGAGACGAATCACGAGGCCCTGCAGCATGAGCAGTGGAGCCAGTGTGATAAACGCCGGCCGGTATCCGATATTGCATCCCTCCTTCACAGTCGCGACAGTCAACGAGAGTTGTGAACACTTTCAGCCCAGATGTCCCATTCTTCCGACATAGACAAAGACCGCGAGTAGAAACAGTCCGAAGTTCATCGCGGCCACGCGCGCCTCGTTCTGCGAGAGATGGATCGCCATCGCGCCGATCATGACCATCGCAAGGCCCAGCGCGGCCAGCGGCGTCGCCATGGGCCACACGCCCACCAATCCCGGAAGAAGCAATCCGAGCACGCCCAGGAACTCGGCTCCCGCAACCACTCGAAGCAACCGCATCGGAACCCGAGCGACGCCGGTTTGTCCGGCCGCCAGAAGTCGAGCACGCGACCAGGTACCCTTGGTGACCGACGAAAAGAGAAAGACTGCCGCTAGAATCACCTGCCCTGCCCACAGCATGGCATTCATAGTCACAAAGACGCGCAGACGACTGCCCGTGTGACAGGTAGTGCGCCTCGGGAGGGACAAACTCCGGTCCAGACGGGCGCGACAAAGCTGATGAGGCGGTTGGTGTCACAGACGCGGCCGCCGCGCGTCTACCTAACGATGGACCAGAAAACTGAGGTCTTCGAATCTATACGGCCCCGACTCTTCGGGCTCGCGTATCGGATGCTCGGCATCGTCGCTGATGCAGAAGACGTGGTCCAGGAGGCATTCCTGCGTTGGGGGCAAGCGGATGAGGCGCCGCGATCAGACCAGGCATGGCTGGTTTCAGTGACCACGCGGATTGCCATCGATCGGCTGCGTCGGGCGGCGACGGAGCGCGCCGCGTATCGAGGACAATGGCTTCCCGAACCTGTCACCGCTCCGCCACCCGACCAGGCCGCCGACCTGGCAGACGACCTCTCGATAGCCTTCCTCCTGATGTTGGAACGGCTTGGCCCCGAGGAACGCGCGGCCTTACTACTGCGCGAGGTGTTCGAGGCAGATTACGCTGAAATAGCCCGGGTTCTTGGCAAGAGCGAGGCCGCCTGCCGGCAGATCGTCCATCGCGCAAAGGAGCGCGTGCGCTGCGATCAGACCCCATTCGGGGCGTCTCCCGTGGCACGCGAGCGAGTCACGCGCCGCTTCGTCGACGCGTTGCGCGCCGAAGATCGAGAAGGCTTACTGGCGCTGATGACCGCAGACGCCATCCTCGTCGCCGACGGCGGTGGCCGTGTCCCAGCTGTCGCGGAGGCACAGCGGGGCGCCGAGCGCATTGCCCAGCTTCTGGTCGGCTTCGAACGGGCGACCCGCCTGCATCTCGAGCGCGCGGGGTTGTCGATGCCGGAGTATGAATTCGCGTGGCTGAATGGCGATCCTGCAGTCTTGACCTTGACCTCGGGCCGTCTCCTCTTCGCCACCGTGCTGCACCTTGACGGGGAGGACATTGTCGGCGTGTACCGACTGATGAACCCGGCGAAGCTTGCTGGACTCGGACACCCGATGTTCCTGGACAACTCCGGGGCCATTCTGCGGAAAACGACAAGCCCTGAGGGCACCAGCCTGCGTCTCTGCGTGGGAGCCATCATTCGAAACTCGCGGGACCACTTCTTCATACAGCGCCGCGCGCCCGGCGTCCATGTCTATCCCGGAGCGTGGGACATCGTCGGAGGGCACATCCTTCCGGGTGAATCTGTGCTGGAGGCGCTCACGCGGGAGGTGTTCGAAGAGACTGGTTGGAGCCTGCACAGAGTTGACCAACAGGTGTCTGATTGGGAGTGGACGGCGAACGACGTCATCCGGCGCGAACGCGACTACATCGTTGAGGTGACCGGAGACCTGGACGCACCTCGCCTGTGCGAGGCAGAGCACGATGCCTGGACTTGGATTTCTGCCCCGTCTGCCGACATGCTGATCGAACCGACAACTGGAGACACTCGGCTGCGGGACATCGTGGTCCTTGCGTTCAAACGGATTGCGGGCACGTCTACGTAAGCGATCCAACACGCTCCCTGCACCCGGCAGAACACCATCACGTTGTGGTCGAACCCGTTGGCCACTTACCACGGTTCAAAGTCTTACTGGCCGCAAACTGTCACAAGCGGACCGAGTAAGCCGTCTCGTTAAGTGGAGCCCCGTTGGGAGTTGGGAAATGAAGATTCTGGTTACCGGCGCGTCCGGCGTCATCGGCCGGCGGGTGGTCCCGTTGCTCATAGCGGCCCATCATGAAGTTACAGCGGTTGCGAGGACCCCCGAGAAGAGGGCGCAGCTGGCGCGCGCTGGCGCCGTTGCGATTGAACTCGATCTCTTCGATCCAACGGCGACGCGACGCGCCCTCGAGGGACAGGACGCAGTCGTCAACCTGGCAACACACATGCCGTCGTCGAGTGTCGCCATGCTCTTGCCAGCCGCTTGGCGCGAAAACGATCGGATCCGGCGAATTGGTGCTGCGACGCTTGTGGATGCCGCAATCAGCGTTGGCGTTGGGCGGTTCATGCAAGAATCATTTGCGCCCGTGTACCCAGATGGCGGTGATGACTGGATTGACGAGACCTGCCCCATCCATCCCGCCCGGTACAACCGTACGGTCGCAGACGCAGAGGCCGCCGCCGCGAGGTTCATGAACAGTGGCCGAAGTGGCGTTGTGCTGCGATTCGCCGCATTCTACGGACCGGACGCCCGACATGTCACCGACTTGATCCAATTCGTGAAGCGGGGCTTTGCGCCGATTCCTGGCGCCCCGACGGCATTCATCTCGTCGGTGTCGCATGACGACGCTGCGGCGGCAGCGGTCGCAGCGCTGGGCGTTTCCTCGGGTATCTACAACGTGGCTGACGATTGTCCGGTCCGGCACCGTGAATTTGTCGACTCTCTCGCGGATGCGCTCAACGTGCCACACCCCACGCTTCCTCCACTCTGGATGGCGCCACTCTTTGGATCCGTCGGCGAGGCGTTGACGCGTTCGCTTCGGATTTCGAACGGCAAGCTGCGAGGCGCGTCGGGCTGGGCACCGGGCTACGCCAGCGTGCGCGAAGGCTGGCGTGCAATTGTTCGAGGCGCACAACTCACGACGCGTTCTGTCGGTGTTGCCGGAACTCAGGTAAAAGGGCGAGACGCCGATTGACGCTCGCTTCCACGCGTCGAGGTGCAACATCCGGCAACGGACACAGCGACGGTCCACAGGACACGACGGGGGGACGACGGACTCAAGACAACGTAACCGCCTGAGTTGTCGCGGCATTCGCGATTGCGGGCAACAATCCAAGTTGACGCATGGTATTGGCGCGGTCCCAATACAGGCGCTCATGCGTGAGCCGTCCGCCGGCGACCTCGAAGACGCATGCTACACGAGCCGAGATCTGTCGTCCCCTTCCCAGCCGTATTCCCGCGCTTCCGGCATACGTGCCCCTCATTAGCGATTCCGCGACCGCAACGGAAGATCCCGTATCGCACAGGGTTGTCTGAATCCGCAGGTCGGGGAACATCTTGAAGACGGATTTCAGATACTGGCGGAACGCTAGCCTTCCGTGAATAGGCCCGCTCATGGTCATCGGTCGCTCGTCATAGACAAGCTGCTCGGCGACCACCTCGACAATGGCGTCGATATCGTGGGTATTCCACGCATCGATGTAGACCCCCCATACCCGTTCTGCTTCAGTCACGGTTTCCCCGCCATCACTAGACATGACGTGCGGGCGCGTCTGTTGTGACATCTGGCGCGGCGAACTGCTGAACGACCCCCTGGCCCAGCGCGCCGTTGCAATCGCCGTCACCGATGCCGTGGAACCGGGAGTGAGAGCTTCCCAGCTGAAGGCGATCGACCACGCTGGCTGGTGGGCATATGGCGTCGTCGACGAGCTCGCGGTAGCTCGAACGTATTCACCAGAACTCTTCGACGCAACGCCGAGACCCGTTCTAGAGCAATGGTTACCAGGTCGAGGCGCCACGGATTCCTGGTCTCGCGTCACTCGGGTTCATGTGGCGCGCCAATAGCACGGTGACGGCAGCCTGTTCGAGGAGATGTCTCCCTCAAGGAGGTTGCGCGGCTCCCGGTGCAAACCGTCCCCGATCGGCCGATACTTCCTAAGCATCGTATGTCCAAGACGGTCCGAGTACACGGGCTCGCACGCTTCGGTCTGACGCCCACTGCGCTGACGCGATTGGGACCTCGAATGGTGCGGCTCTCGCTGCAGTTGCGTGGCCGCTCCGTCCGGGAAGTGGTGGATCTAACCCCGCGCCGGCGAATGGCCGCCGTCAGGGCCAGTCTCACGCGTCAACTCGGACGACTCAGTGGAGCATTTCCAGAGCTGGAATTCGTTTCAAGAGGCGGCGCCCACGCCTCCTGGACGGTCGACGTCACAGCCCGAGCTACTCAGGCCGGCGAGCTCGCCCGCCGACGAGAAGTGACGGCGGTGTATGTCGATTCCATCGAGGGCCGCCGTGCGCGGCCCCCCCGGCCGTCGCGCGTGTGGTTCTGCGTTTGGGCCATCATCGCCGTGCAGATCGAAGGGCATCGAAAGGGAACGGTGACTGTTGAAGATCGGCTTGTCTTGGTGAAGGCGTTCAGCGCGACGGAGGCGGAGAGCCGAGTCCGTCGGAAGACCAATCGAGAGACAAAGCCTTACCTCAATTCAGACGGCGAGCTGGTTCGCTGGCAGTTCGTTGCTGTGAAAGACGTCTTCGAACTGTTCGACGATGTGATCGATCCGGACGGTACCGAGGTGTACTCGAAGCTTCGAAGCACACGCATGCGACCCGAGTTGTCCTGGCGGTCACGGACACCCAACAGGTCGGGCAATCGTGTGGGCAAACGCGCCCGCCAAAGGACCGGTTCCGTTTGAGGGCAAGGGGGTGGCTCCTGTGCGTACGATTTGTGTTCAGGTACAACCCAAACAATCGCCTGGTCTCGACATCGAGGCGGTCGCTCGTCTGATGCTGCAAGTTGCGATCGGCCTTAACACACCGCGGTTCACCGTGGTGCGCGGTCGCAAGAATGCGTGGATCAACTTCTTGTTCGAGGCCAAGGCGCTGCGGCCGGTCTGGAGCGAGCTCCAATCTGGTGCGCTGAGAGATCGTCGACTGGGAGCCGCGTTGCGCCAGTCCGCCATCGTGACGGCTGAGGGCTCCCGCGGGTGGGACAACTACCGGCTGCTGCATCATTTCGACGATCGGGAGCACCTCGACAGAATTTGACCTGCGACGATCGGGTGTTGCGACGATCGGGTTGACGTCGCGAGAACGCGGCGTATTCTGAACGCGGTTCGTCGATCCACCGCTGTATCTACGCTTAACGCGCGACTCGAACGTTTGAGCATCGCGCGCCTCTGAATCTCCTCACATCACGGACCGCATCGTGGCAAAGCATAGTGACAAGGTTCTCGACGTGGTCGGCGGCCCTGAAGCGAAACCAATCATCGGCCGTCGGCCGGCAGTTTGGTCAAGTGATCAACTGAGACCACTGGTTGCGTTCAAAGCGATTGAGCCTATTCGAACGGCGCGAAGTGGCGCTTCGCGAACGCACGGCCGGAGCCCGATTTGAGGTACTTCTCGAAGTGCGCTGCGATACGCTCGTCCGGAAACTCCAACGACACGACTATGGACCAGGGCCGATACTGGAGCGTGGAGCCAGATGGCCCGGCGTTGTGCCACTCGAGTCGTTGGTCGACGTCCGTAGCGCGGCCAACGTAGTGTCGCGACGGGTCGCTGTCGCTTCGGAGGACATAAACAAACCGAGCGCCGATGCCTTGCATGTGGATCGCCGTGGCATATTCGGCACCAACGAGATCTGCCAGGAAAATCAGGCGGGAGGACCGCAACCGACGCGGAAAGTACGCAGATGTCGAACTCTTCGATCGAGTGCAGGTACGCGGAAACAGCGGTTCGCCTCCGCCGGTCTGTCTGCTCGGGTCGTCGGGCATCGGCGGGCTGGGCGGCTGGGCTGATGAAGGTCCGCCTCCGCCCGCTTCGCGGGCTACGGCGAGACAGACTTCGCCTGTCCGGGAGCTCGTTAATCGTACGTCGGCGGGCCGCAGGCCCGCCGACCTAGACGAAGCTCGCCCGAAGGGCGAGCGAAGTCTGGCTGGGAGGCAGGGATTCGAACTCGGAGTAGAGCCTGTTTCTAAGATGGTGATGGCGCGCAATTTCTGGTTCCAAGCGCTTGAGTCACAGGCGGTTACGTCGGTCCGTTTCGTTCACTGCCTCCATCCGCGTCCGCTCGATTCTCCCCCTGTCGTGGAGACATTTTGGAGCCGACTTGCAAAACGTGTTCGCGGCTTCACAATAGCAGGGAGAGAGAAAAGCGCGCGCCGTTCGCCATCTTTGATTTTTCCCGCCCTGAGGAGCCGCGCCGTCTCGAAAAGTGGGGCGAGGGCGGCGACAGCGCGGGCAGCCGACGGAGCAGCGCCATGGATACGCGCAAGAGCCATTATCACGAGGTCTATTCTCGATGGCAGCGGGACCCGCTGGGTTTCTGGGCGGAAGCCGCGCAAGCCATCGACTGGATTGAGCCGCCGGGAGAGGTGTTCGATGCCGATGCCGGCGTGTACGGACGGTGGTTTCCTGGCGGCGTCTGCAACACCTGCTGGAACGCGGTCGACCGCCACGTCATGCAGGGGCGCGGCGAGCAGCCGGCAATCATCTACGATTCGCCACTGGGCGGTCAGACGCGAACGCTCACGTATTACCGCCTGCAGGTCGAGACCCAGGTGCTCGCTGCGATCCTGCGCAACTTCGGCGTCGGCAAGGGCGATCGCGTCGTCCTTTACATGCCAATGGTGCCGGAGGCGGTGGTGGCCATGCTCGCGTGCGCGCGCATCGGGGCGGTGCATTCGGTGGTGTTCGGGGGCTTCGCCGCGAACGAACTGGCTACCCGCATCGACGATGCCAAGCCGAAGGTGATCCTGTCCGCGAGCTGCGGCCTCGAGCTCGGCCGCATCGTCAGGTACAAGCCGCTGCTCGACGAGGCGATCGCTCTTGCCGGTCACAAGCCCGATGCCTGTCTCATCCTGCAGCGTCCCCAGCAGGAAGCGACGTTCGTTGCCCGCCGCGACCACGACTGGGCCAAGGTACGCGACGAGGCGATCGTGTTCGCGCGTTCGGTCTCCGATTGCGTGCCGGTCGCCGCCACCGATCCGCTCTACATCCTCTACACGTCGGGGACGACCGGCAGGCCCAAGGGCGTCGTGCGCGACAACGGCGGCCACATGGTCGCGCTCAAATGGTCGATGCACAACCTCTACGGCGTGGAGCCGGGCGAGGTCTGGTGGTGCGCCTCCGACATCGGCTGGGTGGTCGGCCACAGCTACATCGTCTACGGGCCGCTGCTGCACGGCGCCACCTCGGTGCTGTACGAAGGGAAGCCTGTCGGCACACCCGACGCCGGCGCGTTCTGGCGCGTGATCTCCGAGCACGGCGCCGTCGCCCTCTTCACCGCCCCGACCGCGTTCCGCGCCATCAAGAGGGAAGACCCGCAGGGCAAGCGGTTGACGTCCTACGATCTGTCCGAATTCCGCACGTTGTTCCTGGCCGGCGAGCGCGCTGATCCCGACACCATCCAGTGGGCGGAGGGGCTGCTGAAGAAGCCTGTCATCGATCACTGGTGGCAGACCGAGACCGGCTGGTGCATCGCCGGCAATCCGATTGGACTCGGGCCATTGCCGGTCAAGCACGGGTCGCCGACGGTGGCGATGCCGGGCTATGACGTGCGCGTGGTCGATGCAGACTGCAAGGAAGTACCGGCCGGCACGATGGGCTCGATCGTGATCAAGCTGCCGCTGCCGCCGGCGAGCCTGCCGACGCTGTGGCAGGCGGACGAACGTTTCCATGAGAGCTATCTCGCCGAGTTTCCCGGCTACTACAAGACCTCGGACGCGGGCTTCAAAGACGAGGACGATTATCTCTACATCATGGGCCGCACCGACGACATCATCAACGTCGCGGGCCACCGGCTCTCGACCGGCGGCATGGAGGAGGTGCTCAGCGCGCACAAGGACGTCGCCGAGTGCGCCGTCATAGGGATCGCCGATGCGCTCAAGGGCGAGGTGCCCTGTGGCTTCGTCGTGCTCAAAGCCGGTGTCAACCGGCCGGTTGCCGAGATCGAGCGGGAATGCGTGGCGCTAATGCGCGAGAAGATCGGGCCGGTGGCGGCGTTCAAGCTGGCGATCGCGATCGCGCGTTTGCCGAAGACACGCTCGGGCAAGATCCTTCGCGGCACGATCAAGAAGATCGCCGACGGCGTGCCATGGACCATGCCGGCGACGATCGACGACCCCGCGGTTCTCGGCGAGATCGGCACCGCGCTCAAGGGAAAGGGCGTGGGTTCGTGACATCCCTCGCGTGTCGCCTTGTCGTCATCGACAGTTCGCACGTCGTGGATTGGATATATAAGATGGATTTCTAATGATTTGGCTCCGGACCGCGGTACCGAAGGCTAATTCGTGCTCACTATGTGAGACGCGAAGAAGTTCTTCATTGAAATAACGAGATGTCAACCATTGTGGCTACTCCATTACTACATAGGATCGAAAAACGCTCTAGAATTCGCGTTCCCGAGAATCTGCGGGTCGTGTTGATGCGGATCTGCGGGTTGTTCGCTCCGGCGCGTCAGTCGATACGGATCTCCACTTCGGCGAAACTGCCCCGGCAGTGCGGAATGGAGTCCTTGCTGTCGGGCCCCGCCCGCATCGGCATGACGGGCGCTTGGTTGGCGATAGCTATGTGAGCCGCGCCGATGGTTTCAGTCAGCGCGCTGTCATGGCGCACGCCGCCGGGCCGCCCTGGAGTACGCCCGCAACTCGTCCGCGACCCGGCGGCTCACGTCCACTGCGGCCTGAGTCTCGTAGCCGCCAAAAGACTCCCAGACACCGGACCCCACGCCTTTGGCCTCGGCTCGAAGATCGAGACCTCTCGTCTGCTCGATGACGTGCTGCAGCTCGTGGGCCATCAGCACGATGTTGTCCCCAATTGGAGGGAGCTTCACACGAGCGACAACCACACCGTCGCTGATCTCCATGACCGTCCTTGCGTGTGACTGCAAATCGAAGGCGCCCCACTCGAGCAGGACCATCGCCCGCGCTGCGGCGAGCTCCTGACATTGGCGGCGGATCGTCTCCGACCGTTCCAACCCTCTTTCGACCACGGAACGAACCGAGGAAATGGGGACGAGTCGACACGTCCACGGGGGTGGTTTCGCCGGCGGTTCTGCCTTTTGCGCGGCATCTCCGGCCAACGCACCGCGGCAGGACGCCCACAGGATGGCGGCCACGAGCGACGACCGCACGAGAACGGCGCGAACCAACGGCGAGACGAGCGGCATGGACGGCTCCCTGTTTGCCCTTGGCCGCAGGTGCTGCGGCGGCGGCGGAGGATGTCCTCGCGGCCAGCCGCGTGAGCGCGATGTTCTATCTCGTAGAGTACGAATCGTTGACAGCCGCTCCGGCGGCGCGCAGCGATCCCTGCACGAGCGCGTGTTCACATCGA